>Ga0209755_10000106_pt1 | contig 154030 bp, 148 predicted proteins | sample TergutCo191P1_FD_187301 | JGI IMG/M metagenome (GOLD analysis project Ga0209755, IMG submission 187301) | Cornitermes sp. P1 segment gut microbial communities from Petit-Saut dam, French Guiana - Co191P1 (SPAdes) (version 2) | ecosystem: Host-associated > Arthropoda: Insects > Digestive... | reverse complement strand
CCTTGCATACAAAGTAAATTGGTGATGCATAGTAAAACCCCTGTTTTTGGAAAATTGCCTACACAGCTGCCTACATTAATTTTCCAGCGTTCTCAGCATACCGACCCAGCAACGCTAAGTCCTTATGCAGCAAGTATTTAACACGGAGAGACGGTTGACGCTATAGGTATTTTACGCAATATTCCGAAACTAACCGAGTTTTGTAAAAGGCTCAATAAACTGCTTCTGCTTAAAGACCCTGTTTCCCGAAATAAGAACCTATTTGGTTATTGGTTGTTTCCCCCTTACTTTCCCTGCTATAATATTGATATGAGGATTTTCAAACATAAATGGTTTCATAAATTTGCATAGGCAAGGCGTGAAAAACATGAAAATATTCTCTTATAGAATATCGAAACACCCTGTAAAGAAAACGTTTCTTTTGTTTTCCTGTATCTTTTTTCTTGTTATCTCATTGGCAGCCGTTACAGTATATACATTTTCAGCGCGTCAAACCAACCGTACATATATTGAACAACAGCTTATCTATGCGTCAGAAACAATACGGCTTCGGCTGGCTACAGCAGTAAACAGTGAATTGTCGCTGGCGCTTAACATGGCGGATTCTCCTTTTATTTTGGATTATTTTAAAAACCCTTCCGATCAAAATTTGGAATTTTTGGCAAAAAGGGAATTTGATTTATATCAGCGACATTTCAGACAGGGAATAGTTTTCTGGATTAATGATATTGACAGGATTTTTCATTCCACCAGCATTGATCCATACGTTATTGATCCTGATGATCCTGAATCTTACTGGTATAACATAACTCTTTACAATACTGAAAAATATAACTTTAACATTAATTATAATTCCAATGTGCGGCAGATTTATCTTTGGGTAAACGCCCCTGTATTTGATGAAGAAAACAGAAAACCTCTGGGTATGCTTGGAACAGCCATTGACCTGACGAATTTTTCCGATTTCATTGCCAACGCTTACAGGGAGTTTGAGATTAATATTACCGCTTATACATTTAATAAATTTTATGAGATTACATCGGCAGATAATTATGAGCTTGTAAACAGCAAAGTACATCTTAACGAATATTTCAAAGAAGAAAGCGGACAGATTATCAAAACTGCCGCCATGCTCTCCACCGGTGAAAAAATGATTTTTACCCAAAATGATAAAATATATCTTGTCAGTTCTATCCCTGAGATGGAATGGTATACTTTGATCAGCTATCCGCAGTACGGTATATTTGCGCTTAATCAATCCATGAATATATTATTTTTCGTTATGCTGCTTTTAATTCTGTTTATATTAATTGTATTGAATATATTTATAACCCGCTCGGAAAACGCCATTGTAAAACAAAATATGCTTTTAATTGACGCGAATATAAAGATAGAAGCCGCGAACCATTCCAAGAGCAATTTTCTTGCGACAATGTCACATGAGATTCGCACGCCGTTAAACGCCATCCTCGGTATCTCCCAGCTTGAAATGCAGAATGAAACCATCCCTGACAGGTATATGGCAGCTTTTGATAAAATTCACAACTCCGGCATTAACCTTCTTGGGATAATCAATGATATTCTTGATTTATCAAAGATAGAAACCGGAAAGATGGAGTTAAATCCTGTTGAATATGAAGTGGCAAGTTTAATTAACGATGCTGTTCAGCTTAACATTGTACGAATAGGATCAAAGCCTATAGAGTTTAAATTAATTGTTGATCAAAATCTGCCGTCGAAACTTTACGGCGACGAAATAAGAATAAAACAGATTCTTAATAATCTACTTTCTAACGCGATTAAATACACAGAAAAAGGAGAGATTCAACTCTCGGTATATCTTGAGAAAATTAACGAAAATAATAAACTTGTTCTTTCTGTATGTGATACAGGACAGGGTATGAAAGAAGAAGACAGAATAAAAGTATTCGATGAATATATGCGTTTTAATACCGAAGCGAACCGGACAATAGAAGGAACGGGTCTTGGATTAAATATTATAAAAAGAATTGTAGAAATGATGGAAGGAGACATCAGCGTAGAAAGCGAACTGGGAAAAGGCAGTACATTTACAGTTACAATAAAACAGCAATCTGCTGATGATTCGCCAATCGGAGAAGAGCTGGCGCGGCAGTTAAGCAATTTTACCTTTACAAGCAAAAAACAAAACAAACAGGAAATTACAAAGGAGCTTATGCCCTACGGCAGCGTTTTAGTTGTTGACGATGTAGAGATAAACCTTTATGTAGCCTGCGAAATACTTTTATCCTATGAGCTTGAAGTGGAAACGGCGGACTCAGGCTTTGCAGTGATTGAAAAAATAGAAAATGGAAAAAAATTTGATGTAATATTCATGGATCACATGATGCCGAAAATGGACGGGTTGGAAACCACAAAAAAACTGCGGGAACTCGGCTACACAGGATTTATTGTGGCTCTGACGGCTAACGCTTTGGTGGGAAATGACAAGATGTTCGAGAATAACGGTTTTGACGGATTTATACCTAAACCAATTGATATAAATCAGGTAAACACAATATTAAATAAATACGTGAGGGACATGCACCCGGAGGAAGCTAAGAGGTATAAAAATTGAATAACTCAAAGATTCTTTGCGAGATTGGCTTATCTAGTGTTAGATAAAAAATCGGGATTTCTTGAATTTTAGATACCAGTTTCACGTAACTATAGATGCGCGTTAATTATTTAAAGCTTATTTCGCTGTAATTCCCCAAAAACACAAGCTGTTTTGTACTATCTTTTAATTGCAACAGTAAATTATGCACATCTTCGTTTTCGATATTTGCCTGAACGTCAAAATAAAACATAAACTCAAAATCTGTGTCCGCTATCGGGCGCGATTCAAGTTTAATAAGGTTGAGCTTACGTTCCGCGAATTGTTTTATTACTTCGTATAACGAGCCTGCTTCATTTTCAAGCGACAGCATGAGGCTGATTTTATCCGCGTTATCAAAAATTTCGCATTCTTTGGAGATGCAGATAAATCTTGTGTAGTTGTTATTGTTGTTTTGAATATTTTTAGACGAAGCGGTTAAATTGTAGAGTTGGACGCAGTTCTGTGACGCGATTGCAGCGATATCGGTTCTGTCGCTTTCCGCGACAAATTGAGCCGCTGCCGCCGTGTTGGCGCTTAAATTTATTTTAATGTGATCATTCTGCTCTAAAAATCTGCTGCATTGTCTTGCCGCCTGCTCATGGGTGTATATCTCTTTTATTTTTTCTGCGCTTGTTTTGGTTTTTTGAAGAAGCATGTGATTGATGGGAACTTTTACGCTCCGCACAATAAAAAACTTATGCGTCTTCATTAAATCGTAAACATCTGTTACAGAGCCTGCGTTTGAGTTTTCAAGCGGTAAAACGCCGTATCTGCATAGACCGTTGTTAACAGCGCGGAAAACGCCGTCAAAGGTTCGCATGTACATTACATCGGGATTTTTAAAGAGCGCGTTAGCTGCAATCTGGGAGTACGCGCCTTCGACTCCCTGACAGGCGATGTTTGCGGTTTCCTGTAATTGCGGTTTTCTGCAATTTTTAATGTCTATCATATTACTTCCATCTATTTAACAGGATTTCTGCCTAACGCCTGCAATATCGCGTTTAAACTGACAACAAGTTCCGCGAAAGCCTCAGGCGTTAATGACTGCGCTCCGTCACATAAGGCATGAGCGGGATCGTTGTGCACTTCGATAATCAGACCGTCCGCACCTGCGGCTGCCGCCGCCAGAGACATCGGTTTTACCAGTCTTGAAATTCCAGTCGCATGGCTTGGATCAACAACAACAGGCAGATGAGTATGTTCTTTTAAAAGCGGAATAGCGGAAAGGTCGAGAGTGTTTCTTGTGTATGTTTCAAAAGTTCGTATGCCGCGCTCACACAAAATTATATTTTTATTTCCGCCCGACATTATATATTCTGCGCTCATCAGCAGTTCTTCCATGGTGTTGGCAAGGCCGCGTTTTAATAAAATTGGTTTATCAATTCTGCCGAGTTCTTTTAGAAGTTCAAAGTTCTGCATGTTCCGCGCGCCAACTTGAATCAAATCGACATTATTAAATAATTCGATATGATTAACATTCATTATTTCTGAAACAATGGGAAGGCCTGTTTCTTTTTTCGCTTCATATAAAAGCTCAAGCCCCTCCGCGCGCAGTCCCTGAAACGCGTACGGTGAAGTCCTCGGTTTAAAAGCGCCGCCCCTCAGCATTGCGGAGCCTGCGTCCTTCACCTTTACCGCGATATTTAAAATCTGCTCGCGCGATTCGATTGAGCAGGGCCCTGAGATGACCGTAAAATTTCCGCCGCCGATTTGACGACCCATCACATCGATTACGGTATCATCAGGATGAAACTTGCGGTTCGCCGCTTTGAACGGTTCCTGAATCCGCTTAACGCTGTCTACGATATCGATCGCCTTGATCATGTCGATGTCGACAACCGATGTATCTCCGATTAAGCCTAAAATTGAAGACTGCTCTCCTTTAACAAGAGTCGTTTTCAAGTTTAATTCAGACAGCCATTTCAGCAGATTATCCAGTTGCCGCTGTTCGTGATTTTGCTTTAAAATTATAACCATGTTTCTGCCCCTGCCGCATCTTCCGTTCAAGTTTTAGAGATTTTGGCATTTTTTTACTTTTTTCTCCTTTTTATGGGAAAACATAGGTTGTGTCAATAGAGAGACTTTGTTTTCCATGTTTAGTAAAATTTTTAATAAAACTTATAAAACCTATTGATATAGTAAGTGTTTTAGCCTACCATGTTATTATACTTAATACTTACTAAATATATATGAATAATAAGTAAATAACAATTTAGGAGGATCAAAATGATCAAAAAACAAGAATTTCCGCACACTCGACAGGTGCGCCGCTCTATTTATATAAAGAGCGCAATTTTTTTTATTCTTATTCTGCTTTTAGCAGTAACTACAGGGTGCAAAAGAGAAACAGGACGCGTAGCGTCTACAGCAGAAAAAACCATTATTGTCGTAGCGGACGCCAAAACCACCCATCACCTGAACCTGTATGTCGCAAAAGAACTCGGTATTTTTAATAAATACAACCTTGATGTTCAGATTAAAGAAGTGGACGATAATGCGGCTTCTCGTAACCTTGCCGTTTCGGGAGCCGCAGACGTATTTTGGAGCTGCCCGACTGTCGCAATCGCCGCAATCGCAAACGGCGCGCCGTTGAAAATAATCTCTCAGGTAAAAGTGCCTTGCACAAGCGTATTGGTAGTTCCGCAAAACTCCCCGATAACAAGATTAGCCGACTTAAACGGCAAGGAAATCGCGGGGATTTCACCAACCTGCGAAGCTGTTATATCGCTTACAGTAGCGGCAAGAAACGCGGGAGCCGCATTCAATCTTAACCGCCTTGCAGGAGGACCCGCAATTTCGGCATTACAGGCCGCAAGAGTTGACGGCGCGATATTGGAAGAACCTCATACAAGCATTGCTGAACTTGAAGGTTTTAAGGCACTTTTTCGTGAAGTATCTTCCAGTATCCCCTGCCGCACAATTAACGCAAGCGACAGGTTTTTATCAGCAAATGCAGAGGTTCTTAAAAATTTAATAAAAGCTGTGGATGAAGCAAATGCGATAATACTGGCAAATCCGACAGCGGAAAATATCGTGAGTATTGCCGTAAAATACACAGGAGCGCCGGAAGCGGCAATCATTCACGGCAACCACAGATTAGGCTTCAGAACAACATTATCAGTTGACGGACTTATCGCGTTAGGTGATGAGCTTTTATCAAATAACGATATAAAAGAAAACCCTGGCAACCGATTATTTGCTGACGCGTTTAAGGGGATAACGTGGTAAAAAGGATATTTGCATTAACACTGCTTGCAGTGACAATGCTCTTTTCATTTTTATTATTTTCATGCGCAAAAAAGAACGATGGCATCTTAAGAATAGGTCATGGCGGCGGTTATCTATCCGCCGCTGTTTTCGCGGCGCAGCAAACTGATTTACAGTCAATCGACTTTCAGCAATTTAATTCTTCATCTGACATTGCCTACGGCTTGTTATCCGGTACGTTAGACGCAGGATTTGTAGAAGCTGACAGATTAGCCGCTTTCTCCAAATTGAGCGGATTTAAACGCCTTACTGTTATAGGAAAAATAACTTATCCTTACGGCGCGACTTTAGTTTTGCGAAAAGGTTTGAATAACCGGTTAAATGAACTTGGCAATCTGATAGTTGCCGCTTCCGCGCCGCATTGCATTTTATTGGAACAATTCACGGAAGACGCTCAAAGATTCGCGGCGGATTTATCAAATGTAAAATATTTGTATATGCCCTTTGACACAATGCTTCCCGCTCTTGAAGCAAGAACAGTTGACGCAGTAATTATAAAAGGCACATATTCTGTCGTCGCTTTGCACGAAGGTCATTCTATCCTGTATCAAAATTGGGAAGTAAGGCCGGGTGATGAATGCTGCCCTGCGGTTATCGATCAGGCTGCGCTTGTACTGCTTGCGCGTAAAGATAAAATAAAACTATTACAGCCGTTTATCTCAGCGCTTACAGTAACAGAAAATCTTTCTCCCGATCAACTGCGCCGCGCGGTTGCGGACAATACAATATTGCCTTTTGAAATACTGCAGGGACAACCCGTTCCTGAATTTTCTTTGGCAGATGATGAACTTGCGGAAATCTTTATAGAAGCCGCAGAGGAACATCATGGGGAAGAGCATGAGGACTAAGCATGATAACTGAAAGAAAAAATGTAACAGTTAACGGCAAACTTTGGATAAAAACATGGCAAGGGTGGTCGTGGGTAATTACAATAGCGTGGATGACAATCGCAAACATCTGGCATCCCTTTGGGCTTTATGGATTGGTTTGTATGTTTACGCCGATAATAATCGCTTTGGCTGGATTTGGAAAAATGAGCTGCGCAAGAATATGCCCAAGAGGTTCATTTATCGGTCTTGTTACAAAACCATTCGCTTCTTTCAGGTTAAAACGCCCTGAGATAACTTTCAAAAAAGGTTTCAAATTTTTTTTATGGGCGTTAATGATGGGCTCTTTTATAGGACTTATGGTGTGGACAATTCCGAAAGGAGATATTTACAAAACAGGTTTTACAATTTTGGTTTTTATGGAAGCTGCCACCGTAATAGGTATAATTTGCGGAATTCTTTTTACGCCGCGAATGTGGTGTACAATCTGCCCAATGGGCAATACAACAGGAACAATACGCGATATGCAATACAGGAAGAAACAATGAGATACGCATATAAAACACAAGGTACATGCTCAACAGAAATTCAATTTGATATAAATGAAAATATCATAAGTAATATTTCATTTACAAACGGCTGTAACGGTAATTTGAAAGCCATATCAAGCTTTGCCGAAGGAATGACTGTTGAAGAAATAACAAAAAAATGCAAAGGAATTGATTGCGTTTCAAAAGGTAAAAATAAGGGAACTTCCTGCGCGGATCAGCTTGCGCTTGCGGTAGAAAAGGCAAAGAGAGAAACATAATGAAAAAGGCAATTTACCGGCTGCATAAACAAAGAAAATTTCGCGGCGCTTTTCAAATATTTTTTCGTGAACTGGGAATATTTTTTAAGGGAGCTGCTCTAAATATATTCTCATTTGAATTTTTAAAAGTGCTTATTCCCTTATTGGTTATATGGGAATGTCTCCCGCGCTTCGGCGTATTGCCGCGCACGCTTATTCCGCCGCCCAGCGATGTCGCTGTCACTTTTTGGGAAATGTTTACCAAATATAATTTTCTTAAAGACATAGGAAGCAGCATGGTAAAATTTTTTCTCGGGCTTTGTATAGCGGTTATTACCGCCATTCCAACAGGTATATTAATGGGCTGGAATATGGCGGTACGTAAACGCGCTTTGCCTTTATTTCAGCTCTTGTCTCCAATTCCTCCGCCTGCATGGGTTCCCCTTACCATAATCCTTTTTGGTATCGGGCTGCCCATGCAGACTTTTTTAATTTTTTTAGGCGCTTTCTATCCCATTTTATTTAATACATATCAGGCTGTAAAAGATACAGAGCCGCGCTATTTGGCAAGCGCAAGAATGTTCGGCGCAAGCGAATTAACATTAATTTTTTATGTTTATTTCTGGCATGCGTTAGGCGCAATTATTATGAGCGTTAAAACAGGTGTCGCGATGGGTCTTTTTATGCTTGTAATAGCGGAAATGTACGGCGGCAGAACAGGAATTGGTTTTACGCTGAATCAGGCAAAGGATTATTTCCAGATTTCAAAAATGGTAGTGTGTATGGTGACATTGGGCTTCATCGGCTGGTTTTTGATTGAAGTTCTAAAATTTATCGAGCTAAAATTAGCAATATGGAAAGTAGGTCGTTGATGATTGACATATTCAACAACTCGGTTAGTTGTTGAATATGTCCTGCATTTTTTAAAGTAAACCTTAAAAAATGTTATTTTAATAGGAGGTTTTTCGGAAACTGAAGTTTCCAAAAAATATTTATGATTGAAGCGCGTAATGTAACCAAATTCTTCTCTATAATAAATGAAGACCGAACCGCAGACGGTTTGACCGCCATACTTTCAATTTCGCTTAAGGTTGAAGATGGAAAAATAGTCAGCCTGTTAGGACCTTCGGGCTGCGGTAAATCTACATTTTTGGAAATTCTCGGCGGATTGCAGGCTCCGACAGAAGGCGGAGTTTTTATTGACGGCATTCAGGTATTAGAGCCGCTTCCTTCCACGCGAAAAGAAATAGAAGCTTACAAACGAAAATATAAATTTTTATCTCCGCTTGCAAACGGTATGTTTAAAAACCGGCCAAAACACGATATTGCAATGATATTTCAGGATTACGCTATATTTCCATGGATGACAGTGCTTCAAAATGTAGTGTTCGCCTTAAAGTTACGCGCAATTAAGCGAAGCGAAAGGGAAAAGAAAGCGGTTTTCTTTCTAAAAAAAACAGGGCTGGCAGACTCGCTTAACAAATATCCGTCTCAACTTTCAGGCGGCATGAGGCAGCGGCTTGCTCTAGCGAGAGCGTTAGCTGTAGAACCGCGAATAATTCTTATGGATGAACCTTTTGCCGCTGTTGATACGCTTACAAGAGAACGCTTGCAGGATGATCTTCTACGTTTATGGAATGATACAGGAATAACAGTAATATTGGTAACCCATGATGTAAACGAAGCATTGTATCTGTCAGATGAGATTGTTGTTTTTTCGGCTAACCCAGGAACTATACGCAATAGATTTGTTATTAATACTCCGCGCCCCAGAAGACGAAGCGAACCGGAGCTGCTGGCTCTGGAGCAGAGAATAGCAGCGCTGTTCAAATATGATATTAACCATGAAAGCGAGTATTCAATATGAAAACATTTCGTTTAATGCTTGTAAAACATAGTAAACATATATTATTATAATGTAATTAATCATGGAGGAGGTTAAGCCATTGAAAATATCTACAAAGGGCAGATATGCCCTGCGAATGCTGCTAGACCTCGCAGAGCATAGAAATGACAGGTATATAGCGCTTAAAGAAATCGCCGAAAGACAAAATATATCAAAACAGTATCTAGAGCAAATAATAACGATAATAAATAATTCAAAGATTCTTCGCGCGAATCGCGGGAAACAGGGCGGCTATATGCTTGCAAAGGAACCGTCGGAAATTACTGTTGGCTATATTCTGCGTATTACCGAGGGAAACATTTCGTCTACAGCCTGTCTGGAAGGCGATCTTAACCGCTGTGAGATGGCAGGAACCTGTAAAACTTTGTATGTATGGAAAGAGCTCAATAAGGTTATCGCGGATTATCTTGACAGCGTTACTTTACAGGATATTTTAAATAAACATCAAAATATTGAATTTTTTGATTATGTAATTTAACGAAAAATTTGAGTAATCCTATTGACAAACTGCTTGTCAAACGCTATTATAAAAACATAGTAAACAGATATGTATACTAAACAATATTGATAATATACAAGGAGCATATTATGGCAAAAGAAGGAACGCTGAACGCGCTTAACAAGGAGCAGGCTTATCAGCTTGCGGATATCACCAAAACACCGCCGCAGTTTGGGGCGTTGACTCCGCGGTGGCTGACGCGATTTATGGAGTTTAAGGAGCTTGAAGCAGGCATTTACAGGGTAAACAGGGTAGTGGAGGGTGAAACGCCGCTCGATATTCTTTGCTCATCCGAAAAAAAGAGCGCGAAAATCCCGGCGGGCTTTGTCGAGTATCAGCAGAAACCGCGCGAATACATCCTTAACTCGATATCGACCACGATCAATGTTGATACGAGCGTGACCGATGTTTTTTCATCGCCTTACGACCAGACAAGGGAGCAGCTTAATTTGGCTGTTGAAAGTTTGAGGGAGAGGCAGGAGAGCCAGATCATCAATAATGATGATTACGGCTTGTTAAAAAATGTTGCGGACAGCCAGCGCGTTACGCCGATTAAGGGCGCGCCGATGCCTGACGATTTGGACGAATTGATTTCCAAAGTATGGAAAGAACCGTCGTTCTTTTTGGCGCACCCGAGAGCGATTGCCGCTTTTACCCGCGAATGCACAAGGCGCGGAGTTCCGCCCAATACGATAAACCTTTACGGCGGAAATTTTATTCTCTGGCGCGGCATTCCAATTGTACCTACCGATAAACTGCTCGTGGACGGAGTGAAAAAACCAAAAGGCAAGAGCGGCAAAACAAATATTTTATTAATCCGCACAGGAGAATCAAAACGCGGTGTTATCGGGCTCCATCAGAGCGGTTTACAAAACGAACAATCCAGAGGGCTTTCCGTCCGCTTTAAGGGCGTTGATGATGAGGGGATCGCCTCATATTTGTTGTCGCTCTACTGCTCAGCTGCAATTTTAGCAGACGACGCAATCGCTGTTCTTGAAGACGTAGAAGTGGGCGATTACTATGATTACACCTAACGATACGGGCTTTGCTGCTTACGGTCTGCCAAGCGAAAAAGAATTGTCGGATTGGGCGCAGAGTTATTTCCCGGAGCTTAATGGAAGAAATGAAAATGTTGATCCATCTTCCTTTTCTCCGGTAGTAGTGCCGGGTACAAGTTTGTCTTCTTCATTTGATGTAAACCGTATTCGCGCGGATTTTCCGATTCTGAACGAACGTTTAAGTAATGGTAAGCAGTTAATATGGCTTGATAACGGCGCGACTACACAAAAGCCCCGTCAGGTGATAAATCGTATCAGCTATTTTTATGAGCACGAAAATTCAAATGTGCATAGAGGAGCGCATGAACTTGCTACCCGCTCGACAGATGCGTATGAAGCTGCAAGGGAAATTGTTGCCAGGTTTTTGGGTGCGCCGTCAAAAGACAATATCGTTTATGTGCGCGGAACAACAGAGGGGATAAATCTTGTCGCTCAAAGTTATGTGAAGCCCATTTTAAAACAGGGTGACGAAATTATTCTCACTATTTTGGAACATCACGCGAATATTGTTCCGTGGCAAATGATTGCGCAGGAAACAGGCGCGATTATTAAAGTCGCTCCTGTTGACGATACAGGGCAGATAATTTTATCGGAATACGAAAGACTATTTTCCGGGCGTACAAAGTTTGCGTCAATAACTCATGTTTCTAACGCGTTGGGAACAATTACGCCTGTTCATGAAATGGTGCAGATTGCTCATCGTTACGGCGTGCGAATTTTAATTGATGGTGCGCAGTCTGTAGCGCATACTCCGTTAAACGTAAGCGAATTGGACGCTGATTTTTATGTTTTTTCCGGTCACAAGATTTTCGCGCCGACTGGTATCGGAGCTGTGTACGGAAAATCTTCCTTGCTTGAAGAAGCAAAACCGTATCAGGGCGGCGGCAACATGATCAGAGACGTAACCTTTGAACGCACAACTTACAACCCTGCGCCGAGCAAGTTTGAAGCCGGTACGGGAAACATTGCCGACGCTGTCGGTCTTGGGGCGGCTCTTGATTACGTTATGCAATTGGGTCTTCCAAGCATTGCCGCTTATGAGCATGAACTTCTTGGTTACGCTATACGTGAATTAAAAAAGATAATTGGATTGCGTCTTATCGGAACTGCAAAAGAAAAAGCGAGCGCGTTATCTTTCATTTTGGACGGAAAAAGTGTTGAACAAATTGGAAAACATTTATCGGAACACGGAATTGCGGTTCGGGCAGGGCATCATTGCGCACAACCGATATTGCGGCGTTTTGGATTGGAAGCGACGGTTCGCCCGACTATCGCGTTTTACAATACGCCGGACGAAATCGACGCATTGGTAAGAGCTGTCAGAGAAATCACATAAAACTTCGTTTTATGTTCGATTATAATGAGCGTCCATTCGGACGCATTAATTGAGGTTAGAATGAAACAAAACACGCACGGTTCTTCAGAAACGCAAATCATGGCGGAAATAGAACGGGTAACAGGTATTATTCTTGATTCTGCCGAAGACAAGTTACGCGAAATGCCAAAGCAGCCTGTTAAATCAGTTATAGTTGCCATGATAGGACAGTTGCAGCACGTATTATTCCCCGGAGTTTTTGAACATCCAACGAAGTTTCCCGCGGAAGGCGCAAATGTAAATAAAAACAGAATAAGCGTCATGCTGGAAGAAATTTATAACGATCTGTGTGTTCAAATTTCTTTAGCTCTGCGTTACGATTTACGTTTTAAAGACATCGAAATAAACGAAATCGAAGAAGAAACCGCGAAAATTACGCATCATTTTATTTCAAAAATCCCCGAGATAAAAGAAAAACTGGATACAGATATTGAAGCTGCTTATAACGGCGATCCGGCGGCATACAGCAAAGCGGAAATTATTGTGTCTTACCCGGGCATTTACGCAGGAATGGTTCATAGAATCGCTCATGAGCTTTATTTGCTCTCTGTTCCTCTTATACCAAGGATAATGAGCGAAATTGCGCATAACGTTACAGGCATTGATATTCACCCCGGCGCTGTTATTGGCAGATATTTTTTTATGGATCACGGTACCGGCATTGTTATCGGCGAAACTACGATTATTGGAAACAATGTCAAATTGTATCAGGGTGTAACGCTTGGAGCCTTATCCACCAAAGGCGGGCAAAGCATTAAAGGCGTTAAACGACATCCGACAATTCACGATAACGTAACAGTTTATTCGGGAGCGTCAATTTTGGGGGGAGATACAATCATCGGCGAAGGGGTTGTGATTGGCGGTAATGCATTTGTTGTAAGGTCGATTCCGGAGAAAACGCGCGTCAGCGTGAAAAATCCTGAATTGCAATATAAAAATAATAATATTTCTACACACCTTGAACTTGATCAAAGGGAGTTTTGGTTTTATGAAATATAATATTTTAGATATGGTTGGCAATACTCCTGTCATAGAATTAAAAAATATCAAAGGCACTCTGTCTCCTGATGTCAGTGTATTAGCGAAAGTCGAATTTTTAAATCCAAGCGGATCTGTAAAGGACAGAGCTGCCAAAGCGATGATACTTCATGGTATCGAAACAAAAGAACTGACAAAAGATAAAATTATTTTAGACTCCACAAGCGGCAATACCGGCGTTGCATACGCGATGTTTGGCGCGGCGCTTGGTTACAAAGTAAAACTTTTTATGCCGTCAAACGTAAGTTTGGAGCGAAAAAAAGCGATAAAAGCGTATGGAGCTGAAATTACCGAGACAAGTCCGCTTGAAGGTTCGGACGGCGCATACAATGCTGCAATAAAAGAAGCTAAAGACAAACCTGATTCATATTTTTTTCCGAATCAATATGACAATTTTGAAAACTCGCAGACGCATTATAACACAACAGGCGATGAACTTTACAAACAATGCAAGCCCACTCACTTTGTCTGCGGCACAGGCACATCAGGGACTTTTATGGGTGTATCTAAAAAATTAAAAGATATCGATTCGTCTATTCAGATAACGTTGATGCAGCCTGATTCGCCTTTTCATGGTTTAGAAGGCATGAAGCACATGGCGACAACTATCAATCCAAAAATATTTGACATGACTATTGCCAATAATAGCATCGAAGTAAAAACTGAAGACGCGTACAAAATGGCTCGCCGTCTTGCCTCAGAAGAAGGATTGTTTGTAGGCATAAGTTCGGGCGCGAATGTTCATGCTGCGTTAGAAATCGCGAAAACACTTCCCGCAGGCTCGCGCATCGCGACAATTCTTTGTGATAACGGATATCGTTATTTATCTGAACCATTATGGAGAGATATTTAATGCTTAACATTTTTCCCGAACACGAAAAAATTATCCGCGCCGAAAGCGAAAACGCATACCCCAATGAATGCTGCGGCATTTTAATCGGAGGGATTGACGGCTCAGGCGTTAAAACGGTAAAACACGCGGAAGCAATCCGCAATGCGCGTGAGGAAGGCGAGCAGTATCATCGTTTTCTGATAACGCCTGAAGACATGATGCAGGCGGAGAAGACAGCGCGAGAACGAAAGCAGGACGTTATAGGCTTTTATCATTCGCACCCGGATCATCCCGCTCTTCCGTCTGATTACGATAAGGAGCACGCGCTTCCTTTTTATTCATATATAATTATATCTGTAATGCATGGCAAATCCGTGGAATTGACTAGCTGGGAATTGACAGCAGACAGAAAAAAATTTGAAAATGAAAATATTAAAAAGAGTTATTCAGAAACCAATCGGGTTAACGAAAAAGTTCAAGGAGAAAAAAATGATTAATATACTGATACCTTACGCACTTAGATCTTTTACAGAGCGCAACGCGGAAGTGGAAGTCGAAGGAAAAAATGCAGGAGATGTGTTGAACGCTCTCGCAGGCATTTATCCCGACATAAAAACGCATTTATTTGCAGATAACGGGCAGTTGCGCGATTTTATCAATCTGTTTATTGACGGAAAAAACATAAACACCCTGCAGGGGCTCGATACTCCTGTTGTGGAAAACAGTGAAGTAATGATAATCCCTGCGATTGCGGGAGGAAAAAGTGGCTTTAGAACATACGCTTACAAATGAAGAAATTTCCAGATACAGCCGCCATTTACTTTTACCGGAAATAGGCGTTGAAGGGCAGGTAAAATTAAAAAACGCCAAAGTTTTAATTGTAGGCACAGGCGGTTTGGGAGCTCCTCTTGCGCTTTACCTGTCCGCAGCGGGTGTTGGAACAATCGGACTTGTTGATTTTGACGAAGTTGACGCTTCAAATTTGCAAAGGCAGATTATTCACAGTTCCAAAGATATAGGAAGACCAAAAGTAGCGTCCGCGAAAGACAGAATTAAAGGCATCAACCCATTCGTGAATGTTGTTGTGCATAACACAATGCTCACAAGCAAAAACGCGATGGAAATAATCGCGGATTACGATATTGTCGCGGATGGAACAGACAATTTTCAAACGCGCTATCTTGTAAATGACGCATGCGTGTTTCTGGGGAAAGTAAATATTTACGGCTCGGTTTTTCAATTTGAAGGACAGTCAAGCGTATTTTGCGCTTCTTTGGAAGCGCACGCGCAAAAAGGACCGTGTTACAGATGCATCTATCCGTCTCCTCCTCCTCCGGGACTAGTTCCATCGTGCGCCGAAGGCGGAGTAATGGGAGTACTACCGGGTATTATCGGAACCATTCAGGCGGCGGAGACGATTAAAATGATTGTCGGAGGGGCAAAACCATTAGTCGGACGCCTTCTTCATTTTGACGCATGGCGCATGAAATTCCGCGAACTCAATTTGGAGAAAGATCCAAATTGCCCGGTATGCGGAAAAAATCCATCAATAGAAGAATTAATCGACTACGAACAGTTCTGCGGATTAAAAAAAGATCAAAACTCAGAACCAATAGAAGCAATTACCGCAGTCGATTTAAAAAAGCGTTTGGACTCAGGAGATAAAATTCAATTTATTGATATCCGCGAACCGCATGAACGCGCCATCGTTAAATTTCCAAACGCGATAATTATGCCGCTCGGTCAATTGGTAAGGCGGATGGAAGAATTGGACAGTTCTCTCGATTCGGTTTTCTTGTGCAAAATAGGTCAGCGCAGCATTTTGGGAATACGCGCCTTACGCGAAGCCGGCTACAAGGGAAAACTTTTAAACTTGCAGGACGGATTAAATGCATGGGCGCGTGACGTTGATAATTCAATGCCGGTGTATTAATGCGTATTTGGAGGAATAATTCATGGACATAAGTATTGGATTCGACTATCAAAACGCGATAGATTTATTATTAATACGCCGCGCCCACGAAGACGCAGCGATCCAGAGCTGTCAGCTTTGGAGCAGAGAATAGCAGCGCTATTCAAATACGACATTAACCATGAAAGCGAGTATTCAATATGAAAACATTTCGTTCAAAGATTTACGGGGCAATAACAGAAGCAATCGGAGCAACACCTTTGGTACGTTTGCCGAAATTGGGTGCAGAATTACCGGGAATTCTTCTCGGTAAGCTTGAAGCGTTTAATCCTGCCGGAAGTGTTAAATGCCGCATAGGAGCCGCAATGCTTGAAGCCGCGAAAAAAAACGGAAAGTTACAACCGGGCGCAGTTGTAATAGAACCGACAAGCGGAAATACAGGTATAGGGCTTGCGTTTTCCTGCGTGTCTCTCGGTTACAAGCTTATACTTACAATGCCTGAAACCATGTCCATTGAACGCCGTAAACTGGCAAAAATGCTTGGCGCAGATATTATTTTAACGCCGGGAACTGAAGGAATGACAGGCGCGATAAAAAAAGCGAAAGAGCTTAATGCGCAAATAGCAGGCAGTTTTATGCCGCTGCAGTTTGAAAACCCTGCCAATCCGCAAGTACATCGTGAAACAACAGCGTTAGAAATATGGGAAGACACAAACGGACAAGTTGATATTTTTGTCGCAGGCGTTGGAACAGGCGGCACTATCACCGGCGTAGGAGAAGTTCTGAAAGAGAAAAAGAAAACAGTAAAAATAGTTGCCGTTGAACCTGATGCTTCTCCTGTTCTTTCAGGAGGGTTAGCAGGACCTCACCGAATACAGGGCATAGGAGCCGGATTTGTTCCAAAAATACTTAACCGTTCTATCATTGATGAAATTGTGCGAGTAACAAATGAAGATGCCTTTGATACAGCCAGAAAACTGAGCCGCGAAGAAGGAATACTCGCAGGTATATCCTCAGGCGCGGCAGTTTGGGCTGCTTTACAGCTCGCCGCAAAACCGGAAAATAACGGAAAAACTATTGTAACAATATTACCCGATTCAGGAGAGCGGTATCTTTCAACACAGTTATCGAATTCAGAAGATTCGTAAAATTACCCTGGGTATAATGTGTATAAAAAACGCAAACTGCACATAACGTTCTAGGTAACTTCTGCGGGCGCTGTTCGCGTCCTGGGTTACCTGGAACGTTAAGCGAAGTGTGGATTGCTTTATCAGAGTTAGTCACGAATAAAAACATTGTCAAAATTGCCGCGCCTCTATACCGCCGTGTAAAAATTCTCCACAGCCATATGCCGCCGTCGTTATTTTTCGCACCCACCTAAGCAAAAACAGCGGTATTTGTAACATTCGGTGTCAAATAACACACATTCGTGTTAATGCTCCCAACTGCCTTACTACGCAATTAACGATGTTAGGAACCATATTCCAACACCGGTCTTTGCTTCGCAAAACCATTATTCGGGTTGGCAAAATGTGGGTGGAGTGAGGCGTGGGAATGGAGCGTAGCGGAATGACCTAGCCGAACGCAATCCTAGCCGCTCTCCGGCGGCGTAAAATTACCGTTGTTATGCGCCGTTAATTCTTTATATTTTCTTTTATTTTGGCTATAATTTTATTCTAAAAATTTTTTCAATTTATCCCAATAAATTTATTTTGGTTTAAATTGGGACAAAAAACTACTTTTTGCCCACATATTTATTATTGCTGTAAAAATGATACTCATAAACAAAATTATAAGTAAAATGAAAAAAATGATATACATTTTTATAATATTATCTTTGCAAAGAATCTTAAATAGATTATTTCCAATTAAGTATATATGAATTAAAAATACTACTATCCAAATTATCATACATATACGCCCAATTAATATATTTATTTTTGATGGAGAATATATTCCCGCATTATTTGAAAATATATTGCTGTCAATTTTACTGATATCCGTATTATAAATACCATTACCCATTCGATAACATTCTTTAATATCAAGTTCTTTTTTATTTTCAATAGCACAAATTTGATGTTCATAAAATTCATACCACGCTTTCGATGCTTTACCCATCATAATCCATAAAATTGAGAAAACCATACCAACAATGGATACAAAAGCAGCAATTTCATGATAAATCAAGTTAAATTCTTCAGATTTTTCAAGAATATTTTTTAAAACAGTTCCATATCCACTAAAACATAGTAACAAAAATGCTGTTAAAAATATAGAACGTTGCCACAAATTTGAAATTTCGAAATCTCGGCATTTGTAGAATCTATCTTTAATTTCTTTCAAATTACCTTCTGACGACATAATTTACCTCCTGTAAATAATCTTTTATTAAGTCTCTTTATATTTAACCTGTTTGACAACTATAATATTATACCTGTTTTTCAAACTATTTTATGGTTATTAAACATGTCCAATATTTATCATACCTGGAAATTAATTTTTTAAAGCCTCTTGTAAAAATATATATTCTATGGAACTTTGACGGCTTATTCACGCGCCGAATGTCCCCGTAAAAACCTATGCACACGCTGGCTTGTAAATATCCTACTGATACCCAAGCAAAAACAGCGGTATTTGTAAAATTCGGTGTCAAATAACACACATTCGTGTTAATGCCTCCAAACCGTCTTAACACGCAAAAACAGCGGTGTCAAGAACCATTCTTTTCCGTAACAGCTTGTTCGAAAATGTTCTCACACAGCGGCACAGCGGCGCAGAGTTAGTCACGAATAAAAAAACATTATTAAAATTGCCGCGCCTCTGTATCGCTGCGCCGCCGTGTGGAAATCCTCCACAGCCATATGCCGCCGTCGTTGTTTTTCGCAACCGCCTAAGCAAAAACAGCGGTATTTATAATATTCGCGTGAGGATAACACACATTCGTGTTAATGCCCTCAAACCGTCTTAACACGCGATTGCGGTGTCCATGAAAACCATTATTCCAAAAAAAAACCTGTCCGGCGTTTACCAGACAGGTTTTGTTGTTACTTGCAATATGCTAGTTAATAGTAATTGTAACGTTCCCAGACCAATATCTGTATGGATCCTCAACAGTACCATCACCGGATTGTGCTTGAACATTAAGCGTATATGTTCCTGGACTACCAATACCGGCTGTAATTAATGCATCATCAGCAAAATCAATTGTTATGCTAGATGTAGTTTCGCTAGAAAATTCATAACCTAATTCAACTATTTTCCAAACAAAATTGCTTAAACCCGTTGCATTATCAATTGAAATATTTTTTTCAATTGGGGTTGACGAAGCATTCGAATCCGCAATATCGTCAGAAGATAGTATGATAGTATCTGATGAACCTACTGGAACTTGACCTGGGATTGCAAATGGTGTAAGAGTTACTTCAATATTTACAGGATCAAATGAATCCCATTTTGCATAAAGAGTTCTGGCACGGAGTACTTTTAATGGAGTAGAATCACCAGTAAATCTCCACAATATTCCATAGTCGCTACCAGTCCCGTCTTTTGTCCACCAACCATCAAATGTAAAATTACCAGTTGGTTTAGTAGGATTTGCTGGTTTTGTTATTGTGTTGCCATGAACAATGGTAGCACTTGCAGGTGCGCCTGATCCAGCTAAAGCATCATATCCAATAACGTATTCATTTGGCTTTAGCTGAAAAGCTGCTCCTTCATCCAACAATGCTGAGTTTAAATTTCGATAAATGTGGAGAACCCTGTTTGATTTAAAAGGAAAATGATTGGGTTTAGTAATACTTATGACTACATTATAAAAACCAGAAGGTAATGATATATCACTGCCAGTAGTGTTTCCATTTAAATTAATCTGAGTCTGGGTTACAGCTGAACCCCCTAAAGCAACTAAATCCATTGTAGCTGTATCACCGCTGCCAAAATTTAAACCTGAAAGAGCTGTGGTTAGAATATATGCAAATGTACCACTGCCTTCACCAGTATACTCTCTAAGGGTAATGCTTGTTGCTGTGCCAGCAGCACTAACAACTACTCCTGTAGCAGCTCCCATTGCTATAGGTTTATCAGTATTAGTGCCATCAGTATATGCTTCTTTGAAAGCAATGGTAGTAACTGTATATGTCCCAGGAAGAACTTCAATAGAGCCCGCTGCTGCAGAAACATCTAACTCTTGTATCGCTATAATAGTACCTGCTGACGGACCTGTACCTGTGAGTTGTATACCATATGAAGTAGTACCTTCAAGAGTTGGTAAAACCGTTGAACGAGTATCAATATTAGCGATGCTTATCTTAAGAAAGCCGGTTTTTCCAACAGCAGAGGTTTCAACACCCGGTAAACCGATATTTTCTACAGGTTCTGTGCAGTTTAATATCAGTAATGCAAATACCAGCAATACTGCCGACAATACGGTATACACACCGCATTTTCTTGACACCGTTTTCATTTCATCCTCCTAAATTCCGCAATATCAAAATTTCCATAAACTCGGCAAACAACGCAATTATTTAACATAATTTATATTAAGTCAAGTTTTTATGGGTTATTTGTTACCTCAATTGTTACTAGAGCCGACCAATAACTCAATGTAGCTCCAGAACCCGATTGCGCATAAACTGAAATTGAGTGCGTTCCCAAAGCGGTTAAACCCGCCTGATCTGCGATACTTGAGGTAAAATCAATTACTAGCGGGTTAACTGTACCTAAAGATTTGTCGTTACATCTCCAATTAAAATTACTAAGCGTAACTACAGGATTAGCACTAATGGTGATTGTCCGCTTTGCTGTATCTGGCACTGGCGTTCCAACAAATTCAAAATCTTTGATGTCGATAGAAGGTACAACACCAGCACTGATAGTAATTTCATCTATGCCGTTAAATGGGGACAGAGTTATTACCAAGTCTGTAATGAATTTTACGTTAATCTTTAAAAATAAGAAATCAAATGGTGAAGCTTTATTATAAAAAATGAATTCAGCTGACGTGTCTGCATTCATTTGAATATTTGAACTTTCAACACTTGATATTGCAATACCTGTAGGTATGATTGTATTTTTAACTGCTATAAAACTTCCAGCCGAAGTCAAATTGTATGCAGAAGGCAGACCAATATCTAAAGTAGTTGCTTTGGTATTTATATCAACGATACCGCTAACCGGAGATTTTCCCCCCCCCCCCGTCGGCGGTGAATAACCTATCGATACCGTATTCGGAACAGCTACTGCCGATTTAATCCTGTAAACGTATTCATTGCTAAGATCAATAATCTCTGCGTCTTCTGAAGCTTTGCCGATCTTAGTCATATCTTCATCAATTTTTCCGTCGCTTTTGACAAAACCTAAAAGTTTAAAAGTGCCATCCGCGTTTTTATGTTCAACCTTGTAATATCTGCCTGCAACAAGCCCGGTAACTTTTTTATCACCGCCTTCAAGTCCTTCATCCGAACCTTCCAGAGTAACCGCTTCCGCGCCTTTTAGGATGAGTTCCTGGACGCGCTCGCTTTCTGTAACAAAGCCCTGAATGTCGATTGTATCCACGCAGCTGATCACAGCCGTTACGGCAATGGCAGCCAGGAGAGCATTCCTTGCAACTTTAAGAGTAAATCCTTTCACTATAATTATTTTAAATCATATACGAAAAAATTCAAGATATTTCCGGGAAAAATCCGCCGTAAAGTAAGAAACGCCAAAACACCGTTTAGAGGCGGAATTCCGCGAAAACACGCCGTTTATGGCATATTTCCGGTTTTAACAATAAAATAGTTAGAAGATTTTTACACGGCGGCGCGGCGGTACAGAGGCACGTTGAGGGCTGAGGATTTTCACACGGCGGCGCGGCAGTACAGAGGCACGGTGAGGACTGAGGATTTCCACGCGGCGGCGCGGCGGTACGGAGGCACGGAGAGGACTGAGGATTTTCACACGGCGACGCGGCGGTTTTTAATAATGTTTTCTTATTCGTGACTAACTCTGCGCCGCTGTGCCGCTGTGTGAGACATTTTCGAAAAAGCTGTTAAGGATTAGCTTTTACCGCAGCCGTTGTTTTATTTCTTCCAAAGAAAGACCTTGTTCAAGGAGAGCGATGATTTTTTCTTGGGGAAAAGCGGCTATTTTAATCATATATTTCTAATGGCATATATTTTGCCATTGAAATGAAATGTTTATCATTAGAAATTAACTTTAAATTATTCTGTATGCAGTTCTGTACAATTATTATATCAGATATTCCTATATTATTATTTCCATGTTTTAGATTTAATAATTGCATATTCTGTACTTCTTGCCAGTTTATTGTCAGCGCATATTTTGTTACGCTGTTTAGCAATTCAGCAAGATAATTTTCCTTCTTGTGTAAATATTGATGGAAATAACTCCGTTAAAATAATGTCATTCGTGCAAATGGCATTATTATAAATCAAGTCTTTAATAAAAAAATATTTCTGATTTCCCTTAAAAAACTCAATCCATGCAGAAGAATCTATAATGTTATTCATCGTTTCCTCAACTTACCCAGATCAATATCCAATGTTACTTTTCCAAAATAACCCGATAGTTCTTTTATTTTTTCTCTTTGGATAACATTTTCCAGAGCAAATTTTATTAATTCTGTTTTTGTAGGAATTTTAGTTAATATTAAAGCCTCATTTACCAATGTGTCAGGTAAATCCAATGTAGTTCGCATATAAATACCTCTTAATGCATATAATATAACATTTTTATATGCATAATCAAGTTAAAATAATGACAGCTTCTTAGCGTAAAGTGAAAACTATAGATTGAATTCACAGGCGGCACAGGGATTGGTTGGGAATTTTTCACATCGCGGCGCGGCAGTACAGAGGCACGGAGAGGGTTGGAGGGTTTTCACACGGCGGCGCGGCGATTTTTAATAATGTTTTCTTATTCGTGACTAACTCCACGCCGCTGTGCCGCTGTGTGAGACATTTTCGAGCAAGCTGTCACTGAAGCCGTTGTTTAATTTCTTCAAGGGAGAGACCTTGTTTAAGGAGAGCGAGGACTTTTTCTTGTCCTTCTTCACGTCCTTGTTGTATACCTTGCTGTATGCCCTGTTGTAATCCTCGAATTTCACCTCTTTCTTCGGCAGTGAGCAGGTCAGAGATTCTGTCAGTCTCTGCCATCCGGCGGCTTCTCAGGATAGCTCTTTCCCGTTCGTCCTGGCTTACTTCCTGTAATAATTGAGCTGCCATGTTAATCTCCTCCTTTTCGTCAATTATACCATTAATCAGGTTTCTGTGCACGGGATCAGATGCGTAACCGAAAAATACAGCCCACATTTCAAACGCTGTTAATTTCCTTGCTGGTTTTCTCAATATGTCACCTAACTTGCTTAGCTCGATTATTACCATGTTGATCTGATCGCTGAGCTGCCTGCCGTCCCTTGTCCTTAGCGAGAATCTGCTGACATAATCAACTTGAGCCGGGAAAACTGTATTCGTACAGAAAGTGACCTGGTATGTGCGTACCAATTTTGAATATTTAACACCCTTTGATTTCTGGGACGAATGTAAATCTGTCAGGTAATAAATATACTTGTTAATAAAATTTGAATATTCTCTTCCTGCCTCTTCTATTTTTGAGCAGTGCATTTCAACATCAACCTGATCGCCGTTATCAATAGCGCAGTTAACGTCAAAACGCTCGGATTTTTCACCAGTGTCCATTACAGGCATTTCAATGTTTCGTACATGAGCGTCTGTAACAATTTGATCAATCACAGTTGATACCACGTCAATTAAAACCTGTTTCGCATCAGGATGTGTCAGAAGCGTTTTGAAAATACGATCATCAGAAGGCGGAAGGATATCCGCGTCCATTGGAAATTTACTCATCTGCCTGTCTCCTTGGGGTTTTTTTAACATGTTGAATGTTTTTCATACCCTATATGGGTGCGGACTTGCGGTTTTGCTTTACATAAAGAGGAATTAATCTGAGATTATTTACACGACGGCACAGCGATTTATATTTTTAATATGCATTTATTTATTCTATGGTTAGAATTTGTCAAATTCAATTTTTCATCGCATTGAAATCTTTTACTCTCTGCTGTAAGATTGTACAATGGCTTATGTAAAAAACCTTTTTGACCGCAATTTTCTGGAATACGCTTCCTATGTTATAAAAGATCGCGCCATACCGGATCTCGAAGACGGTCTTAAGCCTGTACAGAGGCGGATACTGCATACGCTTTTTGAAATGGACGACGGAAAATTCCACAAAGTCGCCAATGTTTCCGGTCAGTGCATGAAATATCATCCTCACGGGGAAGCTTCCATCAATCCCGCTCTTGTCGGAATTGCAAATAAAGAACTTTTCATCGACAGGCAGGGGAATTTCGGCAACCTTTATACCGGAGACGAAGCTTCCGCGCCGCGCTACATTGAATGCCGCGCTACCGCTCTTGCCAAAGATATTTTTTATAATCCCAAATTAACGGAATGGGCGCCTTCATACGACGGGCGGAACAAGGAGCCGGTTTTATTCCCCGCAAAAATTCCGGTTGTATTGATCATGGGCGTCGAGGGAATTGCAGTCGGCATGTCTACAAAAATCCTGCCGCATAATGTAATCGAGGTTTTGGAAGCCGAGATCGCATGCCTTACCGGGAAAAAATTTGATGTTTACCCCGATTTTCCGACAGGCGGCTATGTTGATATTTCCGACTATCAGGGTGGAAACGGCAAGGTGCTTGTCCGCGCAAAGCTTGATACTTCAGATCCAAAACGCATTTTAATAACCGAGCTTCCCTTCGGCTCGACTACCGAAAGCATCATAAACAGCATTGATGCCGCTGCAAGAAACGGCAGAATTAAAATTCTGGGAATTAATGACTTTACCACCGATAAGGTCGAGATCGAGATTAAACTTGCCCGCGGTGTGTACGCGCAGGAGACAATTGATGCGCTTTACGCCTTTACGGAGTGCGAACAGTCGATATCCGTAAACCTGCTTGTCATTAAAAACGGACTTCCGGCTGTAATGACAGCTAACGATATAATAAAGTATCACGCAAAGCAGCTTGTAAAAATTTTGACAAAAGAGCTTGAACTTGAAAAAAGGGAACTTCTTGACAAACTGCACCTGAGAACGCTTGAAAGAATTTTTATCGAAGAGCGGATTTACAAGGGCATCGAAAAAATGAAGACCGCAAAAGGCGTGCAGGACGCTGTAGCCGCCGGTTTTAAGCCTTTTTTAAAAGAGATAGCTCCGCGCAATGTTTCCGAAGACGACATTGATCATCTCCTGCGCATTCCGATCAGGCGCATATCGTTATACGACATCAACAGGGCGCATGATGAGATGGAACAGATAAAGACTCGCGTAAAGGAAATAAACGCGCACCTTAAAAACATAACCGCCTATTCTGTTTCGTACCTGAAAGGCATCGTCGTCAAAATCAAGGACAACGAAGAGATTGCAGGCGGCGCGCGCAAAACAATTGTAGAATCGTTTGACAAGGTAATAGCAAAGGAAGTAGTAAACCGCGATGTCGATCTGAAATATGACGCAAGAACCGGTTATCTCGGAACAAATGTCTCCGGTTCAAAGGTCTGCGAAGTTTCTCCCTTTGACAGAATACTTGCAATCCGCAAAAACGGAATGTATACCGTAATGGATCTGCCTGAAAAAGCGTTTGTCGGCGCGGACGCGTGGTGGACGGGCGTTGCTGACAAAGAGGCATTGGCAAAAACAACATTCACGGTAATTTATAAAGACAAGGATACAGGCTTCCCCTGCATCAAACGGTGCGTAATAGAAGGCTGGATTATCGGCAAGGATTATTTTCTTGTTCCAGACGGCGCCGCGGTTCTGCACATCGACACGCGTCCAAAATTTACCTTCACTGTAAATTACGCGCCAAAGCCGCGCCTGAAAGCGTTATCTGAAAATTTCAGGGCGCAGAATTTCAATGTGCGCGGCCTTAAAGCGGGCGGCATCAGGCTTTCAAACAAAGAGGCGGAGAAGGTAACGGTTGATTAATGAACACTGACGATATTTTACTGGATGAGCAAACTGGAATATCAATTGAAGAGCAAAAGGAAATTCTGTCCAGGATAAACGGAATAACCGAAAAAAACCGCAGTTCCCTTTCCAATAACGGAAAACCACGGTTAAAGGCAAAAAAAAGGGGAATATTATTTCCGTTAGCTGTCAATATCGCCTCGGTTTTGATTTTATGCGCCGGGGTTTTTTTCATTATTTGGTTTAACAGACAGACGGACGAGCAGAACAGAACGGGAACCGCTGTTTATAATCTGACAGAAAGGGCGCTTATCGAAGAGATCAGAAGGGACACCTCAGAAAAAATTGCGGCAAAGGAAAGGGAAATAAAACTGATTGCCTCCCGCCTTGAAGAAGCGGACGCGCAGCTTGACGCGTTTATAAAGGAATTTATTTCAAGCGGCGGAAACTTAAGCGCGGAGCAGCTTGCCGTTCAGGAAAATCTTCTGGCTCTACGGATTTCCATCCGCAGCGAACTGGCCGTTTTACAGGATGAAAGAGCCGGTATTCTGGAAGAATCCCGCGCAAAAGAAGCGTATCTTCGCGCCCAGATCGAAGAGAGAAGCAGGGAATTCGCCCCGCAGAGGAAGACTCCGGGAGAGCAGGATGCGGCAGGAGCGGAGCTTGCCCGCCTTTCCGGTCTGCAGGAAAAAATCGACTCTCTGGAAGCATTGATCGCCCATATTCAGATAAACGGTGCGGATCAGAGCGCCGGACTGCAGACAAGGAATATCCAGCTTGAAAATACAATCGCGGATATGCAGAAAGAAATCGATGCGTTAAGTGAGGGAAATGAAAGCCAGAGCCGCCGTTTTTCAGAGCTCGATGAATCGGTTAGAACGCTTCGATCGGAAAGAAATTCCCTCTCACAGACAGTCACAACCCGCGACAACAGGATTCGGGAACTCGAATCGCAAAATACTTCCCAGTCGCAGGAAATATCCAATTTAAGGAATCAACTCGATATTATCCGCCAGGCTCTTCAGGAATAGCTAGAGTCTGTCCATAATGTGTCTGCGTTACAGACACTGGTTATTTAGTTTTCATAACTTCCACTCCGTTCCAGCCTGCCGGCGGAGGAGAAGAAGCGTACCTTTCGCATCTTTGATAAAGATTTTCCGCGTTGAAATCACCGGGAAGCAGGGAAAGCGCTTCCCTGAATTTTTGCGCCGCTTCTGAAAATGAACGGCTATAATAAAATTTCATTCCCTGGTTATGAAGGGACCAGGCTTTCTTTTCAGTGTCGGAAAGGGATTTTTTTACCGTGAAAATTCTCACTCCCTTTGTCTTTCCCTTCACGGCGACAGTATCAAGCAATCTGAAATAAAGTCCTGCCGAAGAGGATGTCTTTCGCAACTGCTCAAATAAAAATTCGGTGATTAAAATGTCCGAATGATAGGTTTTGGTCAGTCCCTCCATGCGGGACGCGAGATTTACCGCGTCTCCGATTACCGTGTAATCCATCTTCCGCTCGCTTCCGATGTTCCCCACTGTAACTTCGCCGTAATTTAAACCGATGCCGATCCGGAATTCGCACTTTCCGAGTCTGCGCTGGTTTTCATTAAAAACATCAACCGCTTCTGTCATTTCTAGACCCGACAATACCGATTGCAGCGCGTCGTCTTCGTGTTTTTCAGGAGCGCCCCAGAACGCCATGATGGCGTCCCCTATGTATTTGTCCACGATGCCTTTCCTGTTGTAGATAATGTCTACCTGCCCTGAGAAATAGCGGTTAAGCGAATTTACAAGTTCGTCGGGAGCGAGCCCTTCAGAAATCGTGGTAAAGGAGCGGATATCCGAGAACAATATCGATAAATTACGGTTGTCTCCGACAAGCATTTTTTCGGGGGAAGCGAAAAAACGTTCTATCACATCGCTGGGGACGTATTTCTGGAAAATATGGCGTATGCGCTCCTCTTTTTTACCGGCAAGGACAGCGTTAAACGCATAACGCTTGATTTGGGAATACGCGCTGTCAAGTTCCTCCGTCATCCTGTTAAACGCAAGTGCGAGAGTTCCTGTTTCATCGCGGTATTCGGCTTCAACCCTCGATGACAGATCGGCTGTTTCAATTATATGATTCATGGCTTTTACGACACGCGCAAGCGGATTTGTAAGTCCTCTTGTTATCAATATCAGTAAAATGACAGCGGCGACTGAAGCGGCGAGAAGGATGACGAAAGTCTGCCTTGTGATCCTTTCGGCGTCGCTGTAGAAAACGTTTTCCTTTTCGCTTATCAGAATATACCAGTCAAACGGCGTAAAATAAAAAGACGCAAAAATTCTTTTTTCGCCGCCGATCAGGATAGTTTGAAGTCCGTGTTTTTCTTCACTTAACTGCGCCATTAATGAGTTTTTTTCCGGTTCTGTGAACGGGCTGAGATCCGAGCTTGCCATGACAATGTTTCCGCCGCGGTCAACAGCAAAAATGATCTCAGTGCCGCTTAAGATAATGCTGCGGCTGTATTCCTCGACTGCTTTTTTCGCGGCTTCTGTCATGACAGGATTTCCGGCGTAGTTATTTTCCGCCAAAAGCGACCATTGCATAGTTGCGTATTTTTCCAGCTCTCCAAGTTTATAGCCCAGAAACTGCCGGGCAAGGCGGGTAACGCCGTTTACCGCGTGAAAATATGAAGCGCTTTGCGCGAGTATGAGCGGGACAATGATTAAAGGCAGTACAACAAGGAACATTTTATACCGGATTTTCATTGTAACCTCAAAAAACGCACCGCATTTTCGCAGTGCATTTTTCCGAAAATGAAACGCTGTTTCATTGTGTCAGTGTAAAATAACCATAAAATTATCTCAAGCGTTAAAATTACTTATCCGATAAAAAAGTATGAAACGTTATAATGTAAAGTGTTTACCGGGCAATACAGAGTACATTGATATTCTGCAGGAAATGGACAATGAGTATCTCGTTCGTTTTACGCGAAACAACAATGGAAGCGTAAAAACGACCGAAGAAACCATTACAAGGCATTTGTTTAATATCTGCGTGCAGACCGGATATTTAAACCCGGCAACCGAAAGCGCAGTTGCCTGACCGGCTGGTGATAAAAACAGAGTGGTTCAAGGACGCGGACTTTTGGGAGCGCTTTGCTCCCATTATGTTTGATGAGAGTCATTGGGCTGAAGTACCGGCGGTTGCCGACGCGGTTACGCGTCTTTCACGTTTTAATCTTTACGGCGAAACATCAAGCGATAAATGGAGAGAACCTTTAAAGGGAGCTCCCAGGGTTTTGGATCTGTGCTGCGGACCCGGAAGGATAAGCTCAGAACTTTCGCGCATGGGATATGCGGTAACAGGCGTTGACATAACGGAAAGTTTTTTAGAAACCGCGATTGACGACGCTGAATATGAAAAACTTGATATAGAATATGTAAAATCCGACGCAAGAGATTTTGTACGCCCTCAGTTTTTCGACGCGATCTTTAATCTCTATATTTCCTTTGGATATTTTTACGATCAAAAAGACGATTTAAAAGTTTTACGTAACGTTTATGAATCCCTTAAAAACGGCGGATGCTTTATTGTTGAAACTCTCGGAAAAGAGATCGCCGTACGCGATTTTGTTGAAGCCGAGTGGTTTGAACGCGGCGGCTATACCGTACTTACTGAATACGAAGCTTTGGATTCATGGACATTTCTGAAAAACCGCTGGATTTTAATCAAGGATGAAAAAAGACTGGAAAAAATCCTTGTTCAAAGGCTCTATGCCGCTTCGGAGTTAAGATCGATAATGCAGGAAGCGGGTTTTCAAAATATTGAAATTTTCGGCGACTGGGATGAAAGCCCCTACAATCAGCACGCCGCCAAACTCATCGCCGTCGGCAGGAAGTAATTCATTCTTCTTGTTTTATAAAAAAACATAAGCTATCATAATTAATTATGGATAAATATATTCTCTCTTTGGATCAGGGAACTACAAGTTCGCGCGCGATTTTGTTTGATAATGAACAGAACATAATCGGCGCGGAGCAAAAAGAATTCGCTCAAATTTATCCCTCGCAGGCGTGGGTAGAACATGATCCTGTAGAAATTTATTCCACCCAATACAATGTAATGATCGAACTTTTGACGCGCATGAATATTTCGGCGCGTGATATCGCCGCCATCGGCATCACCAACCAGAGGGAAACAACAATTCTTTGGGACAAAGCTTCAGGCCTCCCGGTTTATAACGCGATTGTCTGGCAGTGCAGAAGAACATCCGGCATTGTCGATCTGCTTGTGAAAAACGGGCTTGGCGATTACATAACAAAAACAACAGGGCTTATTCCCGACGCGTATTTTTCAGGAACAAAAATAAAATGGATTCTTGATAATGTGGAAGGCGCGCGTGAAAAAGCCAGGAGGGGAGAGATTCTTTTCGGCACTGTGGATACATGGCTTATCTGGAAACTTTCAGGCGGAAGGGCGCACGTCACAGATTATACAAACGCAAGCCGCACAATGATCTTCGACATTCACAAACTTGACTGGGACGACAGGCTTTTGGAAGCGCTTGATATTCCGCGCGCAATGCTGCCGGAGGTGAAACCTTCGGGTTCTGTTTTCGCACATGCGAATATTCAGGGAGTTGATGTCCCGATCGCAGGCAGCGCAGGAGATCAGCAGGCGGCGCTTTTCGGACAATGCTGTTTTGAAAAGGGTGATGCAAAATGTACGTACGGAACAGGCTGTTTTCTTTTGATGAATACCGGAACAAACGCTGTATCAAGCGCCAACGGGCTTTTAACTACAATCGCCGCAGGTTTTGACTCCAGTGTTCAGTACGCGCTTGAAGGTTCTGTTTTTACAGGGGGCGCTGTCATTCAATGGCTCCGCGACGAAATGCGGATGATCACAGAAAGCGCGGACAGCGAGTACTATTCGTCAAGAGTTGACGATACAGGAGGAGTATACCTTGTCCCTGCCTTTACAGGGCTTGGCGCTCCCTATTGGGACATGTACGCGCGCGGCTGTATAATCGGAATAACAAGAGGCACCAGAAGATCCCATATAATAAGGGCTGCGCAGGAAGCAATCGCGTATCAGGTAATGGATCTTTTACAGGCAATGGAAAAAGATTTGTGTTTTTCAATGAAAGAACTTAAGGCGGACGGAGGAGCGAGCAGGGATAAATTTTTAATGCAGTTTCAAGCTGATGTTTGCCGCGCCTGCATCATCCGTCCTGTCGTACGCGAAACTACCGCTTTGGGCGCAGCGTGCCTTGCAGGGATTACAACCGGTTTCTGGAAAGACAAAAACGAGATAAAAGCGCGCTGGCGCAAAGATACGATCTTTGAACCGGAAATGGACGAAACAACAAGGGATAAACTCGTCTCCGGCTGGCATAAAGCGGTCAGTCGCAGCCGCAACTGGGCGGAATAGAGTTTTTCAACTTGATTTTTTTTTAAATTTCTGTTAATAAACGTATAAATCATGAAATATTTCAACCCGGCGAATTTAGCTATAATTGCGTGTCCCGGCGGCGATATTTTCGCTGAAGAAGTTATTTCTCATCTTAGATCGAAATACAGGCATAACAGAAAACAGACAGTCAATGAAATTTCAAAACTTTATAATGTTGATCCCGATTATGCGTCGCTTCAAATCGATCTGATTAACAAGATAGTTGTCCGCAGTTCGTCTTCGCTGAGCGGAACCAGCAGACTTACAGACCACAAATTCAGGGTGCCTGTGAAGTTTACCCAGTTTCCGAACGGAGAGGTCAAATCTGAAATCGAAGAATCAATCCGCGGCAAGGATGTTTATGTTTTTCAGGATGTTGAAAACCGCTATCCTGTCAAATTTGCAAGCGGGACAGTCACTAATCTTTCAATTAACGATCATCTGATGACATTATTTGTCACAATTGACGCTACAAGGCAAGCAGGAGCAGAAAGGATCACTCTTGTTATACCGAATTATCCGTATGCAAGGCAGCACAAGGCAAAGGGCAGAGAAGGGCTGTCGGCAAGCCGTATCGGGAAAATTTTTGAAAGTCTCGGCGTTGACCGTATTATCACCCTGGATATTCATTCAAGGGATATCATCAATGCATTCGACAAAATACGCCTTGAAAATCTTCATGCAAGTTTCCAGATTATTCAAACACTCTCCAAAATGGACGGAATTCTCAATGACGATTTTGTCGTTGTTTCCCCCGATACAGGAGCTGTTGACAGAAATAAATTCTTCGCTTCCGCACTGAAAAAACCTCTGGCACTTCTTTACAAGGAAAGGGATTACTCAAAGGTCAGCAGGGATGCCTCGCAGTCCAATATCTCACAAATACGACTTCTTGGAGACGTTCAGGACAAAACCGTTTTTATGGCAGACGATATGCTTGGAACAGGCGGCACTTTAATAAAAGGAATGAGGCATTTAAAGGAAAACGGAGCGCGCAGGATTATCTGTTCAGTCAGCCTTCCGCTTTTTTCAGGAAACGCGATTGAGCATTTCGACGAAGCTTACAGGGAAGGTCTTTTTTACCGCATAATAGGAACGAACGCAGTTTATCAGGAAGAGGTGATAAAAAAAGACTGGTATATTTCAGTGAATATTTCCCGCCTTTTCGCTCATGTAATTTCCCGCCTTCATCAAAATCAGTCGGTATCCAGCCTTCTTGACAACGCTGTCATCATCAACCGCCTTGTTTCCCAGACAATGACTTCAGAATCGCAAAACGAGCTGCCTTTTCACAATGGCGTTTAACCATTAACAATGAAAATATTTTCTCTGCCTGCCGTAAATGAAAGAAAAGCTCTCTTTTTTGACATGGATCAAACCCTTTATTCCCATGATGATTACGCGCAAACCCAGATTGATCTGCCAGTCAGGCGTCTTGCGGAAATAAAGGGAAAAACATTTGAACAGATGAATGAAGAAATTACCTTTTATAGAAAAAACTGGGCTGATTTACATAACGGAAAGAATATCAGTCTTGGAAATACATTCTTATCCTTCGGTGTTTCGATCGAAGAGAATATAAAATGGAGACAGGAGTTGTACCGTCCGGAAGATTATCTTGCGTATGACGAACTTCTTTGCGGCGTTTTGCGCGAACTTTCCCGTAATTTTTCACTTGCCGTTGTCACAAATAACCCTGTGTCCGTCGCAGTCCGCACCCTTTCAGTACTGGGCGTTCATGATCTAATAAAAAATATTACAGGGCTTGATACATGTTTTCTTTCAAAGCCGCACAGGGAAATTTTTTTAAAAGCATCCCAAATGTGCGGAGCGACACTAAACCTGTGTATTGCAATCGGCGATCGGTATGATATTGACATCGCTCTTCCCCTGGAACTTGGCATGGGCGGAATTCTTGTTGACGGCGTAGAGGATGTCTATAAACTTCCTGAAATTCTTTTAACAACAAGCCCGTAACAAAGCGGGATTGTTGTTAAAAGAATTGAAAGATGATTAACCCAGTTGTCAGACAAATCCGGTATAAATTTTTATTTGGTTTTTTTCCTGGCTGTAGCAGCCTTGGCAGTTGTTTTCTTTGCAGGCGGTTTTTTGGCGGCTGTTTTTTTCACAACCGGTTTTTTTGCCGCGGTTTTCTTTGCAGCAGCGGACTTAACTGTCGTCTTCTTTTGTTTTGCATACTTTCGGTTTAAATTAGCCTGATATTCGCAGCAGTCTGTACATAGGGTGTAGCCTTTTTTTACTTTACCTCCGCAGCGCGGACATTTGCCTTTTGCTATGCGATTTTTATACCGATCTTTTCTCTGCTCATTAATCTCATCCCTATGCGCTTCACGGTACTTTCTCTGTCGCTCTCTGTTGGCCAGGCGTGCTTTTGCCTTTGCATCAGTCATTCAAAATCTCCTTTTGCTGTATAAGTTTATACATAAAAGTATAGCATAATATATGTATTTTGTATATAGTTATTTTTAAATGTTTTTTATTTCAGGTTTTAATGACGATATATAAACTGGATTCCAGAATAAAATTGCTTTGTATTTTATTATTTACAGTTCTTGTTTTTTTTATTGACAGATTGCCGCTTGCGATTTGTTTGGTGCTATTATACTTTTTTATCCGCCTCGCCTCAGGGGTGCGCATAAAACAGATGAATATTTGGCGTAATGCCGGATATCTTACATTGTTAGCGGTATTTATTATCCTGATGCAATCCCTGTTCGGTCCGGGCGAAAAAACTTATGTTATTCCGTTTTTTAACGGCTTATTTGGTTTTAAGCGCGAAGGTTTTTTTCTTGGTCTTGTAATTGTCTGCCGTCTTACAGCGCTTATTTTGATTTTTCCTGTTTTTACAGGGACTTCTTCTGCATACCAGATAGCGACAGGTCTTCACGGTCTTGGCTTTAATTACCGAATCTCTTTTATTATAACAACAGCGTTCAACCTTATTCCCGTTTTCAGGGATGAAGCTTCGCTAATCATGGAAGCGCAGGAATTACGCGGCATAAGTGCGTTTAAAAAAGGATCATTTCCGGCAAAAATAAAGGCTTACAGCTCTCTGGCTGTCCCGCTTGTGTTAGGCGCAATGCGCAAGGCTCAAAGTACGTCAGTTGCAATGGATTCAAGGGCTTTCGGCGCGTATAAGATAAGGACATGGCTTGACAGAACGGAAATAAAAACGCCGGATATAATAACAATAATAATCTGTCTTGTTCTCTGCGCGATTTTTATTTTCTTTAAATTTTATTTATACTAAAGAAATAATGCAGGAAATTATCAATATCAACAATGTCACTTATACATATCCCGGTGAAAAAGAACCTGCTCTCCGGGATATTTCGCTTTTAATAAACGAAGGGGAATTTCTTGCGGTTATGGGCGGGAACGGCTCTGGGAAAACTTCCTTTTGTAAGCTTATAAACGGCATAATTCCCCATCACCACGGCGGGCTTTTATCGGGAACTGTTACTGTAGACGGAGAAATTACCGAAAAAACCTCCGTACCTCTCCTTGCGCTGAAAGCGGGAATGGTTCTTGATGATCCTGACGCCCAGCTTTTTACTTCCACTGTACGCCATGAAGCCGCTTTCGGACCTGAGAACCTCAACTTACCGCCGCAGGAAATTGAAACGCGGATCAGATGGGCTCTTGACGCCGTTTCCCTTGCCGGTTTTGAAGAGAGACAGCCTTCGACGCTTTCAGGCGGCGAAAAACAACGCCTTGTTATAGCTTCAGCTATTGCGATGAAGGGGAAGATACTTGCGCTTGACGAACCTCTTTGCCGCCTTGATCCCCTGGCGGCTGCGCGGGTGACATCTGTGTTGGCAGAATTAAAAAATAAATACGGATTGACGATTATCATGGCGGCTAATAATACCGGCTTCATACATGGAGCGGCGGACAGGGTGTGCGTTTTGAATAACGGACGCATCGCCGTATGCGATACGGCGGATAAAATACTTTGTGATAATGACCTGCTTGAAAAAAATGGCATAGAGCCTGTAACAAAAGACATCAATCCGCTGAATTTTATGGCAAAGGACAGCAAAAAAGACAATCCCGATGCTGTACCGCGTAATGTTACAGAAGCGATTAAAATAAAAGATTTTGGTTTTTCCTATCCTGAAGGCGCGTCAATTAGTAATATCAATTTTACAGTATATGAAAATGATTTTCTTGCCATTACCGGAAAAAACGGCTGCGGAAAAACCACCCTTTTAAAAAATATCGCAGGTTTACTGCGTCCCGGTACAGGAGATATTTTTATCCGCGGAAAAAACACAAAGGAACTTTCGGTATGCGATATTTCTGAAAATATCGGTTTTGTTATGCAAAATCCAGATAATCAGCTTTTTACAGATTCTGTTTACAATGAAGTTTCTTTTTCTCTGAAAAACCAGAAACTTTCAAAAAACGAAACAGGGAAGCGCGTTAATGAAGCGCTGCAGCTTGCAGGCATTGATTACAGCAAGGCGGATTCATTTCCACATGCTTTAAGCAGAGCTGACCGCACAAGGACGGTAGTTGCGTGTATACTTGCTGCGGGCTGCCGGATTTTAATTCTTGACGAAGCTGATACAGGACAGGATTACAAAGGGAGGACTGATATTATGAATTTGGCAAAAGATTTGCACCAAAAAGGCTGTACAATTATTTTTGTTACGCATAACATGTCTTTGATCGGCAGATATGCGCACAGGTTGATAATGATGGAAAATAATGGAACAATTAATTTATACAGGAAATGATTTAAGGATTAAAAATTGACAATAAAAAAAATCCACCCCGCAACTGTCGCAGTATGGGCTGCTCTTGTCGCGGCGGGGCATCTTCTGCCGACGATTCCCATCATTGGTACAGGAGCGGTTTTTTCTTTATCTCATGCGCTTTCTCCGCTGTCGGGTATTTTTTTCGGTCCACTTGCGGGAGCTTTGTGTTCCGCCGCCGGAGGTTTTACAGGAAGCTTGATCGCTCCCCACACAGCATGGCTGGGACCTTTCACTTTTATTATGGGAACTGTTACCGCTTTTACATCGGGCTGCATTGCATGGGGAAAGTGGCCGCCCCTTGCCATAAGCGGCAGCGGCAGTCTTGTGATTAACGGAGGCATAATCATTTACGCTGCGGGAACCGCGCTCTGGTTTACACAGGAAACAGGACGCAGCATTTTTATATTTCCCGCCGTTTATTACGGGATTGGTTTTGCCGCGGTGATCGCCGGGATTTTTTTCGCAAGACGAATGCTGGTTTCCAAAAAAAAGCTTTTAAAATTAACCGCGCTCTGGCTGTGCGCTTTCGGCGGTCTTGTAGGCGGAGCTTCAATAGGGAATTTTTTCTCTCTTGTTTTGTACAGACAGCCGCGTGAAATCTGGGCTGCCCTGACAATCGCCGCTCCGGTGGAGCGGGCACTTTTTGCGTTAGGTGCAATGATTATAGGCGCGCCGCTTCTTGAAGGGCTTAACAAACTCGGCATTCCGGCAGGTCCCCGGCAGGATGAAGATGAAAAAGATTGACTTCCATGTGCATGTAACGCCGCCTGATATTTCTGCAAACTGGAAAAAATACGCGGAAAAAGAGCCGTATTTTTCCGTTATTTCAAACAACAAGTATAATAAATTCGCCGCAGCCGAAGATGTAATTGACATGCTTGACGCCTGCGGTTTTGACAAAGCCGTAGTTTTTGGTTTTGCGTTTACGGATATGGGTTTATGCCGTTATGTGAACGATTATGTAATTGAAAATGCAAAGAAGTACAGTGAAAGACTCACAGGTTTCGCCGTAGTTCCGCCGTCAAGCGCGGATGTTAAAAAAGAAATTGAACGCTGCCTGAGCGCCGGTCTTGCAGGAACAGGAGAACTTTTTCCAGCGGGTCAGAATATCAATATTGACAATCAAAAAGAGATGTCCGCTCTTGCCGGCGTTTGTAAAGAAGCGAACATTCCGCTTCTACTTCACGCAAATGAAGCTGTAGGACACAGTTATTCGGGGAAAACAGATGTAAGCCTGAAGCAGCTTGAAACGTTTATCGTCAATAATCCCGATGTCAATATTGTACTCGCCCATTGGGGAGGCGGGTTATTTTTTTACGAAACCATGACGGAAGTAAGGGAAAGTTTTCGTAATGTATACTACGATACAGCGATAACTCCGTTTCTTTATGACGCAGGCGTTTACCGCGCCGCCAGGGCACTTAATCTGTGCGATAAAATCCTTTTCGGCAGTGATTTCCCGATATTGCCGCCATCGCGTTACATTAACGCGATTAATGAAGAAAGCGGCTTTACTGACGATGAAATTGAAAAAATACTCGGCGGCAACGCTTTACGGCTGCTTAAAATGCCGTATTAATTCTGCATTGGACTTGTACGGCAATTCGGTTGGTTGTTTCATAAGCCCTGCGTCCAATTTTATCGGTATATAATCACTACATAAATATTAAAAAAGGTGCTATAATTAAAATACTATGAATAAAATAAAATCTGCGTTTGTATTTTTAGCGTTGATATTTTCCCTGCTTCCGAGCAATGCCGAAGGCGAGGTGTTCGAATTTAAACATGTTAAGGGTGCTCAATACAGAATTATCTCCGTAGTGGACGAGACGGTATTTATTAACGGCACATTAAGCCACCACGCTGAAATTCTCAATAGAATCGCCGTTGAAGTCAAGGATGTAACAGACGGCAGCGGGTTTCACAGGGCGGTCTTTCAGACTTCAGAACGTCTTGTATACGATTCGCAGCAGGCTTCACAGTCAGCTTTTCAGTGGGCGAGAGAGTACGAGTCTGAGTTTGAACGGGACAAGCTTGGAATTTTGACAATTGATCCGAAATATTATATGCCTGTTGTCCGCAATGTGCCTGTTTTTCCTGATAGGGATATTGCGCTTGAGGAAACATGGAGAGCGGAAGGCCATGAAGTGCATGATTTCCGCGATGCCTTTGGGATTGAAGAACCCTATAAGATTCCTTTTACCGCGGATTACACCTATGTCGGAGAGCGCGAATGGAAGGAAAAAATTTTTCCTGCGTTCTCGGTCAGTTATAAGATAGCGTCAAGCCCGTCAGGCGTGCGCGGACGGATTTATCCCCTGCGCATATCAGGGGATTTTGATCAGATTGTCTACTGGGATCACTCCTACGGGCAGCCTGTCGCCTATGAAGAAACATTTCGCATAACTTTTGAAATGTCAGACAGGAATGTGTATGAATTCCGCGGAACTGCTTATGCCGAGTTTGTCGAAGCGGAGGATATGAACAAGGAACAGCTTGCATCCGAGATAAACGATGAAATAAACCGTCTTGATATTTCCGATGTAAACGTCAGGGTTGTGGATGAAGGAATTTCGATAAGCCTTGAAGATATAGGATTTTATCCTGATTCTGTAAATATGCTTCCTGGAGAGCTTGAAAAACTTGACAGGATAGCGGAAATTCTCCTCCGTTATCCGCAGAGAGATATTATGGTCAGCGGACATACTGCGCTTGCCGGCACCGCCGCAGGCAGAATGCAGCTGTCTGTAGAAAGGGCGACAGCCGTAGCGGATTATCTTTTATCAAAAAAAGTGCGCACTTCCGATCGCATTGTTATACGCGGATACGGCGGAGAAAAGCCTATTGCAGATAACACTACTCCGGAAGGAATGCGTAAAAACCGCAGGGTAGAAATAACGCTTCTGGAAAATTGATATTTGTGCAGATAACATGCGGTCTTCACAAAAAATTGCGGCAATAGCGGTAAAAATAAATCACCGTCTTGACAGACTGATCCCCGTTACAACTCCGTGCAGCATTGCGCTCGGTTTTTTATTGCCCGCTTTTTTTATCAATCTGCGTCCGTTCATACCCTGGCTTTTCGGCATAATGACATTTTCAGGCGCGTTAAAGCTGAAAGCCTCGGAGCTTAAAGACGCTGTAAGATCGCCCTATCCGATTTTTTTGTTTTTTGCCGCTTCTCATGTTATCATGCCTGTCATTTCATTGGCTGTATCGTCGGTTTTTTTTGATGATTCTGATGTAATAACCGGTTTTGTACTTTTATTTTCCGGTCCGACAGCGGTTTCAGGTTTTATCTGGGTATCAATATTCAGGGGGGATATGGCTCTGTGCCTTACATTGATTCTTCTTGACACCATTCTTGCCCCTCTGGTTGTTCCGGGAAGCATCTCTCTTTTGATGGGAGCAAAAGTCGCACTTGACATGAGCGGCATTGCAGTCTCTCTTCTTTTCATGATTGTTATCCCCACTGCCGCAGGAGTTGCGGTAAACGAAGCGAGCGGGGCAAAAATCCCAAAGGCAATATGCCCCTGCCTTGATCCCCTTGCAAAAATATGCCTGATGCTTGTAATTGCAGCTAACGCTGCGATTATCGCTCCTGTGATCAGATTCAGCGATCCCTTGATCTGGAAAGCGGCGGTTCTGGTGATTATTCTGACCTTTGCCGGTTTTGCGCTGATAAAATTAATCACTGTTACGGGACGATGCGGGTTTCCGAAAGATATCGCTGTAATTATTTCAGGAGGACTTCGCAACAACAGCGCAGTAATGACAATAGCGGTAGCGTTTTTTCCCCAGGCCGCTGTCCTGCCGACTCTTGTAAGCATTATTGTTCAGCAGAGTATAGCTGCCATTGCAGGAAGGATGTTTGCTTCTAATAAGACAGATGCAGGACAGAGTCGCTGAGAATAAACGCGACCTTTCCCTGAGATAAAAGGCGGCGGTTTTCATCTGATGAGATAATGAGCATGGCGTCATCGCTGTCAATAATCAAATCCGAAGGATTTATCCCGAATACGCCTTTTGCAAAAATGCGAAGGGGTTTGTCTCCGACAATATCGCGTAATTCAGGTGAAAGGGCAGACGGATTATTCTGGAATATGCTTTTTAACGGGAAATAATGAACCATCGCTTTATTGCGCGCTTCAAGCATCCTCCGTTCATAAATAAGGTTCATCCCGCTGTCCCAGATTTTCGGGAAAAGGCACGGGACAGGCAGCGCTTCGGTTTTATGACCGTAAACCGGCAGTTCATTTGCCGCGATAATGATTATCCCGGTATACTGAGCTGTTGAAACAGGCGTCAGAGTTCTTGGAACAGGAACCGCCCTTGTGTTGACTGATAATACTGAACTGATGCCTGAAAGCGTAATCGTGTATGAAGAGAACATTCTTTGCAGATCAGAAGAATAAGCCGGCGGAACTATAGCTGCGTTTGCGGCGATAACGCCCGCATCGCTGAGAGTTATTTCCCCTCTTTCAATCAATTCTCCTATTGTTGAGGAAGAATCCGCCTGTATGTTTAAAATACTGCTTCGTATCAGATCTGAATAACCTGCGCTTAAAAGGAATTCCGCCTGCGTCCTTCCCGAAGGAAGCCTGATACCTGCTGATGCCAAATCCAGCGAGACATCTGCTTTTATCTGCATCGTATTCCAGTCAATGGCACTTGTTATATCGATCCTGGCTTCAGTAAAGGCAGTTCCCGCAACGAAAAATATCAATACTGCTGATAAAAGGTTTTTCATTGATCAATTATCGGCACCTTTAAGCTTCTGCCTTCGCGTAAAATCTGATCAATCGACATGTTATTTGCCGTCGCAAGAGCTTCGGCGTCAACTCCGTATTTTTTTCCAAGCGACCACAAGGTTTCGCCTTTTTCAACCACATGATTCCCGTTGTATTGCTGGTTTAAAACAGCGCGTGAAGGAGGAGGGGAGACCTCTTTATATGCGGGGATTACAACCGTTTCACCTATTTTCAGGTAACGGTTCAGGATGCCCTGATTGTGCTGTTCGATCATTTCAAGTGAGGTTCCGTAATGCATTGACATCGCCCAAAGCGTGTCGCCCTGATGAACTGTATGGTAATGGTATTTAAGGAGCTGTAAATCTTCCCGCTGTAAAACTGATATTATACTTTCAAGATGCTCCGATGGAACAATCAGCGGATATTCATTTACGGCAGGACTGATTCCGTGGAGCATCTGAGCGTTTAATTTTCTCAGGAGCTCTCTTTCCATTCCCGCCTCTTCCGCGACAATATCCAGTGAAACCTGTCTGGGCAGAGATACAATAGTCCACTCAAAAGAATCCTGCCGGATATTGATGTTATATTTTTCCGGCTGCGATAAAACGTAAGCCGCCGCTATCAGTTTGGGAACATAATGTTCGGTTTCCTGTTTGAATTCGCCTTTTTCGCTTAAGAGCCAGTAATCTTTTATATTTGTTCTCTTTATTGTTCTTGTTACGGCGCCAAGCCCCGCATTATAAGCGGCAAGAGCGAGTTCCCAATTACCGAGAGTTTTATAATTATCTTCAAGTTTTTGCAGCGCGCCTTTTGTCGATTTGATAAAATCGCGGCGTTCGTCAATAATATCGTTTACACTTATTCCGTAGCCGGAAATGCTGTTTAACATGAACTGCCATAATCCAACAGCGCCAGATCTGCTTCGGGCTGTTATATGAAAACTAGACTCGATTAAAGGCAGCCAGAGAAACTCAGGCGGAAGGCTGCGCTTTTCGATCTCCTCTTTTATGAACGGAAGATAAACACTTCCGCGTTCCAGCGCCGCGTTAAGATACTCAATGCCGCTTCCGGCTGTATACTGTGCGATATAACGCTGCGTCAGAGGTTTTTCAAGCGCGGCGGCTGTGATCAAATCTGAATCGGGAATGAATGAAAAGGAATGTGAAACGTCAGACTGTACCGCAATATACTCTTCATCAGCCGCCCAGACCTTGCCTGTTCCGCTTATCAATAGAAAAAATATTGCAATACAGAGCTTCTTGCAAAATTCGGTTTGTTTTGCCGAGGCTATTGCGCTATTGCGTTTCTGTGCGAGAAATCGGGGATTCATCTATATTTTTTCTCCGTAGTAAATTCCCGCCCATTCCCAGCGGCCATGTATCTCCGGATCCTGCGGGAAGTGTATTTTTCTAAAGTACAGATACCATGTTTGAAGATAGGTTGACCATCCCGTTGTTCTTAAAAACGCCTCTGTCGCGTTGGAAGAAGCGTCAAGATCAGAAGCGTATCTGATACGGTTGTTATACATAAATTCCGCTAGGTTAAAATCAACCATTCGGGCGTCGTCTGTTTCCGTTTGTCCCCAGGAGCGGCCGAAAAAATTCACCTTTGCCTGATACCGGCTTAACTGTCTTGCGCTGCCCTCATCCAGAGCATCCTCTATAGCCGCTCTAAGCACAGGAAGGCTTTCAAATGTCCAGTCTTTCGGCGATTTGCTGAAGTCCACTTTTTGCCTTGCATATTGATCCGCATTGGGGAAACCCTGAATTATCGTCCCTGTATAGGGCAGGTAATTTGAATAAGCCTGAATCGCCCCATTCCAGTCTCCGATTTTTTCGCAGGCCTGCCCAAGCATGAAATAAAAAATTCCCAAATCAATTTTTTCGGGGAAACGCGATATTAATTCCTGATAATAAAGAACCTGGCGTTCAGGATTTCGGTTTAGATTAATAAGCTGGCGCAGGCATATTAGGTGAATGGATTCATCATTAATAATAAAATCAGGATAATTCATGACAATCATATCAAAGTACAGAGCCGCGATGGGAAGGGAATCCTGCTGGACATTGGCATATGCAATCATTAAAAGATAATAACTGTTATAAATATCGGCAGGATTATTAATAATCCTTGCGCTTAAAAAATGGATAAGCCTGTCGAAATCTTTAAGCCGCGCGAAACTTGCAGCTATTTCCCTTATGACCGAAAATTCGTCTTCGCTTCCGGGCTCTTCGGTTTTTAAAATATTGAATAAATCCAGAAAGTGTTCTCTTTCTTCTTTGGAACCGGTTATGTAATACGGATCAACATCTGCTCCGTTAAAATATAAATTTTCCGGCAGCAGTTTGCATGCCGTGACAGGAATTAAAACAACAAACAATAACATTATTGCAAATATTTTTCTTAAATGGTCTTTGTAATTCCTGTTTACTCCCATTGTTTATCATATTATCATCACCTTTATTGTTTGTAAATCCAGCCGTTTACTGGATTTTATAACGGGCTTTGTCGATATTAAGAATGGGTATAAAAATCAAGTACTGTTTAGTAAAATTACTCAAATTTTCTCTTGTTACAGCCATTTTTTTTTCATGCCAACCGCATCTTCACGCGCAGACAAGGCTTTCTCTTTCTGATGAAATTCGAAGCCTGACAGAAACAGGCAAGTTATCATCAATGCTTGCGGCTATTGAATTGATTCGCAGCAGGGAACTTAACAACAGCGAATTCGGAAGAGTGATGACCGGCATTAATATATTGTTGATAGGGTTTATTTATCCTGATTCTCCTGCGAGACTTCCTGTAATTGATCTTCCGCAGACCCACAGTTATACCCGCATTATCAGGGAAGCTGAAAAGGGTAACTATGCAAATCCCTCCGCAAACTCCAGTGATTTTTTTGAACATATTCTTCCCTTTCTTGCAATTAAAGTCGAAGACAGATCGAACATTCAAACTAACGCTTTAAGGGATCTTGCCAAAGCCGGCGAGCTGCGTCCGGCATCGGTATTGCCTGTGTATTTTCAGGGTGTTATCCATGAAAATTCCGGACACGCTTCCCTGGCGGATTTTTATTACAGAAAGGCTTACAGTCTATCTGACGAATGTTATCCCGCTTTGGCAGGAATCGCCCGTATCAGCAAATTGCAGGGTAACACTGCCGAAGCTGTCAACATTCTGTCTGATCTAATTATCAGATACCCTGACAGCATTGATCTGAAAAGGCAGCTTGCCCTTACATATTTTGATAATAATGAATGGTCAAGAGCCCAGCAGATGGTAGACGATATTCTGCTCTCTGATCCCAGGGATGGAGAATTGCTTTTGATGAAAACCAGAATTCATATCGAGCAAAGCCAATTTCCGCAGGCGAATACTGTATTGGACACTTATGCGTCAATAAATACAAATAACAGGGATTACCTGTTTTACCGCGCCAGAGTACAGGCTGAAGGGTTCAGAAACCGCGATTCTGCGATTAATTACATGCGTTCGATCCTGCGCACTAACGAAAATGATACAGAAGCGATGATGTATGCAGCCAGACTACTGATGGAGTCCCCGCGTTCATCTGATCAACAGGAAGGAAGGGAATTATTAACGCGTCTTCGCCGAATTTCAGGTTCATCGTTTGAAGTTGTCAATTTAAGCCTGCAGGACGCTATCCGGCGCGAAAACTGGGAAGAAGCCCAGGGATTTTTGAGTTTTATTCTTGGCAACAGACGTACTCCCGCCGATCTGATTAACGCCTATTATGTTGAGCGCGGTCTGCGGAACAATGCAAGGGCGCTTTCCTTCGCCCGCGAACTTTATGAGCTTAATCAGGCAAATGTCGAATATGCGTCAATATATATTTCCGCTTTAATTGACAACGGAAGGAGGGATGAAGCTTCAAGAATGATAAGCTCCGCTTTAAATTCGCCCGGCAGCGGTATTGTCAGAGGGCGGCTGTACTACCTCAGAAGCCGTTTGCAGATCAACGAAGAGGAAGCTCTAAGCGATCTGCGTTCCAGTATTTTTGAAGATCCCCGCAATCTTGACGCCATTATCGCCATGTTTGACATATATCACCGGCGCAGGGAGGAACGCAGAGCGGTTTATTACCTGCGGCAGGCGCTTGCTATTGCCCCTGATAACCTCTATTTAAAGCGATTTGAAGCCGAATACGGCTCTTTGCTCGACAGAAATTGAGATAAACCGCTTTTACCTCCATATTTGAGTATATATTTGCCACTTGAATACAATCCTTTTTTCTGTTAATGTTTGTGCAATATTAATTTTAAGGATGTTACCCATGAATACATTTATTCTTCCTCTGCTTATGGCGCCTCCAGCAGGCGGCGCTGAATCAGCGGGGGCCGGCGGACTTCTTGGCAGTTTGGTTCCGTTTGCGCTGATTATTGGTATTTTTTATTTCCTGATTATCAGACCGCAGAGTAAAAAACGAAAAGAAACCGAAAAAATGCTTGCTTCGATTAAAAAGGGTGACAAAATAGTAACCATAGGCGGCGTTTACGGAACAGTTCAAAACGTTAAGGATACGACTGTTATCATTAAAGTTGACGATAATGTAAAGATTGAATTCCTGCGCAGCGCAATTTCCAATATCCTCTCTTCCAAGGAAGAAAAAATCGAAGAAAAAGAAAAATCCGAAAATGAAAAATCATCTGATAATGCGCAAACCGGAGAGTAATCATGAGTAAACGGTATAGATTTGCAATAATACTTATCGTACTGGCAGTATGTTTTCTTTTTCTGTTGCCGACCATACGATGGTATTATATTGTTCCCAGGGAAAAACAGGTGCTGGCTCTGCAAACCAGACAGGAGATAAAAACTCACGCTTCCCAGACGGCGGGCGCGGATCTACAGCGGCTTATTGACGCCGCGCGTTTTAATTCCGCAGTTCCTTCCGATCTGGAATTTTTAACGGACATTGCAAGGAAATTATATAAAGACAATAAACAAACCGCTCCGGGTGAATGGACGGCAAGGACAGTTCTTGAATCTTTTACAAGCAGAAGGGAAGCTCTGGAAGCGATAGAAAGCAGATACCGTGATGAAGTTTTTGCGTTAAAGGATCTGCATGGGAATGCGGTTAAACTTGGTCTTGATCTTTCCGGAGGTTTAAGCATTGTGCTTCAGGCGAATCTCGAAGCTCTTTCTGAAAGGCTTGGACGTTCACTGACAGAAGCCGACCGGCTGGACGCCATGAACCGGGCTCTTGAAGTTTTGAATAACCGTATTGACCGCTTTGGACTGACAGAGCCCGTTATCCGCCGTCAGGGAGCGGATCAGATATATGTTGAAATTCCGGGAACAGCTGATCCTGAGAGGATTAACGATATTATAATGGGGAAGGGAAGTCTTGCCTTCCATCTTGAAGATCCAGACGCTACCGAAGTTTTTTACAGATACTACAGAGCCAATCAGGCTGATACTTTTGACGCGGCAGGCAGGCTTATCAATCCTTCCATCGTTCCTTCTGACGTAATGATTCTTGGCTACTATGTAAAGGATCGCTACGGACTTGACGAGCAGGCAAGGAATACCGACGGAACATTGCAGTATATCGCCGTTAAAAAGGAGATCGGGCTTGACGGCAACTATATTGTGGACGCAAGCGTTGATCGCAACTATATGGACGGCAAGCCGGAAGTTGTTTTTACCCTAAGCAGCGAAGGAGGCAGTATATTCTACAACCTTACTTCAGCCAATGTCGGAAAGAATCTGACAATTGTGCTTGACGACAAGGTAAGATCGAATGCAAGAATACAGACAGGCATCAGTGAGAGGGGCTCAATATCAGGTTTTGGTTCTGAAGAAGCGGAAAATATCGCGCTTGTTTTAAGGACAGCCGCTCTTCCCGTCGAACTTGAAGTTGTTAACCAGCAAAGTATCGGCGCCTCAATGGGTGAAGATACAATCAGGCAGGGTCTTTACGCGTTATTGGGCGGCGTGTTTGCAGTCCTTGTTTTCATGCTTGTGTATTATAAAACCGCCGGGATTAACGCCGTTATTGCGCAGCTATTGAATTTTTATATAATGTTCAGCGTACTTTCCGCTCTGAACTTTACGCTGACATTACCCGCCATCGCAGGTTTTATTCTGACTATCGGTATGGCGACAGACGCAAACGTTATTATTTTTGAACGCATGAAGGAAGAAATGCGGCTCGGGAAAACGCGTAAGGCGGTTATTGAAGCAGGTTTTGACAAAGCGTTCTGGGCAATCATGGACGCCAATATAACCACATTTATAGCGGCTTTGTTCCTTTCGCAGCTTGGCTCAGGTCCGATAAGGGGATTTGCGGTAAGTCTTTCAATCGGCGTATTTTCTTCGGTCTTTACAGCCCTTTTTGTATCGCGGCTTATTTTCGATTTTGGCACCGATGTTCTCAAGCATAAAGACCTTTCTGTCAGCTGGACATCCCGTATTCAATCTGAATCACTGAAAGAGGCAAACTAATGAAGAAGGTCATACAGTTCAGTAAATTTTTTATACCGGCAGCCATTATTTCGCTTGTAATAATTATCTTTGGAGTGACAGGTTTTTTAACGCGGGGTTTTACCCTCGGCGTCGATTTCCAGGCAGGTCTCATTCAGGAAGTGCAGATTGTTCCGACTGCTTTTTCTCTTCGCTGGTCAGGAACGTCAAATGCGATTTTGTCATTTGATCGCAATGGTCTTTACATTGTTATTTCCGGCGTAGCGATTGAGAACAGAACATATTCGTTTTTATTCAATGATTACAGTAATGTCGGCTCACTTACGCGCGCCATGAAGCAGGAGCTTAATGAGCTGGAAGTTACAGTATCGGGAACAGACGGGATTAACGCGCAATGGCTCATTTTCAGCTCACAGGGTAATCCCAATCTGAATAATGAAAATCCCTATGTGGTGCATTACCTTGATCCTTACAGCCCGCCTGTAGATATTTCGGAAATCAGGGTCGCGATGGCAGGTTATACGCAGGGTGTTTCGGTGCAAAACATGGGAGCCCGCCAGCAGCGCCAGTTTATGATCCGCGTCGAAGACAGGAGCGGCGGATATGTTCAGTCAAGCCAGATTATTTCAATTCTGGAATCTTATTTCGGAAAAGGAAATGTAGCGGTACTGCGTTCTGATTATGTCGACTCGCGTTTTTCAAAGGACCTCACGGATCAGGCAGGAATGCTTTTGGGACTGACCTTGCTTATCATATTTATTTATATGTCGTTCCGGTTTAAGCCGCAGTTTGCTCTTGGTTCCATTATCGGAATAATTAACGACGGCATTGTAATTGTAGCATTTGTGGTCTGGAGCAGAATGGAATTTACCACCAGCACAATCGCGGCGATACTGACGTTGCTTGGTTATTCGCTTAACAATACCATCATTCTTTTTGACAGAATAAGGGAAAACCGCCGTATATTCCCGGATAACGCGTTTATTGACGTATTGAATATTTCACTGACCAATGTGCTGGGACGTACGATTATTACAACGGTCTCTACCATGCTTGCAGTGTTGTTCCTGTTTATTTTTACCAAGGGCTCAATGAGTGATTTTGCCCTTGCTCTCATGATTGGTATGGTTTCCGGTTTTTATACGACGCTTTTTATCACATCCGGTTTTGTCAACTTCTATGAGAACCTGAAGATTAAGAGAGAAAAAAAGAAAGCATTAAAAGTGTGAAAATAATCCGTTCAAAAGTACTGGGTTTCTGCATGGGTGTGGAGCGTGCTGTTGAATTCGCAAATGCTGAATCTAAACGCAGAAAACATATCTATTCATTCGGTTCCCTGGTTCATAGTTCCAGGGTGCTGAGTGATTTAAGAAAGAACGGAATAAAAGATATGGAAGAGCTTCCCCGTAATCTGGAAGATTGTTCGGTTATTATCCGCGCTCATGGAATCACTCCCCTGGAAGAGAAGGATCTGCGCGCAAGGGGAGCGCACGTTGTGGACGCTACCTGTCCCATAGTAAAGGCAAGCCAGATGCACGCTGAAGACCTTGCCCGCGCCGGATACAGCATTTTCCTCGCCGGAGAAGCCAAACATGCGGAGATTGAAGGCATTGCCGGTTATGCGCATAACACCGCTTCGGCTTCCTGCATACTTGTGTCTGGAGCCTTTGAAGCGGGGAGAGCCGCAAAAAAACTTTATTGCATAAAAAACGATTCGAAAACTGCGCTTCTGGGACAGACTACCATTGATGAAGATGAATACGGCGCAATCGGCGAAGCCATAAAATTGTTTTTCCCAAATCTGGAAATATTCCAGACAATATGCAGCGCCACTTCGATAAGGCAAAACGCCCTGCGCGATCTGATTGAACAGACGGAAGCTGTAATCATTATAGGCGGCAGCGAATCAGCGAATACGCGCCGGCTTTTTGCTGTCGCCGGCGGAAGCGGAAAACCCTGCATTCTTGCAGAGGATGTCTCTGAGATTCCGGATTCTTTTTTTTCTTATGGAACAGTAGGCATTAGCGCAGGCGCTTCAACCCCTGATTATCTTATTGATGAATTTGAAAAAGAACTGCTTCGTCATTGAATATTTATTTATCGATACCCGTTTTCGCTCAGGGCTTTTTCAGCTTCGGTAATTTCATCAAAGGGCATGACATGATCGGCGTATATAATTGAGTTCTCGTGTCCTTTTCCGAGAAGCAGAACCATATCCCCCCTGTTTGCGCAGTTTAAGGCTTTTCGGATGGCGGCAAGTCTGTCTGCAATTAAGAATAAATTTTCACCCCTTCTGAATTCTTTGGTTTTATTTTCTTCTATACCCTTAGCAATATCTTCGATTATGTCCATAGGATTTTCACCCCGAGGGTCTTCGTCTGTAAGAATAATTATATCCGAATAACCGGAAGCGATTTCTCCCTGCTGCGCCCTTTTTTGCGTATCCCGTTCTCCTGCGGAACCGAAAACGCTGATAATTCTCCCGCCTGTTTTGTTAAGCCGGCTGCGCAGGGGCGGAAAAACCGCCTGAAATGAAGAAGGAGTGTGCGCATAATCAACAACAACTTCAAAGGGCTGTCCCCTGTTTATTGACGTCATCCTGCCCCTGACCGGTTTTAATTTGTTTATATACGGAGTAATTTTTCTGACCGGAAGTTTTAAAAGACCTGACACTGCAAGCAAAGCGGCGAGAATGTTATGCGCATTAAATGAGCCTGTAAGCCTGTCCCTGACGTCAATGAATTCACCGGCTGCCGGTATATATAGATTGTACCAGTTGCCCCATGCGCTGTTCTCAAATGCGGTAATGACAATATCAGCTTCTCTGCCTGATGCGCTGTATTTAAAAATTTTATGTCTGGTTGCGTCCGCAAAAAACCTGAGACTTTTATCATCGGCATTTATTACGCCGAAAGGTCCTGAAAAATCGGATTCCGGTCCGGGAATATAATTATCAAGCGCGCGGAATAAATTTGCCTTATCCTCCCTGTACTGCTCCCATGTTCCGTGAAATTCCAGATGTTCGTGGGTAATATTTGTAAGAACAGCCGAGCAAAATTCAACGTCTCCGAGGCGGTTTGTCTTTTTTGAAAGCCCGTGCGAACTTGCTTCGATAACCGCGTACCGGCAGCCGTTATTCGCCATTTCATAAAGCAGCCGCTGGACGACAGGCGCTTCCGGAGTAGTCTGGTGTTCGCTGTTCCAGATAACTTCTTTCCCAAGACTTCTCTGTACTGTAGAAAAAAAACCAGCTTTTTCTCCGAGTAATGTTAAAAGCTGCCATATCAAATATACAGTGGTGCTTTTGCCTTCGGTTCCGGTAACGCCTGTTACAAGGAGCCGCCGCGAAGGAAAATCATAAAATGAAGCTGAAACAGGCGACATCGCAAAACGCGAGTCTTTTACTTTTAAATATACTACATCAGGTTTTTTTTCATGGATTTCGTTCTCATGAACAATTACAGACGCGCCTTTTGAAATGGCATCGTCTATAAAAATGCTGCCGTCGGTATGAAGCCCCGGCAGCGCAAAAAAGAGGCTTCCGTTTTTTACATTACGCGAATCATACTGTAGGTCTGTTACCACCGGATCCTTTTTTACCAGATCGGTTTTTACATTTGATGCCGCTAATCCGGCTTTATCGGCTGTTTCATCAGTGAAGAATTCCGAAAGTCGGCGTTCCATAAAAAAAGGATTATTCCTCCGAAAAGACAACAGCTGTAAAAGTTAGAAGTTCGGCGTCCGGCTCCTTATATGAAAGCGGCGGCAATCCGGCTTTTATGCAGATATAGTCAAGATATTGTTTTAAATCCCATCCCTGCTCAACAGGGACCTGGGGAAGAAGGACTCCCGATCTTCCTCCTCTTTTTAAATAAAGACCGTGAACGCCAACCTTTACCTGCCGCGGATCAGGGCAGGGTATCATCGGAGAAAGAACGGAGATTTCAATATGGCAGCGCGGAAGTTCTTCTTTTTTTAACGGCGGAAAACGCGGATCGCCGAAGGCGGCTTCTTTAGCCATTGCGCGGACAGTCTGTATAAGGGGTAATCTTGCTGCCATGCTGCCGATGCAGCCGCGTAACTGCCGGTTTTCATCATGCAGGCTTACAAAAGCGCCGCAAGGTTCATTTAAATTGGATGAGCTTTTTATCAAATCAGAATAAACAGGTTTACGTTTTTCAAGTTCAGCGGACATAGTTTCCCTTGCGTCATGCAATAAAATCTTTTTTTCTTCCGCAGAAAGCAAAAATTCCATATCCATTAATTATAATATAAATGATGTCTGTCCGCAAAGCAGGTTAGTTTGCGGATAAATAGTGGCGGCAGTCATATTTTTTATGTAAAATGGAGCATGTTATCCAAAATTGTGAATATCGGGGGTTTTTCCCATGTCCGTTCTGTTCAGATAGGCGGCGCTTCTCCTGTTGTTGTTCAAACCATGTGGAAAGACAGTCTCTCTGACACGGATTTAAAGGATGACTCAACTGTCAAAAAAATACAATCTCTTGAAAATATTGGCTGCGGACTGCTTCGCTTTGCAGTTCCTGATATTAAATCCGCTGAAATTCTCGGCTCTTTAGCGCAAAAGGTTTCCATGCCGCTTGTTGCCGACATACACTTTGATTATAAGATTGCGCTTCGCTGTCTGGATTATCCCATCGCCAAACTCCGTATAAACCCGGGAAATATTGGCGGCAGGGAAAAAGTACGCGTTGTACTGGAAAAAGCTGCCGCGAAGAACGTTCCTGTGCGTATAGGCGTAAATGCCGGCAGCCTGCCGCAGGATTTGTCTGGTTTAAAAACGGCGCAGGCTCTTGTTCAGGCGGCGCAAAGGGAACTTTCTGTTTTTAAAGAATTCGGTTTTAATAATGTTCTTGTGTCAATGAAAGCCAGCGGAATTGCCGATACTATAGAGGCGAACCGTCTTTTTTCCCGGCGCATGGATACGCCGCTTCATCTTGGCGTTACAGAAGCCGGTCCACTTGCTGACGGAATCGCAGCCAATACCGCCGCTTTATGCATGCTTTTGAAGGAAGGCATCGGAGATACAATAAGGGTGTCGCTCTCCGATTCCATGGAAAATGAGGTGATCGCAGGAAGAGCGATAATAAGAGCGGCGGCGCAGCTGACTGCGGAAAATGAAAGGCTTAAGTTAAAGGGCGTAAAGATTGTTTCCTGTCCGCGCTGCGGCAGGCATGCTTTTGATACCCTGGGTTTTACAAACCGCTGGCTTTCAAGGTTGTATGCCATGGAAAAAGATATTACCGTGGCGATCATGGGCTGTGAGGTGAACGGTCCAACAGAGGCAAAACACGCAAGTTTAGGCATTACCGGAGCGGGAGACAAGGTTTTGGTTTTTAAACAGGGTAAAGTGATCAAAACAATCTGCGCCGCAGAAGCGGATAAAATTTTTGAAGAGGAACTGATGAATTTATGATTTGTAAATTTCCTGAAAATTGTTTTTATTTTAAATTCTTTTTACTGATATTTATTTTCGTTATCTTTACGCCTGCGGCTTTCACACAGTCTGCGCAGCCGTGGTGGCTTTCACTCGAACGGGGAAAGGTACTGTTCAGAAGCGGCGATTACGGAGAAGCTCTCATGTTATTTGAAGACGCCAAACGTAACAGACGTGCGATGTATGAACAGATGGAAAGGGATTTAATCAATTATCTTTCTGTTAACGAAGTGCGCCGTATTGGAGATTCCCTTGACAGAATAGAGAGCTTCTCCTATGACCGTCATTACACGGCTGCCTCCTCTGCGCTTGAAGAGCTTTTTTACCGTATTCCAAAGGAAAGTTTTAAAAATTCAGCAACTTCCGCTCTCGGCGCTTTTGACAAATTAAAAAATTTCCCGGAAGCTGAGTATTGGATTGGAGAAGTTTATCGTGTCGAAGGAGAACTGTCTCTTGCGCTTTTGCAATACCGAAAAGCATATGAAATGCGCGAGGTTCTGGAAAACAAGGGCTTTGCCGTTGATCTGCTGTATAAAACAGCCGGAGTGCTGAGAACAAGGCAGGAATACAATGAAATGGAAAGAGTTTATTTTTCCATTATTAATAATGAAGATACACTCTGGCAGAACACAAGAAAAGCGGAAACAAACAGCAGTACGCTTCCGTACGCGCAAGCGTACGCGTTATTCACAAGCCAGGCCATGACAAGGACGCTTGAGAACGACGGCGTCAGCCGCTTCCTGGAATTTTACCGTTATAATAACGCAATTGTCGAACCGGCTCACAGGCAAATAGGATTCTTCTACGCAGCAACAGGCCGTCCTACAGCCCAGCATCATTTAATGTACGCGTTTCTTATTCAGAATTCCATCATTATCGAAGAAGTAATTCGGCGGCGGTTTGATTTTACATTTACAAATCTTCAGGCTCTCTTCGATGAAATTAACAATAACGAGCCTTTACTGTCTTATATTGATGAAGTTGAATATTATAAAACCGCTTACTATCTTGGATCAAGCCTTTACAGAAACGGAAAAACAGCCGTTGCGCGCAACCTATGGGAATTTCTCGCTTCCCAGAGACGCGCCGGAGAATGGCAGAACCGCGCCGGTATGCAGCTTCGAAATCCGCGCATGGAACCAATCGTAGAAATGCCCTAAGAAAACGAATTATCCTGTCGGGCAAGGCGGATTTGAACCGCCGACCCCAAGTCCCCCAGACTTGTACGCTAAACCAACTGCGCTATTGCCCGTCAGGACAATCCGTTACAGGAAAAAACAATAGCAAAACAACGTTTTTTTGTCAATGGTGAATTGCCGGCGGTATTTTGTGCTGATATAATTTATCATGGAGAAAGAAATGAGAATCCCCTTAAAAATTTTTTACTGTTTGTTTTTTACCGCTTTAATAACATGTGTTTCCTGTGAACGCGCAAATAATAACAACAGTTCCGATAATGCGAAAGTTTTTAAGGATATTTCTGCTTCTGAATTGACAGGCAAGATTAAAATCGGCTGGAATTTGGGAAATACGTTAGACGCTACCAATCTGACATGGCTGCCGGCAGACGCTCCTGTTCAGCAGCTTGAAAGAGGCTGGGGTAATCCTGTTACCACAATGGAAAACATCACAGCGTTAAAGAAAGCGGGTTTTAACGCAATAAGAATTCCCGTGTCTTGGGTTAAGAGCGCTGATTCAGATTACAATATAAGAAATGAGTGGATGAAAAGAGTAACAGAAATTGTCGATTACGCTGTCGTAAACGATATGTATATTATACTTAATACCCATCATGACGAAGACGCCTTTAAATTTACCGATGTTGAAACGCCGGAATCGCTGAAGGCATTTGCAAAAATATGGGAGCAGATAGCGGTCAATTTCAGGGATTATAATGAAAAATTGATATTCGAAGGATTAAATGAACCCCGGACAAAAGGAAGCCCGGCTGAATGGAACGGAGGCACAAACGCTGAAAGAATAAATCTTAATACTCACAATCAGCTTTTTGTTGACACTGTAAGGGTAACCGGAGGGAATAACAAAGGACGAATATTAATGGTTCCGACTTACGCAGCGTCATCTGAAGCAGCCGCAATGAGAGCTCTTGAGATTCCAAAGGATCCTTCAAATACAGTCAATAAAATAATTGTTTCCATTCATGCATATGCTCCGTATAATTTTGCTTTAAACCAGGGCGGCGGCGCAGTCAATACATGGGGCAGGACAAATGATTCAGACACTCAGGCTGTTCGCACTCCGCTTGATTTGGCGCATGATATTTTTATCAGCAATAACATACCTGTTATTTTCGGCGAGTTTGGAGCTGTTGACAGAAAAAATGAAGATGCAAGAGCTCAGTGGATTGAATATTACGTAAGTTACGCGAAAAGCAAGGGCATCCCGTGTTTTATCTGGGATAACGGTAACTTCAGCGCTGACGGCGAGGTATTCGGCTTTCTTGACAGGAGAAATAATACATTCCCGTTTAAAAAAATGCTTAACGCCGCGATGAAAGGCGTTAAATAAATTACATTTTCAAAACAGACTTATCGTAATCATGCGGCGGCATAAGACCCAATATCTGTATGCATGTTGATGCGATGGAACTTATGCCCAACCCTTCGTTTAATTCCCTTGGGTATTCGTTTTTATATTCCGGGTCATAAATTATACATGGAACAGGATTAAGACTGTGGCTTGTTTTGGATTTCGGCGAACCGTCTGCCTTTAGGGAAACAGCACCGGTTTTTTTGTCGTGTTCAAACATATCATCGCTATTGCCGTGATCCGCCGTGAGTACCATTATAGCCCCCGCTTCAACGGCTGCCTTTATAAGCCTTCCAAGCTGAATATCCATCGCTTCCATTGAACAGACAACCGCCTGATAAACACCGGTATGTCCGACCATATCGCCGTTTGGATAATTCAGCCTGATAAAATCATATTTACCGGAATTGATTGCCGCGATAACATGATCTGTAATTTCCGCGCATTTCATCCAGGGACGCTGTTCAAAAGGAATAACATCGCTTTTTATTTCAACATATTCCTCCAGCTTATCATCAAATTTTCCCGTACGGTTACCGTTAAAAAAGTATGTGACATGCCCGAATTTCTGGGTTTCCGAAATCGCAAGCGTTCTTATTCCGCTTGAGACAAGATACTCGCCCATTGTGTGATCGATGGAAGGAGGATTGACAAGGTAACGGGACGGGACGTGCAGGTCGCCGTCATATTCCATTATGCCCGCGTAACATACCCTGGGACGTCTCACGCGGTCAAATTTGTCAAAATTGTCCTGCTCAAAAGCGGCGGTTATCTCAAGCGCGCGATCGCCCCTGAAATTAAAATACACAACGGAATCTCCGTCCTCTATTGTTCCTGCAGGTTTTCCGTTCTCGGTTATAACAAATTCCTTTAAATCCTGATCGATAATTCCGGGGATTTCCTTTCTGTATGTTTCCACAGCTTCACGCGCCGAAGAAAACTGCCGTCCTTTTCCGAGAACATGGGTTTTCCATCCCCGATCCACCATTGACCAATCGGCTCCGTAACGATCCATCGTGATCCACATACGCCCGCCGCCTGATGTAATCTTTGCGTTAAAATTATCATTATTTAATTCCTTAAGGAAATTTTCAAAAGGATCGATATATTCAAGCGCGCTTGTCTCTCCGACATCGCGCCCGTCAAATAAAACATGAATACAAACGCGCCTGACATCTTCTTTCTTCGCCCGAATAATCATCGCCTTTAAATGATCCAAATGGCTGTGTACATTGCCGTCAGAAAAAAGTCCTATGAAGTGAAGCGCGTTATTGTTTTTTTTGACATTGGAAACAATTTCTTTCCATGCTTCGCCTTCAAACATAGCGGATGTTTCAATTGATTTTGTTACAAGAGCAGCGCCCTGATTAAATACCCGTCCGCAGCCCATCGCGTTGTGACCGACTTCGCTGTTTCCCATATCTTCATCCGACGGCAATCCCACAGCTGTTCCATGAGCTTTTAATTTTGTTTTGGGACTTTTTGCGGCGACAGCGTTGAGATTATACATTTTTGAATCGGCAACCGCATCTCCCTCCCTGTATTTTCCGTAACCGACGCCGTCCATAATGACAAGCACCAAAGGTCCGCGCCGTCCCTTCCATGCAGGGTTTTTCTTTAAAGCTTCCATGTTTGCTCCTTGGCGGAATTATAACAAAATAAAAGGGAGTTAGAAAGGGGTTTATTTTGTTTATAAATAAACCTCAACAGGCGTTGTAATACCTTTTTCAATGAATAAACTGCGCAGGGAAGAAGCTCTTTTTTCAAGATAATTTTCCGGCAGTGCGCTTGCAAGCGGGTCTTCAGGAGCGGCTCTTGCCTTGCCGTAGATTTGCACTTTTCGGATTTTTCCTTTTTCAGCCAAAGTGCATACAAGTTCTTCCCATGCTTTTTCCTCTTCAGCGGGAGGACTTTTATTTTCGACAACGCATAACATTGTCTGTATTGTTACAGGAGCGATGGAGGTAAACTCCTTTATTGACATTATGAGTTTTTCATAGGAAACCTGTGAGCGGTTCATTTTTTGATACCACTGTTCGGTTCCCGCGTCCAGTTTAAGCCAGATATTTAATGATGGATTTCCAGAAGATTCCCTTAAAAACGAAAAAGTTTGCGCCTGCAAAAGACCCGCGCCGTTTGTAATGACAACAAGCTGTGAAGAAGGCGCAGTTTTCGCGCGGATAGTCTCCGCCAGTCTGAAAGCGCCGGCGAAAACGGGAGAGAAGGTGGGCTCTCCGTTGCCTGAGAAACATATGTCCTTGATTGGTATATTCTGCTCCTGTGCGGACGATATTGTACAGCGTAAATCCTCCTCCATTTGCTCAGGAAAAAAATCTGCATTGCTGTAGAAGGGAAATACTTCACAATAAGGGCAGTCAAACTGGCAGCATTTTTTACCGGGAAAAAGATTAATTCCGATGGAGAGCCCTGCAGACCTGCGTGAGTAGACCGGATATACAATCATCCCCTTTTCTCTTCCGCGATGATTTGTAACAGGAGTGACATTAAAGGGCATGGTAATAATGTAATTTATAATATATTAAAATACAATCTTTATGTTATTCTGATTTTTATGGAAGACAAAACAGAAGTACAGGCTCAAATGCTTTTCAACCGTCTGCAAAAACGTTTTCGTCATTTAAAAAAGTGGGCGCGCAGAAGAAAAATCGGTGCATTCAGGCTGTATGATCGTGATATTCCCGAAATTCCCCTTGTTCTGGATTTTTACGGCGACTGCAGCAGAACAGGGGAAGCGGCTCTTGCGGGAGCGTTATATAAACGCCCTTATGAAAAAGACAAAAGCGAAGAAGAAGCCTGGCTTTCAGTAATGACGCAAAGCGCCTCCTCTGCGCTTGGAATAAAACCCTGCAGTATTTTTTTGAAGTATCGTCAGAGGCAGAGAGGATTAAATCAATATGAAAAAACAGGAGAAACCCGGTATGTAAAAATTGTCAGTGAAGGCGATCTTATTTTTAAAGTAAACCTTTCTGATTATCTTGATACGGGGCTTTTCCCTGACAGGCGTTTATTGCGCAGGATGGTATTACGCGAAACTGAAGGCAAAAAAGTTTTAAATCTCTTTTCCTACACAGGTTCTTTTTCTGTTTATGCCGCTGCCGGAGGCGCAGCTTCCGTCGATTCTGTCGATCTTTCCAATACCTATTTAAATTGGGCGAAAGATAATTTTTCGCTTAACGGGTTTTCAGCGGAATTCCCGGTAATTTCACATAAAGGCGCACAGGCGCGGAATTGTGATTTGATGTCTTGCTCTTATATGCTTATCAGGGCTGACGCTGCTGAATTTATAAGGAATGCAATAAATAAAAGGAAGAGCTGGGACATTATAATTCTGGATCCGCCGGCTTTCTCCAACTCAAAAAAAATGGCAGGTAATTTTGATTTAAAGCGCGATCTTGCCGGCTTTCTTGAAAAATGCATAAAGACGCTTGCGCCAGGAGGCAAACTGTTTCTTAGCTTGAATACGCGCGGTTTTTCACCCGGCAATTTTAACTGTAACAATGTGCGCGTAACAAACCTTGACAAAGAAATTATTGACGAAGATTTTTTAGGAAAGAAAACGCCGCAGGGATTTCTGCTTACAAAGCTTCTTTAAACGGGATAACCTTGTTTCTGCCTGCTTCTTTCGCGGCGTACAGCGCCTTGTCAGTATTTGTTATAAATGCCTGAACCAGACACGTTCTGGCGGGAGTATGTGAATTAACGCCTATGCTAACGGTAATATTTATTTTATTTTTGTTTTCCAGACGGATATCCTTTTTTTCAATATCCGATCTTATCTTCTCCGCAACCTCAAGAGCGCCGTCATCGGAAGTATTGGGCATTAAAATAATAAATTCTCCGCCGCCCCATCTTGCGGTAATATCACCGGGCCGCTTTAATGAATCTTTTAATATTCCGGCAATAATCTTAAGGACAGTGTCGCCGTGCTGATGACCGTAAATATCATTTATACTTTTAAATCTGTCAACGTCGATAAGCAATAAACTGATTTGTGTTTTTTCCCTTATCGCCTGTTTCCATTCCATATTTATCCGTTCATCAAAATATTGCTTGTTCGGCAGCTCTGTTAGCTGATCTGTCAGGTTTAAATGTTCTATCATTTTCAGCTGATTTACAATTTGTATCTGGTTGCGTACCCTTATTTTTACTATCATTGCGCTGAAAGGCTTTGTTATGTAATCGGCGGCGTCAAGAGACAACCCCTTCTCTTCATCTTCATCGCTGTTAAGCCCTGTAATAAAAACAACAGGGGTTTTTTTTATTTGTTCGTTTTTCTTTATTTCCAACAATGTCTGATAACCGTCCATCTCAGGCATTAGTATGTCCAGAAGAATAAGATCAGGCTTATATTCTACAGCTCTTTGAATCGCTTCTTTTCCGTTTGTCGCAGTAAAAATGGTATATTCAGAAATAAGTATATTTGTAAGAACTTTAAGATTCATTTTTTCGTCGTCAACGATAAGCAGTTTGCTTTTTTCACTGTTGTTCATGAATTTACTTAATCCCCTCTTTAATTTTTTCAAGCGTCAGGAATGCTGCGGTAAAATCAAAATCATCCATTTGCTGTATAAGAATGTTCTTTAATTCATTGTCTACCGGCAGTAGGCGTAAATTGCTCTTTAAACTCCTGCATTCAGGATTTCCGCTTTTAAGTAAAATTCCCAGTTTTTCAAACAAATTAAATAATTCCAACTGCGCAATGGAACCGCCGAAATCCGAAAAATCGCCGGCTTCCCTGAGCATCGGAGAGAATTCATTTAAAACCATTGTCAGTTCGGTCTCAAGATGTTTAAGATGTTCATGAGTTACCTTGTTTTTGCCTTCTTTCAGGTTGGCTTCGACAACCGCAGCCGCGCGCTGCAGAATAGTTTTGCCTATCTGACCCGCATTGCTTTTCAATGAATGCGCCATTCTGTGCGCAAGCTGAATATCGCCTTCTTCAATCGCGTTGATTATTTCAGCGTATTTTGTGTGGTTGTTTCTGACAAACAGGGATTGAAGGCTTTTCTGGAATTCAATGTCCGTTTCCAGCGTTGAGTTTTTCTGCGAGATGCCTGTAGTTATGGGAGTAAAATATTTCATTAAGCAGCGCCAGAGTTCCTGAGACGTGAACGGTTTGCCGAGGCAGTCGTACATTCCGCTCATTTTATAAATTTCCCTGTCGGTAGCCATTATGTTAGCTGTCATTGCCACAACGGGGATATCCTTGTTTATCTCCATGATTTTTGTTGACGCTTCAAGCCCGTCCATTACAGGCATATGCATATCCATGAATATTAAATCGAACATTTTCTCTTTGTTATCATGGCGGCTTTTTACCAAATCAAGTCCGATTTTTCCGTTTTCCGCCACTACTGTCTTGAGACCTACCCTTGATAAATGTTCGCATATTACCTGCTGGTTCATTACATTGTCTTCGCATAACAGCACCTCGCCTTCAAAGCGGGGTTTTTTTAATTCGTTAAGCACAATTTTTCTTTCGAACATTTCTTCATCGTTAATATTTATTGTGTCAAAAGTCAGTTCAAAGCTGAATTTGCTTCCGACTCCATAAGTGCTCTCTACAGAAAGGGTTCCCCCCATTAACTCAACAATGGTTTTGGTTATCGTAAGCCCAAGCCCTGTACCGCCGTATTTACGGGTCGTATCGGTTTCCGCCTGGACAAAAGGATCGAATATTTTTTTAATTTGCTCCGGTGTCATGCCGATGCCTGAGTCTTTTACTTCAAAATACATTGTGATTGTTTTATCACGCATATTTTTCAAAACAGCCTGAAGCTTAACCATGCCTGTATTTGTAAATTTCACCGCGTTTGAAAGAAGGTTTACAAGAACCTGGCGAAGCCTTGTGGGATCACCCAAAGGTTTTTTCCCTATGCTTGGTTCAACATAAAAATAAAGCGATATGCCTTTTTCAACGGCTTTTGGCATGATAAGAGTGCGGCAGCTTGAAAAAAGTTCGTGCATGTCAAAAGGAATGTTCTCAATATCCAATTTCCCGGATTCTACTTTTGAAATATCAAGAATGTCGTTTATTATCTGAAGAAGCCATTGAGCGTTTGTTTGTATTTTATTCAGGTAATCCTTTGTTTTAAAGGAAGTTTCGCCGTCCAGCGCAAGTTCGGAAAAACCGACAATGCTGTTCATAGGCGTGCGTATTTCATGGCTTACATTTGCAAGAAACACTGACTTTGACAAAGACATGGCTTCAGCGTCCCTGCGCATGTTCTCAGCTTCATCATACGGACGTTTTAAAAGAATAGCGGCGATAAAAGCGGCGGCTATGCTTAAAGCCAGCGCCATGACGCCGATTATCAATATACTGTAAGGAATTCTGCTTTTTAAAGATTCAATTTCATTCGTATCGCCCGTAAGGAATAAAGCGCCTGCGGCAATTGAACAGACATTTATTATAACCACAATGCAGATAATTACCGTAAAAATTTTTATATGAACCGGCGTAAGTTTAAATTTTGTTTTGGTTTTATTGCCCATTTAAATTCCTTCATCCTGTACGGATAATTTTATTAATTGCGAAAGAACCGAGTTTAATTCAGATTCCAGTTTTAAAAGATCACTTTCGGTTGTAAGATTTTTTCCTTCTTTCAAAAGGAGTTCAATATCGGCGGCAATTTGCTGCAGGGTAAATTCCTGGATAATACCGGCATTGCTTTTTAAAGTGTGCAGCATTCTGTGCGCTGTTTTGATATCGTCCATTTCCAGAGTGTCAATAATTTCATTATATTTATTATGATATTCCTTTAAAAATGTCAATTTGAGGGATTTCATAAATTCAAGGTCTGTTTCAAGCTGCGTATCTTTCTGCGGTATATTTACCGGCGTTAAGTATCTTAACAAACACTGCCACAATTCATGCGAAGTGAACGGTTTGCCTAAATAGCTGTCCATTCCGCTCTGTTTATATACCTCCAGATCGCCTGACATAATATTTGCGGTCAGGGCGATTATCGGAACTCCCGTATTAAGACTTATAATCTGCGAAGAAGCTTCAAGTCCGTCTATTACTGGCATATTGATATCCATAAATATCAATGTAAACATATTTTTTCTTTTTAAAATACGTTCTTTAACCAAATCAACGCCTATCTGTCCGTTTTCCGCAATAACTGTTTTCAAACCCACCCTTGCAAGATGTTCGCGGATTACCTGTTGATTCATGGAGTTATCTTCGCATAACAGAACTTCGCCTTCGAACAACGGCTTTTCTATTTCATCAAGAATTACTTTACTGTCGATCTGGTAATCCTTTGACGTGTCAATTGTTTCAAAGACAAGATCAAAATAAAATTTGCTTCCGATTCCGGGAGTGCTGTCAACCAAAAGTTTTCCGCCCATCATCTCTATAATATTTTTTGTTATGGCAAGACCCAGTCCCGTTCCGCCGTACTTGCGCATGGTGCCGGATTCCGCCTGTGAAAACGGTTCAAAAATTTTTTCCATCTGTTCAGGAGTAATGCCGATGCCTGAGTCTTTAATTTCAAAATGCATTGTGATCTTTTTTTCGTTTATTTCCGTAATGTCGGAAAGAAGTTTAACCATGCCCTTGTTTGTAAATTTGATTGCATTGGACAAAAGATTTACAAATACCTGACGGAGCCTTGTGGGATCTCCCACGGGTCTTTTCCCTACGGAAGGTTCAGCGTAAAAATGGAGCATTATCCCTTTTTCCACGGCTTTCGGCATAACAAGCGTCCTGCAGCCTGCAAATAATTCATGCATGTCAAAAGGAATATTTTCCAATTCCATTTTTCCTGATTCTATTTTGGAAATATCAAGGATGTCATTTATGATCTGTAACAGCCATTCTGCGTTAGTCAGAATTTTTGCAAGATAATCTTTTGTTTTCGGAGAAGATTCGCCTTCTGACGCCAGCTCGGAAAAACCGATGATACTGTTCATAGGGGTTCGTATTTCATGGCTCATACTCGCTATAAAAGCCGATTTTACCTTGTTGGCGTTTTTCGCGTTATCCAGCGCTTCTTCCAAATCAATCTGTGATTTGTTTAATTCCTGAGTCCGCTGATTTACAATGCTTTCAAGGCGTTTACTCTCATTGCGGTGCCTGTTAAATAAAATAAACATAAAAATAAGCACAAGCGCCAAAAGGGGAACGCCGATCTGAAGAGGCAGATGCGCCTGCATGAGTTTTACCCTGTAGTCATATGTTTTATGCATCCACCGGCTGGAAATTTCATAAGGATCAATTAACTCAAGCGCTTTGTTTGTGATTGAACACAATAAAATTTCATTTTTGTTAAAACCGAAAGTTGATTCAAAAGTGTAATCAAAAACTACATTGGCCTTATAATCCGGAAGCCCGCGGTAATTTGTTAACAGTAAAAATCTGTATTGGCTGGACATTACCATATCCACTTCCCCGCGGTCCAATGCGTTGAATGCCGCATTGGAACTTTCGTATTCTGTTGTATATTCGTGATGTGAAAACCATTTTTTAAACGATTCAGTATACGCGGTTCCTTTCGGCAAACCGACCCTTACATTTAATATTTCATTGGTGCTGATATTAGGGAATTCTGATTTTGACAGAAGGGCGTAATTATCTGTAATGATCGCGGTTTGAGGCCATATAAAACGATCCATGCGATCTTCAGTTTGAATCAACTCGGTAAGCATACTGACTTCGCCGTTTTCAAGCATCCTGACCATATCAGGCCATTCTATCTGCCGGTTATCGGTATTTACAGGAACAAAGGAAATGCCTGTAAGGGATTCTATTTCCTTCATCACTTCAAAAGCGATTCCCTGCAGTTGTTTTTCCTGCGTATTGTAAAAACACAGCGGATAATTGTCAATTTCCGCAGCGACGCGCACAACGGGATTCGTTTGCAGGTAGTTTTTTTCCTCATTACTCAAATTTGCGTATAACTTATGTCTCTGATACTGACGATGCCCCTGATTATAAAGTTTCCTCAGATGTTTTAATCCGCCGTCCTGCAGGGCTTTATGTAAAACCGATATAACCGGATTTAATTCCGTTTTCCGGGTTGACATTGAAACGGGATTGAAAATCAACGGGAAAAATTCCTCACTGGTGATGTCTTCATACGTGTCAAAGGCAATCTCCGAGGAATTATCCCCGATAAAGGCGTCGGCAAGATTATTTATTAAAAGTTCATAAGCGCCGCTGTAATCGGATATGAAAATACTTTCAAAATTACTAAAAATCCTTGATGAAACAAATCTGTTATGCGTACCGGAGCCGTCAATAAAAACAAAACGAAGCGGGCGGTTATCTGCAATTTCATTGAAGGGCAGGCTGTCCATGATTCTAAAAGACCTGAGCGTCCGCTGAACAATGGCGCCTGTCATATAATTCGCAATTCTGTGCCCGGAGGTTAACTCTCCTGTAAAATCAACATTTCCGCTTTCAAGACCGCTGATCAAATCATCCCAACTGTAAAGCGCAGGTTTAAAATCAATTCCAAAGAGGGAAGTAAGCCATTCGCAAAACAAAGCGGAAAACCCGCTGATATCACCTGAATTTCCATAAAAAGCTTCTGTACCGGGAGTCATGCCGTATACAAATGACGTTCTGTTTTTTTTGAGAGTCTCAACAGCGTTTATTTCATTTTCTGTTACGCCGGGAATTTCCCTGTATGATTTATATTGATACGCTTCACTGTCATCATTTAACGAAACATTTTTACATGATATAAAAAATAATAATGTTATTAAAATAACCGGAAATCCGCATTTAATATTCATTTTAATTCCTGTTTTAATTTGTAGAACGTATTCAATGCCGACGTAAAATCAAAGTCTTCCATTTGTTTAATAAGAAGATCCTGCGTCTGTGAATCCCCCGGCAGCGCGCGCAGATTGTCAATTGAATTTAAGGATTCCGGATTACCGCTTTTCAGAAGGTCTTCAAGGCCGTTAAAGAATTTTTTATCCGGCATAAAAACGGCGTTATTTTTATTTGAGGATGTTTTCGGCTTTTCCCTGGAAGTTTCCAGATGAAGATTGGACAGCGCCCTAAAAACAATGTTTAACTCAGTTTCAAGCGCCGTAAGCTGATCTTTTGTGACACTGTTCTTGCCGTCTCTCAGGCGGCTTTCTACGTCAATGGCGGCTTTCTGAAGGGTTTTTTCTCCCATTTGCCCCGCATTACCCTTTAAAGTGTGAACGAGCCGATGCGCAAGTTCTATGTTGCCGGATTTCATGGCTTCGGTTAAATCCTTGAATATCCCGCGGCTGTTTTTTAAAAACATTCTCTGAAGCGCTTTTCTTAATTCAATATCAGCCTGCTCGCATATACTTGCTACTGAATTTTTTTCCGTTAATTTAATTTTTTCTACAGGAAGCCAGTCCATCAATATTTTTCTTAAATCATTCATTTCTACAGGTTTCGATACAAATCCGTTAAACCCGCTTGAAATGAACATGTCCCTTGCGCCGTAAATGGCGTTTGCAGTTAACGCTATTATGACAAGAGCATGGTATTTATTTCCAAACTTTCTGATTTCATGCACTGTTTCGATGCCGTCCATTTCCGGCATCATGTGATCCATAAACACAATATCAAAATCTTCTTTTTTAATTTTTTCGATAGCTTCATACCCTGAATAGGCAGATTTTGTTTTTATGTTAAAAAGGCTTAAGAGAGCTTCCACTGTTTTAAGATTGAATTCATTATCGTCTACAACAAGGACATTCGCATCAGGTGCGCTTAACATATGTTCGTCGTGTTTATTGCTGTTAGCGTTAATATTTTCATCCGAACCCAATACCGCCGGTATCTCAACAGTAAAAGTTGTTCCTCTTCCCAGCTCGCTTTCAACCATGATATTTCCGTTCATCATCTCAACATATGATTTACAGATACTAAGACCTAGTCCTGTTCCTACATAAGTGCGGTTCTCTTTTGTATCAAGCTGTTCAAAGGCGTTAAAAATTCTCGATATTTCCTCTTTGCTTATTCCGCTTCCTGTATCTTCTATTTCAAATAAAAGTTTATCATCTACTGCCTTGACACGCATACTGACACACCCTCTTGCCGTATACTTTACGGCGTTTCCTCCGATATTCGCCAGAACCTGCCGCAGGCGTATATCGTCGCCGTAAAGGTATCTTGGTATTTCCCCTATCGTTTCAAATTTGAACTCAAGTCCCTTTTTATCTGTTATGTACATGATCATTGATTTAATATTGTCAAGGAAAACATGAAAATCAAAATTTATGGGCATAAGGGTTAATTTGCCGGCTTCAATTTTTGACATATCCAGTATGTCGTTGATTATGGAAAGCAAAGACCGGGCTGAGGTGTTTATGTCATTTACAAATTCCATCTGATGCCCGGAAAGGCGCTCATGCTGCAAAAATTCTGACATTCCTATTATGGCAAACATCGGCGTGCGTATCTCATGCGACATGTTTGCAAGGAATGATGATTTTGTTTTGCTGGCTTCATCAGAGCGATACGCTTTTAAGTGCATATATGCGACCACGCCGCACATCATAATCGCCAATATTAAACCGGCGACTGACATAACAATCAGCGTTAATCTGATATCCCTGTTATAATTATTGCTGGGCAGTATAATTGCGCTGTACCAGCCGTTTTTCAGCTTTTTGGAAAATGCGACGCTTTTTAAATTTTTGTATGAAATAAAAGGAAAAGCCGAAAGATCCTCGCCTGCTGCAAGACGCATTGCCATCTGTGAGTATCCGCCTTTGCCGCCGTTAATTGACGCCAGTTCATTGCCAAAAAAATCATCTATGGGATGAACGATAAAATACCTGTCTGCGTCCAGCAATACGCCGTATCCGCTGCCCATAAAATCCATGTTTTCTATGAATCTGGAAATGCTGGAAATGTAAATGTTTAGAGCTACAACGCCGAACGGCTCGTTATTTTCATCAAAAACCAGTTTGGAAATGCTTATGTTATTTTCGCCTGTTTCCATGTCGGGGTGCGGATCACTGAAATGTATACAGCCGTTATCTTTGTAGGCGCCTGTGTACCACGGGCGTAGCTGCGGTATATAACTGCTGTCAGGTATCCAGCCGCCGCCGTCTATAAATTTATCGTAGATGACTCCATAAAAGCTGACTGACGGATCAATTGTTTGCTGCTCTGTATGTATCCACATGGTCCATTCAGCCAGTTCATTCTCCATCGCCTCAATTCCTGCGCCTTTTTTATGAAGCCTTTCTACGGAGAATGCAATATTACTGAGCATTATACTGTAATCGTTCAGATGAGCATTCATCGCTTCGACAGAAGCATTAATGACCTCTCCGCCGTATGAGGAAATATGTTTTTTTATTATGTTTGATCCGAAATAATAACTGATAAAAACCATTAAAAAGAAAGCGGTAAATACGATAAGGAATTGCATCAACAACTTGCTGTTAATATGTAGGAAAGATAAAAACTTTGACATAAAATCCTGTTTTATTGGTTTACTATAAAATAATTCTATTTATTGTTTTAATTATACCATAAAAACAAAACTTTTGTGTAGATTAAATTAACAAATGGGTAATTTAGCTGATTGGTTCTGAACAAGCAACAATAATTAAGAATTTCATGCATATAAAATAGTTTTAAAACTAATTTGAACCTGCGGTTCACGGTTTTTTTAACAGGTTTTATACTACTCTTTTATGCTATATTTTTTCCTGAAGCGTTCAATACGTCCGGCAGTGTCTACCAATTTTTGCTTTCCGGTAAAGTACGGATGGCAGGACGAGCAAATTTCCACCTTGATATCCTTGATGGTTGAACGGGTCTCAATTACATTTCCGCAGGCGCAGCTTATCTTCGTCATTTCATATTTCGGGTGTATTCCGGTTTTCATTTTAATCTCCTCCAATTTTATCCAACTCCGTCTGCTGACGGTTTAAGGATTATTCCATGCCACCGGTTCCGGTATTCATGGATTTCAGGAATGCTTCATTATTCTTGCTTTTCTTCATCCTGTCAACCAGCAGCTCTATTATTTCGATATCGTCCATCGGGTTAATGACCTTGCGCAGAATCCACATTCTTTGAAGCTCATCATCGGCAAGAAGCAGCTCTTCCTTGCGTGTTCCGGATTTTTTTATATTGATGGCAGGGTAGAGGCGTCGATCGGAAATACGCCTGTCAAGGTTAATTTCCATATTACCTGTTCCTTTAAATTCTTCAAAGATAACCTCGTCCATACGGCTGCCTGTTTCAACAAGAGCTGTCGAAATGATTGTAAGGCTGCCGCCTTCTTCGATATTGCGCGCCGCGCCGAAAAAGCGCTTTGGTTTATGCAGAGCGTTTGAATCAACGCCGCCTGAAAGAATTTTCCCCGATGTCGGGACTGTTTGGTTGTAGGCGCGCGCGAGGCGGGTGATCGAGTCCAAAAGTATTACAACGTCCCTTTTATGCTCGACAAGGCGTTTTGCTTTTTCCAGAACCATCTCGGTTACCTGTACATGACGGGTAGCCTGTTCGTCAAAAGTGGATGAAATAACTTCGGCGCGCACACTACGTTCCATGTCAGTTACTTCTTCAGGGCGCTCGTCAATCAGAAGGACAATAAGATAAACCTCAGGATGGTTTTTTGTAATCGCGTTGGCGATTTTCTGCATCATAATTGTCTTGCCTGTTCTCGGAGGGGCGACAATCAGGGAACGCTGTCCTTTCCCGATTGGGCAGAACAAATTAATGATTCTTTCGCTGACTCCTTCTGTCGATGTTTCAAGATCGAGCTTTTTATTAGGGTACAGCGCGGTAAGGTTGTCAAACGGGATTCTGTTCTGGGCTACGGTAGGATCGTCATAATTGACGGTTTCAACGCGGAGCATGGCGAAGAAGCGCTCGCCTTCCTTGGGGCTTCGGATTTGTCCGTAAACTGTGTCGCCTGTCTTTAATGCGAAAAGACGGATTTGGCTTGGGCTGATGTAAATATCGTCAGGACCGGGGAGATATGAATTCTGCGGGCTGCGTAAAAAACCGTAGCTGTCAGGCAGAATTTCAAGAGAGCCGTATGCGTAAATTATGCCGCCTCTTTCCGTATGCGCTTTAAGAAGCGCAAAAACAATTTCCTGTTTTTTAAGCGAAACCATGTCGTCATGGGTGATATTGTAACAGGCTGCAAGTTCACGGAGGTCTTTCATGTTCAGTCTGATCAATTCATTTATTGTAAGGCGCGGTTTGCCGTTATCCTGATCCGGACGCGGAACAGGTTTCCCGTACAGATCGGGCATCGAAGGAAGCTTGGGCAGCGTCTGAAAATCCGGCTCTCCGTTTTCTGAATCCGCATTGGGTCTTCTGTTTCCAGCGCGTACAACTACACGGCTTGTTTTTTCCCCTTCATGAATCTCTTCGTTATTTTCATGTTCTTTTTGTTCTTCAATGTCGTTTGCTTCCGCTGTTTCACCAACAGGTCTTTTATTTCTTCGAATAACTGCCATTTTAACCACCTATAGACATACTGTTCCGGAATGGAGTCCGCCGGATTTGACAGGATTTAATTTGCTTGCTTTTTCTTAATTTTTAACATACATGGCTTACGAAAGGATAATACATATATATAACTTTCTCAGTGTTTTGTCAAGGCGTCCAGGATTTTTTGCAGGGAATCAAAAATCGCCGATGCCGCTTTTAAACGGATTTCATTTCTGTTTCCTTTAAAATGATACAGGCAGGCAGCAGTTTTTTCGTTTTTAACAGCGACGCCGATCCAGACAGTCCCGACGGGAACATCGCCGCCGTCACCGTCCGGTCCTGCAATGCCAGTAACAGAGACAGCTATATCAGCGCCGCTTTTTTTCAATGCCGCTTCCGCCATCAACAAAGCTGTTTTTTCGCTTACAAGAAGCGCAAGTTTTTCTTCATCAATGCCAAGCATTGAAACTTTGGCCTCTTTTGTATAACAAACAAAAGAACCCCATAACACTGACGAGGCGCCGCCGGTTCCGGCAAGCAAAGCCGACGCAAGCCCTGCTGTGCACGATTCAGCGAGCGTGATTTTCAGCGAAAGGTCTTTTAATTTATTTACTATTTCCTGCGCTTTATTTTCGGCGTCATTAAAACTTTGCATTTGTACGCTGCAAGTCAGCTTTTATTTCTTCTGTCGGGCGGTGAAAAATTTCAATGTCTTTTTCCACATTTGTCATTTTACATCTACCTTCAAAAATAACGCCGTCCGCAATTCGAATCCTTGCCGCGCTTACATCGCCTATTACCTTCGCTCCTGTCATCATGTCAACCTTATCCGCCGCATGTACTGAGCCGACTATATGACCGTAAACAGTCAGAGAATTAACCGTTATGCGATCTGTATCAATTGCGGCTTCTTTGTCGATAATAAGATCCCCTGTAGCGTCGATGGTTCCCTTGAAATTCCCCTGTATTTTTAGTGTAGTCTGAAACTTAAGAAAACCCGTAAAGCTTGTGGTTTTTCCAAGAATAACAATATGTTTTTTATCTTTCTTCTTTCCTTCCCGTTTAGCCACTTTAACCTCAATATTAAACAGATGGACAGCCGTGTTAAAATCGAAACACAAAACATGGTCTTATGTATTTTCTCACTGTTCCTGATGAAGGAATTTGCGTATCTGGTTTTCAAGAACGGAAAGTCCTATCTCATCTTTTTTCAAATTATCCCATTCATTAATTGTTTTTTCAATCCTTGCATCAAGAGCCGCTATATGTTTTCTCACAGAAAGAATTTTTTCGCTCACAGGTTTTAAAAGATCAGACAAATTAACCGCGTTATTTTCTGAAGACGACGCGTTATCCGTTATCATCGCCGTTGCCTTGTCAAGTTCATCAATGCTTTCCACAAAAATCGAAAGATTATCCTTTAAATCCCTGTTTAATTCCTCTGCAAGATTTAAACGCGTTTCCCTCACTTTTATCTGATCTATTAAAGCACGGTTACGCAAAACTGCGTTAATACGCGCAAGCACTTCGGTAAAATTAAAAGGCTTCGTTATATAATCATCAACGCCGGCTTCAAAACCGGCAACTTTATCTTTTACATCATCCAGAGCAGAAAGCATGATTATTGAAATATTTTTATAATTTGGATCATTTTTTAAAATTTTGGTAATTTCCTTACCTGTAACACCGGGCATTATATTATCAAGAATAATTAGATCGGGCTGGAATTTTTTTACTTTCTCCAGCGTTTCTGTTCCATTCTCGCTTTTTTCCACCACAAAACCCAGTTTTGACAGCATTACATCAAAAAAATCCAGGTTAACAGTTTCGTCGTCAGCAACCAATATTTTTGTTTGAGTATTCATTATCTGCTTCCCCCTATTAGTTTTTTTATTGTATAACATACTACTGGTGAAAGCAATAGAATAAAAGCCATAAATAAAAAAGAAATTCCCATAAAATCGCCGTATCGGGTATAAATTGTGTTTCCTTTTGCAAGAGGAACAGCCACATTAAGATAAGCTTCAGTAAAAGGTGCAGCTTCCGCCAATATCCTTCCGTTTGGATCGATTAGACAGGTCTGACCGGAAGCAGTGGAGCGAACCATGGAGCGATTATTTTCTATAGACCTGAAAACAGCCATGCCCAGGTGCTGTTTCTGGCACGGAAGGCTTGCCGCCCATGCGTCATTTGATATATTGATGAAAATATCAGCTCCCAAACGGGTAAAATTCCTTGATAAATAGCCGAATGTGTCTTCAAAGCATATCGGGACTGAAAAATTGAAATTTTCTGTGCGAAAAATTGTCGCTTCTTCTCCCTTTTCCCAGAAATGGGTGTCGGCATTACGCAAAGCATTGTAGAAGAACGGGAGTTGTTTTTTATACGGGAAGTGTTCGGTAAAAGGAACAAGATGGAGTTTTCTGTAAATCTGGGTTATTTGCCCTCTCTCCATTAATAAAGCCGCATTGTAATCTACCCTGTTATTTTCAATCGTTTCGGGGTTTTTTACAGGATCCATTCTGGCATCGTCATTACCTATTAAAAAAGGAATGTCTTTTTCTGACAAATAATCCAGAAGGTCTTTTACTATAAGCCATAAATCCTGATCAGTGCGGTATGTGGAATGCCAGTGAATTCGCGGGACAAAGGCGGTTTCCGGCCAGACAACGAGCTCTGGTTTCGGCGGCACGGCAAGCGCTTCATCAGAAAGACGTTTTAACCTTGAAAGATCAGTCCTGAATGCTTCCTGCCGCTGCCATGGAGTAGGGGCGTTCGATGCCTGCCACGGATCTGTGTTATGCTGGATAAGCGCGATCTGCACGCTTGGACAAGAAGAATAATCTTTTATGTTAAAGAAACCAAAAACAAGCGAAACGGCAAGCGCGCCTACCCAGATAATCGCAGGGATTTTTTCCTTGCGGAAAAAAATTACCGCGGAGTTATACAGAGTTAAAAAAAAGGATTTTTTTATAAAATACTTTTTCTTTTTTTTCTTCTCTATGTCTGAACATTCCAAAGGAATCCTATTTCTCTGCGTGAAACTATTTTGAAACGCTTCAGCCAGCCAGAAAGACGGAAATGTTACAAGAGCCGACACGCCCCAAACGCCTGTAATGCTTGCAATCTGAATTAGCGGAATTATCGTCCATTGAGAATAACCTGTTATTCCGTACGGATATCCCAAAAATCCCTTTGTGCGAAGATATTCATAAGCGAGAAAAAAAATCCATTGAACAAGATATACTTTTTTGGGATATAAAATATCAGCGAGTTTAAAGAAAAAAAAGACAATCGCAAGAAAAAAAAGATAAATGGTGTATACAACCGCTCCCGCTACATTATGAAAAGCCCATAACCAGTTATTGAACAGGAAATAAGTGAGAACTCCGTAAATTGCACCCCATCCGGTACATTGTGAAAGCGAATTTTTTTTTATCAAAATAATTATGGGGATGTACGCAAACCATGCAAAAAAAGGAAGACCGTTTTTAAAGATAATATTCGGAAACGAAACTGTAAAAAGAAGCGAGGCTGTAACTACAAGACCAAGCTGGGTTAATATAAAAACAATCGTATTTCTGCCGCTGCTCATTTTTTTGGATCGTTATCATCATTTAATTTCCATACAGCCTGTTTTAACTCACGGCCTGAACGGAAAGTAACAGCGCCGTGGGAACGAATGGCGATATTCTCTCCCGTTCTGGGATTACGCGCCCGGGAGCGTGCTTTTCTAATTTTTACATCAAACGTCCCAAAGCCTCTGAGTTCAATCACCTGGCGGTTTATGAGAGCGTCTTTCATTTCTTCGATAAAAAGATCGATTACATTGCGTATCTCTCCGCGGCTCATGCCCGTTTTTTCATACAAAGCGTCTATAATATCAGCTTTTGTAAATTTTCTTAACGACATGTCTCTCTTTAATTAATTGAGACTGTTCAAAAACTCCGGTTTTTGAACAGCTGCCGCGGACGCAAATTACTGCGCCGCTTTCATTGAATTGTAGTAACGCTGCATTCTGGATTTTTTACGCGCTGCTGTATTTTTTGGAATAATGCCTTTTCCGGCGGCAGAGTCCAGCTTTTTAATCATGTCCTTTAACGCCGTTTCAGCCTGCGGATCTTTTTTCTGCGCAAGCAATGTAAATTTCTTTGCGCTCGTTTTTATTGAACTTTTTGCGGATTTATTGCGAAGACGGCGTTCTTCACTCTTGCGGTGTCTCTTTTCCGCCGAACTTTTTTTCTTAGCCAAAGGAATTCCTCCAATAATAAATTACTTAAAATCCGACGGACGGCGCTCTTTACGTTTGCATTTTTCACATTCCGCCATATTTTTAACCTTGCCGCTCTCGAAGAGGGTTTTCATTTTAATTTCGCCCCCGCATGAACACATAAATCTTTGGGTAGCGCTGGCGGTACGGCTGTTTTTACTGGCCTGTGCCATGGTTTTCTCCTTAATGTAAACCTGTTTGACAAGCAGACTGGCTGCTTCACATGTAAAGTACTATAAAAGCGTTTCCGGTGTCAAGCTCAGGATATTAAAATTATTTCCTCTTCTTCGTCTCCGCCTGGAGGGAATAAATACAAATCCGGCAGTTTATAAGTGCGGTTAAGCGCGTACGAATGCGGAGTATGGAATTTGCTTGTAGATGTAAGACTGAAGAAATGACTTAGCGTTTCATAATCCGCCGATTCAACTTTTAATATGTATTTAAATTCTTTTGTCGTTTCAGGAATGTCGGCTGTGACAGGAGCCGGCCAGAAACTAAAAGCTCCCGGAGTGCTTTGAATCATCTTAAAGGGATTCTGCCAGTTGTTGTTCCTCATTTTTACAATCTCTCCCTCACAGAAAAGGGTAACATCGATATCGGTAATTGGTTCAAAACTGATGCCGTTAAAAATACGCCCGGAAATGGTTGGAATATCATATAACGGAAGAAGGACTCTGGTAGGAACCATGGTTGATCCGTCATGAGGCGCTGTCGGACGCATGTTGTGGCTTACAAGACGCAAACCCTTGTAAATGAGCGTTGTTATATCAGCTTCAAGCTGTTGATTCTTGATGCTGAATGTATCAATACGGGTAAACCCGCGGTTTGATACAATATAATTCGGCTCTATGCGGTTTAACGTATAACAAATAGTATCTATCCGGCATTGATAACAAAGACAGGTCTTCTCCGGATTGCCGTTTTGCTGTATCTCATCAAATATCTTCTGGACTGCCTGTACGACAAAATCTTCGTTTGTATTGTGTATATCCATTTTATTCTCCCTCAGTTATTTGTTTTATTATATCACAAGAGTCTGAAAAAGTCTTTAGGGTATTTTTATATTTTTTATCAATGAATACTCTGACGGTATACAATGTTTTAATAAAAGCATTGACAAGTTCACTTTTAAACGCGCTGGAACTACCGCTGAAACTGCAATTCTCATCAATGACAAAAAGACCGGTCTCAAAGGAAACAGGTTCAGGAATATCAATAATGATGTCTTTAATCCCTAAAACCGCTTCTATTTTCTTCTCTGCCTGTGAGCGGTATTTAATATCCCTCATGGCGGTAATATCGATCTGATCGTGGGGAATTTCAGCAAAAGTTATGAAAATTCGCCCCTCATGTACATTTTTTATTAATTGATCGTCCGTTTTTTCTTCAAGAAGCGTAAAAAGACCCGTATCGTCAAGATTATACAATTGCTCGCCGCTTATTTTTTTTGATTCCAGACCGTTTAGAATGGCTTTTTTTACCATTGCAGTTGCGGAGCGTACATTACGATGCCAATATACGGTTCTGTACATGAGGTATTTTGAAAAAAGTATCGATTCAACATTAGGAATCAATCTGGAATCGATGTCCGCTCCCCTTTCTTTGTCAGGATAAAGCCTTGAAAGTATAAAATCCACATCCTGAGCGCCGTAAGGGACGCCGCAGTAGCGCGCGTCCCTGTTTAGGTAATCGAGTTTATCCGGATCAAGAGCGCCGGAAAGAAGCTTTCTGTAAAAAAAAAGTTCATCGCTTTTTATTTCAGTAATTCCTTTATCGACAATCGCGGCTGTAAGATACGGGTCCGCTCCGGTGTCCGCTACAAGGCTTTTCAGCGGTTCTGTTAAAATAATGGAACCTGTCAGCGTTTCATGGCTTATAAGCGGCAGTTCCTTTAACGAGTGGGTGTAGGGGAAGTGCCCGATGTCATGAAGAAGGCACGCAGCCATGAATGACTTTACCCCTTCGTCTGTAAGCCAAAGAGAGGCTCCGCGTTCCGCAAGATTTTGAAGCAGTCTTCTTCCAAGATGATAAACGCCTATTGAATGGCTTGCTCTTGTATGGGTAGCGCCGGGATAAACCTGATAAACCGGTCCCAGTTGAAAAATCCGGCTTAATTTCAGGAAGGGAAGAGCCTGAGTTAAAAGAGCCTGCTTATCAGTCATATAAACATGACCCCATAAAACATCCCTGACAGGATGGGTATATCCTTCTGTCAATGAAGCTTCAATTGTTTTTATCATTCGATTGAATTATAGAATAAATTCTGATATTTTACTATAATGTGCCTGTCTTACTATCAGGATGGTGAATTTACAGGCAGAGGAGGCGGTTATAAAAAATTACAAGTTTTCATTTCTGATTTTTTTACTCGCAGCCGTTTTCGCATCGCCTGTTCAGGGACAGGACAGAGGTTCCATCCCTGAGGAACTGCTGCGTCCGGGATGGGGTGAGGCTCCGCGTTACCCGTCAGATATGGTTATAGGAGAGCTGGGGCAGGGAAGAGCGTCGGCTGCCGCTTTTAATCATGCGTCTTCCGTCGCGTCCGCTCTTTTATCAAGGCAAAGGGGACATTCATCGCTTTCAAATGTAAATCCTGCTATAATTGACAGTTATCTGTCTGCGCTGGGACGAATATCGCCGGTTTCGTTCAGACTTGGCGGAGGCAGGGAAGAAGCCGACGGCTCGGTTTCTTTTTTAATACGCTACATTGGAAGGGAATATGGAATGACAGGTGAATTGTATATTAGATATATTACAAAACAGGTTGTGAATGAAAACGGAGAAACAATAGCTGCGGGAAGCTGGGTTTTTGATGATTTACTGTTTGAAGAAGCCAGAAGCCGTGAAGAAGAAAACCAGGATGCTTTGCAGCGTGCGCAGAATCACAGGCTTAATTATATGCCTTATGAAAGATTTTTTTAGGAAATTATTATGGCGACACCAGTAGGAAGAATAGAAAGGGAATTTTTTCTGAAAGCGATGTTTGATGAAAAAATTCCTGTCAGGTATATAAAAGACAGAACCGAATTTGTTTTCACCCTTGATCAACCCGCGGGCGAAGAACTGGTTTTCCGTCCCAACAGGCAAATGGGAAAATTGAAGCCTCACATTAAATTGCCGCTTCTTTTTAACTACCGCGGACAGGTTGTCGATTTTAATGTTGAAATACTGGCACAGAAAGATGATCTTGTTTACTGCAAAACACCGGAGATACTTCATAAAAATCTTGACAGAAATTACCTGCGGGTAAACACGCCCTCGGATATAAAAATACTTTTTACCTTTCAGGGAGACCGCTATAATCTCTCCTTCCCGAAAATAAATGAATATGAAAATATTACCGGAGAAGATATTGTGCATAGAATGGATACGGGCAATCTTTCCGGTTTGGTAAGACAAATAACGGCTTCGCTTTCCAATTTTGCGGACGGTTATAAAATTGTTAATTTCAAGGATAAAAAACCTGAAGTCATGGAAGAGTACCTTGTCGCAGAAATGGGGAAGACTCTTTTCATTCCTTCCACCGCCGGTTTCTTGCCAAAGACAGATCCGTATCCAAAAAAAAGAATAGTAACAGAAGAGCTTTTCAAGCGTTATCTTGAAGGCACCGGAGTGGGAACATCATTTCTTAATGACAATTGCGTGCGTTTTTTAAAGAAAAAATTGGACGAAAATATTTTTTCTGACGCATGGGTTCCCATATTATTTCATGAATACGTTATTGGGTATATTCACATCTGGATAACCAATAGTTCAAGACCGCCTTTTGATTTCAACATACTTGATAATGTTTACCAGTATGCCAAGGTTCTTGCTTTTGCCCTAAAGGAAAACGGCTATTTTGAATACGGCAGGGTAGATAATGAACCCTTTGAAGGAAGAGTTCTGGATATAAGCGCATCAGGGCTTCTTTTTGCCTACCCTCTTGGAACAACCCTTTTAGCTACGCTTTTGGTTGACGCTGAATTGACCGTAACAATCGAGGCACCTGCCCGCACTATCAATGTTGTAGCCAGAATTGTAAGACGCTTTAAGGACAGGACAGCGGGTTATTTCGGCTGTCGTTTTATAAATATTGCCCCCGAAGATACGCGCTTTTTATTTGAACATTTGTACGGCAGACAGCTCGAAGACAAAGACTCAGGCTTCCTTTCCGGTCAGGTATAAAAATTTTCGATGCAAATATTAACGAAGCAACTATCTTATCTTTCCAGTTTACGATACACATAACGATGAGGGCTGTCGGCAGCGGAGCCGAGTTTTTCGCGCCGCCATTGCGCGTACTCTGACCAGTTGCCGTCGTACCATACAACCTCTCCGTCTTCAAAGGCGAGAATGTGCGTAACGATACGATCCAAAAACCAGCGGTCATGGCTTATAACAAGGCTGACTCCCGCGAAAACATCCAGAGCTTCTTCAAGTGCGCGTAACGTGTTAACGTCAAGGTCGTTTGTCGGCTCGTCAAGCAGAAGAACATTCGCTCCTTCCTTGAGCATCATTGCAAGGTTGAGCCTGTTCCGCTCGCCACCCGAAAGAACTCCCACTTTTTTTGACTGATCCGCTCCCGAAAAATTATACCAGGCGCAGTAGGCGCGGGAATTCACTTCGCGCGCACTCTGGCTGGAACCTAATCTTATTAAATCCTGTCCGCCTGAAAGCTGCTCCCAGACGCTTTTTTCATTGTCAAGGTTTGCGCGCATTTGATCGGCATAGCCAAGCTGGACGCTTTCTCCGATGCGAAGATCACCACAGTCCGGTTTTTCAACTCCGGCGATCAGTTTAAAGAGGGTAGTCTTGCCCGCTCCGTTGGGACCTATAATGCCGACGCACGCTCCGGGCGGGACAGTAAAGTTCATGTTATCAAAGAGAAGTTTATCGCCGTATGACTTGGAAAGACCGGAGGCTTCAATTACAAGTTTTCCAAGATGAGGACCTGCAGGAATTGTAATTTTGCTTCCCTGCGCCGCTGTCTTGGCTCTTTCCCTCTCGTCATCCTGATAGAGTTTTTCATATTGGGTAATACGCGCCTTGCTTTTGGCGTGCCTGCCTTTTGGACTCATTCTTATCCATTCAAGTTCGCGCTGCAGGGTTTTTCGTCTGTCGCTTTCTCCCTTTTCTTCCTGCGCCAGACGCTGCTCTTTCTGCTCAAGCCAGCTTGAGTAATTTCCCCTCCAGGGAATCCCTTCGCCGCGGTCAAGTTCGAGTATCCAGCCTGCAACATTATCAAGGAAATAACGGTCGTGGGTAACTGCGATGATAGTTCCTGAGTAATCGCGAAGGTGGCGTTCAAGCCAAGCTACGGTTTCCGCGTCAAGGTGGTTAGTCGGCTCGTCGAGTAACAGAATATCCGGTTTCTGTAAAAGAAGGCGGCATAGCGCGACCCTGCGCCTTTCCCCGCCTGAGAGATGATCGATTACTTCGTTTCCCGGAGGACAGCGAAGCGCTTCCATGGCAAGCTCCAGACGGCTGTCAAGATTCCAGCCGTCGGCTGCTTCGATTTTTTCCTGAAGCTCAGCCTGCTTCGCGCCGAGTTTGTCATAATCGGCGTCAGGCTCTCCGAACGCTTCGCTTACTTTATCAAATTCAGCAAGCAAAGAGACAAGTTCCTTCGCTCCTTCGCTGACAATTTCCCTGACGGTTTTTCCTGCTTCAAGCACAGGCTCCTGTTCAAGGCAGCCGATTTTATAACCCGGAGTGAGCATTGTCTCTCCGATGAATTCTGTGTCAGTACCTGCGAGTATTTTTAAAAGAGATGATTTCCCCGATCCGTTAAGACCGATAACGCCGATTTTCGCGCCGTAAAAATAAGAGAGACTAATGTCTTTTAAAACCTGTTTTGTCCCGTGTTTTTTCCCGACACGGTGCATGGAGTAAATTACTTTTTTATCGTCAACTGTCGCCATGGGGAAATTATAACACATAGATATAAATCACAATAGATAATATTATCTCATAATGGAAACCCCGCAGCAGATGAGCGGTAAATCCGCTTTTGATTATTTTATCGATGAAAAAATAAAAACCGGCTGGAATCTGGGGGATACTCTTGACGCGCATGAAAAACGAATTTCATGTGAAACATTGTGGGATAATCCAAAGGCAAACCATGTTTTATTCAGCGGTGTTAAAAAAGCAGGATTTGATATTGTCCGAATTCCTGTAACATGGATGGGACATTTTGGAGGCGCTCCTGATTTTCTTATCGAAGAATCTTTTTTACAGCGAGTCGAAGAAGTAACCGGTTACGCGCAAAAGGCGGGATTAAAAGTAATCATCAACATGCATCATGACGGCATGACAGAAAGCCCTAAAAAAAATTCCGGCTGGCATTCAATCAACAGGGCGCGTAAAAGCAAAAAGGGATACGATGAAGTTACGCGCACATTTATGCAGCTCTGGAAACAGATAGCGCGATATTTTAAAAACCACGGTGACTGGCTTTTTTTTGAACCGATGAACGAAATACACGATGGTCATTGGGGAAATGATGAAAACGGCGAATTAAATGTTACACAGAACTTGAAAAAACAGTTTGAAATTATCAATAAATGGAATCAGGTTTTTACCGATACTGTACGCGAAACGGGCGGAAATAATTCAGAAAGGTTTTTGGTAATTCCCGGATACTGTACAGTCGCTGAATATACAACTTCCTTCTTAAAACTGCCCAAAGACAGCGCTTTAGATAAACAAGTTGTCACTTTTCATTATTACGATCCTTATGAATTTTCAATTGAAGGATCGCAGAGTAAATGGGGCAGCGTACAAGACAGAAAAAAAGTTGATAGGGGCTTTACGCCTTTCAGGAAAAAATTTATTGATAAAAAAATACCGGTTATAATCGGAGAGTCAGGAGCTGTTTTACAGCTTCATCCTGATGACAAAGAAAAAGAAGAGATCGCGCGTAAAAGCAGACTCGATTATATCTCGTTTGTATACAATAAGGCAAAAGAATACAAGTTAGTTCCTTTTTATTGGGACTGCGGAGCTGTAACTGGCGGCGGGGAAAAATTTGGTCTTTTTAACCGCCGTAATGGAAAACCCAACTCACCTGAAAGCGATAGAATTATTAAAGCAATGACTGGGTATTAATATCAATCTTGTAAATTGAATTGAAAAATATGATAATTGCGCATGTCTCTGAACTGGAAAGAAATCAATCTTGTGCTCGAAGAACTGTCGCTGGAAGGCTCTCAGATTCAGAATGCCGTTCAAAGCGCCTTTGACGTGATAGTACTGCGCGTCCATAAAAAGGGAGAAACAAAAAACATTTTAATTTCGCTTGGATCGGGAGCATGCAGACTGCATCAAACTTTTTCAGCTTTTCCAAAAACCGATAAGCCTCTGCGTTTTGCGCAATTCTTAAATTCCAGAATTGTTAACGGATGGATTACAGAAGCTGTCCAGCTTGGCGACAACAGGATTGTCCGCCTAGCCGTTAAACGCGGTGAGTTTATTTATAAATTGTATGTCAGACTCTGGTCAAACGCGGCGAACTTTATCGTTACAGATAGTGACGGCGTAATACTGGATGCGATGCGCCGTCTTCCCAAAAAAGGAGAAGTAACAGGCGGGACCTTTCTTCCTGAGAACATTGAAGTAAAAACAAACGTTTTAAAACGCGAATATAAAGTGCGGCAGCTTGAAGGCGAAGGTTCATTCTGCCAAAAGCTAGATAAATATTACGCTGAAAAGGGAGGCTCTCTCTCTTTGGAAGCGTTAAAAGAACAGGCGAAACGTAATTATGAGGGCAGCATGGGGCGAATCGCCGCTGCTCTTGAAAGACTGCGTGAAAAGAAAAAATCGTTCTCTGATGCAGACCGTTTTAAAAAATACGGTGATTTAATTTTATCGAATATCGCTTTTATAAAACCGGGAGATAAATGGCTTGAAACTGAAATTGATGATGAACAGTTTCGTATCGGACTTGATCCTTTAAGTAAACCTTCCGTCTGCGCGGAAAAATACTACGAGCAGTACCGCAAAGCAAAAAGCGGACTCTCTGAAATACAGAGGGAAATAGAGGCGGGAGAAAAAGAATTAAAAGAAATAAATGAAAAACTGGAAAGGCTTCTTGAAGAAAAAAATCCCCTTGTCCTTGCAAAACTTTTAAAATCTGTTTCTGGGCATGGTATAACTGTACAGGTTTCCAAAAAAGATAAATCGCGTCCGGGGCTTTCGTTTAAACGCGGAGAGTGGCTTATCATTGTGGGAAGGGATGCTCGGGAAAACGATGAACTTTTGCGCCGCTATGTAAAGGGAAATGATCTTTGGCTTCATGCCCGTGATTATCACGGCTCTTATGTTTTTGTAAAACAGCGCGCAGGAAAGTCGGTGCCTCTTGATATCCTCCTTGACGCGGGAAACCTAGCGATTTTTTACTCAAAGGGAAGGAACAACCGCAAGGGTGATTTATTCTATACCCAGGTGAAGTACCTTCGCCGCGCAAAAAACGGACCGAAAGGACTTGTCATCCCTACTCAGGAAAAAAATCTTCATGTTGCTGTGGATGACGAGCGTCTTCGCTCGCTTGAAGAGTGCAAAGTCTATAGTGTTTAATTTTTTTAAAAATCCGGATATTATTTTTCAAGGAGATTTAAATGATCGCTGTTATAAAACAGGGAGCAAGCGAAAAGCAAGTCGCAAGCCTTATGTCATGGTTTCAATCCCGGGGACTTAAAACCCATCTTTCCGAAGGTGAATTTCAAACCATTATAGGTCTTATCGGAGATACAAGCCGGATCGACGTCGATCTCCTTCAGGGGCTTGAAATCGTGGAATCTGTAAAAAGGATCAGCGAGCCGTTTAAAAGCGCGAACAGAAAATTTCACCCCAAAGATACAGTTGTTGATGCCGGGGGAATTAAAATCGGCGGCGGTAATTTTCAGGTGATCGCAGGTCCATGTTCTATTGAGTCATCCGAGCAAATTCTAAACATTGCCCAAAACGTAAAAGAGTCGGGAGCGGCGCTGCTTCGCGGCGGCGCGTTTAAGCCGCGCACTTCTCCCTATGCTTTTCAGGGTTTGCGCGCAGAGGGCATCGAACTTTTGCTGGAAGCGAAAGCGAAAACCGGAATGCCCATTGTAACAGAGATAATGAACGCTGTTCATCTGCCGTTATTCGAACATGTTGATGTGATTCAGGTCGGAGCGCGCAACATGCAGAACTTTGAACTTTTAAAAGAGCTCGGTCAGGTTAAAAAACCAATTCTTTTAAAAAGAGGATACGCGAACACGCTTCAGGAACTTTTAATGAGCGCTGAGTATATCATGGCGGAGGGAAACAGCGACGTCATTCTCTGTGAGCGGGGAATACGGACATTTGAAACATATACAAGAAATACCCTCGATCTTTCTGCTGTTCCTGTGCTGCGCGAACTTTCCCATCTGCCTGTGATTATCGATCCAAGCCATGCAATCGGAGTGTCGCGTTTTATTAAACCGATGGCTCTTGCCGCCGTTGCAAGCGGAGCGGACGGTCTTTTAATAGAAGTGCATAACGATCCGCAGAACGCGGCGTGTGACGGCGCGCAATCGCTCACCCCTGATCAGTTTGCAGAACTTTGTGTAAAAATTAAAAAGGTGCGCGAGGCAGTTGCAGAATCATGAACGTAGGCATAATAGGGTTTGGGCTTATCGGAGGTTCATTTGCGAAAGCGTACAAGGCGGCAGGACACACAGTATTCGCTGAAGATACCGATAAGAGCATACTCGATTTCGCTGTTTTATCGGAAGCAGCCGACGCTCATCTTGATATTGACGCAATAAAAAAATGCGATCTTGTCATTATCGCCCTTTATCCGCAGGCAGCGGTAAAAGCGTTAGATGAAATAGCTCAGCATATAAAGCATGAAGCAACCGTTATCGACTGCTGCGGTACAAAAAGAAATATCTGCGAGGCAGGTTTTAAAGCCGCTTCCCTATACGGATTTACCTTTGTCGGCGGTCATCCTATGGCAGGCACCGAGCAGTCGGGTTTTAAGCACAGCAAGGCGAATATGTTTAAGGGTGCGTCAATGATCATTGTGCCGCCTGTGTATGACGACATCGAATTTCTTGAAAAAATTAAAGAGCTTCTTTCTCCCGCGGGTTTCGGGAAAATAACCGTTTCCACAGCCGAAAAACACGATATGATGATCGCCTTCACTTCGCAGATGGCGCATCTTGTGTCCAACGCTTTCATTAAAAGCCCGACAGTATTTAAACACAAGGGTTTTTCAGCGGGGAGTTATAAAGACCTGACCCGCGTAGCGTGGTTAAATGAATCGATGTGGGCTGAACTTTTTCTGGAAAACAGGGAACATCTTTTAAATGAACTGGATTTGCTTCTTGCGTCTCTTGGAGAGTACAGGGAAGCGTTAAACGCAAATGATTTTGAAAGGCTTAAAAGCCTTCTCTTTGACGGGAAACGCCTTAAGGAAGAGGTTGACAGGCGATGACAAATATAGAAGTCAGCGTATCAAAAAAATATTCAGTGTTAATCGGCTCAGGTCTTTTATCCGAAGCCGGGCAGAAAATCGCCTCTGTCTGCACAGGAGAGAAGGTTCTCATTGTAACAGACGATATTGTTGATAAATTATACGCAGACTCTGTTACGCTGTCATTACAGGCTCAGGGGTATGTAGTATCAAAATTTGTATTTCCAAACGGAGAAGATTCAAAGAACGCGGACACATATGTATCATTACTAAACAAACTTGCTGAAGAGAACCTCACAAGATCGGATATTATTGCGGCTCTTGGAGGCGGGGTAGTCGGCGATCTTGCCGGTTTCGCGGCATCAACTTATCTTCGAGGCATTTCTTTCGCTCAGATACCAACCACCTTGCTTGCTATGGTTGATTCGTCTGTTGGGGGAAAAACGGCGGTAAACCTGAACGCGGGGAAAAACCTTGCCGGAGCTTTTTATCAGCCTGATATTGTTTTATGCGATTACGATACGCTTAAAACGTTAAACGAAGAAACATTCAACGGCGGCTGCGCTGAAATGATAAAACACGGCTTTATCCTGAGCGAAGAGCTTTTTGAACTTTTAAAAAAACCTCTTGCACGCCAGATTGAAGACATTATTGCACGTAACATAACAATAAAGCGGGATATTATCGCCAAGGACGAGAGGGATAACGGTATACGCCAGATATTGAATTTCGGCCATACGGCTGGACACGGCATCGAAAAAAACAGCGGCTACAGCATAACACACGGCAAAGCGGTCGCAATTGGAATGGCTATTGCATGCAGGGGAGCGTTCCGCGCGGGACTGTGCAGTGAAAACTGTTATACGCAATTAATCGAAGTTTTGAAACAGTACAGACTGCCGTTTATTACCGATATTCCCGCAGAAAAGTTGATTGAAGCGTCTTTAAGCGATAAAAAACGAAGAAACCAAAACATTACACTTATCGTACCTGAAAAAATCGGGAAATGCGTTTTGAAGAACTTCAGCATGGAAGAAGCCGCCGCTTTTTTCAGGCTTGGCATGAAAGAGTGAGGAACCTGGATTGGATGTTAAAATACAGCCGCGCTCTTTAAGCGGAAATGTAAAAGCCATACCTTCAAAATCCCAGGCTCACCGCGCTTTAATCTGCGCTTCTTTAGCAGCGGATAACCTTTCGTTCATTGAATGTTCAGGCGATTCCAATGATATTGAAGCGACTGCGTCTTGCCTTCGCGCTCTTGGAGCGGAAATCAGGCGGGAAAATCAAAATGATCAAAGTTCCGAAGGTTACTTTGTCCGACCTTTAGAAAAAAATCAAAATGACATCTCTGTATCGCTTCCCTGTGTGGAAAGCGGCAGTACGTTCCGTTTTTTGCTACCCATTGTCTGCGCACTTGGAAAAAAAACTAACTTTCTGCTTGAAGGCCGTCTGCCGGAGCGTCCGATCTCTCCGTTATACGAAGAGCTTTCAAAAAAAGGGTGTAAGTTATCTCCAAAAGGGTTAAATCCATTTTGCACGGAAGGAAAATTATCGCCGGGAATTTTTGAACTTGACGCCGGAGTATCATCGCAGTTTATAAGCGGTCTTTTATTCGCTCTTCCTTTACTTGAAGCTGACAGTAAAATTCATTTAAAAGGACGGGTGGAGTCGTTTCCTTATATAGAAATGACATTAGCGATGCTGGAAATTTTTAAAATAAAAATTGAGTTTAAGGAAAATATTTTTTACATTAAGGGAAATCAAAAATATATTTCTCCGGAAAAACTGCGCATCGAAGGAGACTGGTCAAACGCCGCTTTCTGGCTTGCCGCCGCGGCGTTAGGTGAAAACGCCGTAACCTGCGAAGGACTGGATTTACAGTCAAAGCAGGGGGATAAGGCGGTTATCAATATACTTGAAAAGTTCGGCGCGAACATTAAAAAACACGGCTCTTCTGTAACGGTGTCAGGCGGGAAACTGCGCGGAGCGGAAATTGACGCCCGTGACATTCCTGATCTTGTGCCTGTACTGGCGGTTGCCGCCTGTGCCGCGCAGGAGCAGACCGTTATCCGAAACGCAGGACGGCTTCGCATCAAGGAAAGCGACAGGCTGGAAGCGGTATCTTCCGTCCTGCGCGCGCTGGGCGCTGATATTCGCGTAACGGATGACGGGTTGATTATTAACGGAGGTTCTTCCCTGACAGGAGGGGAAGTTTCCTCCTGGGGAGATCACAGAATGGCAATGAGCGCCGCCGTCGCGTCAATTTTATGCAGTCAGCAGGTTGTAATTAAGGACGCGCAGGCTGTTAATAAGTCTTATCCTGGATTTTTTGACGATTTTCGTCTGCTTGGCGGCTCAATCACTATCATTTAAAAGGCGGTTTTATGTCTTCCGTTTATGGAAAAAAAATAAAAATATCGATATTTGGGCAGTCACATTCTCCCGCAATCGGAGTGAACATTGACGGGCTGCCTGCCGGGATTAAGCTCGATATGGATGAGCTTCGCGTGTTTATGAAAAGAAGGTCTCCCGGGAAAGACGATATTTCCACCAGCCGCACAGAAGCTGACGAACCTGAAATAATCTGCGGAATTGTAAACGGAGTAACATGCGGCGCGCCTCTTACTGTTGTTATCCGCAATACAGACGCGCGTTCTTCAGATTACAGCCAGTTACGCGACACTCCGCGCCCTTCTCATTCCGATTATGCCGCTCATGTAAAATTTAACGGTAATCATGACATATCAGGAGGAGGGCATTTTTCAGGAAGGCTTACAGCTCCACTTTGCGCCGCAGGAGGGATATGCCTGCAGATTCTGAAAAGTTCAGGAATAAATATATGCGCTCATATTCTGCAAACAGGCGACGCGAAAGACGATTCTTTTGACATGGCGGGAGTGTCGTTAAAAGATTTTATGGCGATCAGCGAAAATCCCCTGCCTGTTCTGCGGCGCGAAGCAGGCGAAAAAATGAAACAGGAAATTTTAAACGCAAAAGAAAAGGGCGATTCAATCGGAGGAATTATCGAATGTGCGGCGGTTGGGATTCCCGCAGGGATTGGAGATCCAATGTTTGACGGTATTGAAAACCGTATAGCGCAGATTGTTTTCGGCATACCCGCAGTTAAAGGGATTGAGTTTGGAAATGGTTTTGCGGCCGCGGGAAATTTTGGTTCCAAAAACAACGATCCTTTTTTTGTTGATGAAGGAAAAATTAAAACACGAACCAATAACTCCGGCGGCATTACAGGCGGGATTACAAACGGGATGCCCGTAATTTTCCGCGCGGCGTTTAAGCCGACGCCCTCCATCGGTATACAGCAGGAAAGCGTGAGCCTGTCGCGCCTTGAAAATACCGTTTTAAAGATAAATGGAAGGCACGATCCATGTATTATTGTCCGCGCTGTTCCCTGCGTTGAAGCCGCCGCAGCAATTGCGCTTTATGACGCTTATCTGGATCGATAAAGTAAAATGAAAAAAACATTCGGGCTGCTGGGTGAAAAACTGGGACACAGTTTTTCGCCGAAGATTCACAGTTATCTCGGCGATTATGAATATCCGTTATACGAAATATCGCCCGGCGGTCTTGACGTATTCATGACGCAGAGAAGTTTTGACGGTATCAATGTGACAATCCCGTATAAACAGGCGGTTATTCCGTATTGCGCGTCTTTATCGAATGAAGCGCGGCTGATAGGCAGCGTAAACACGATAATCAAGGACAAAGACGGAGCCTTGCACGGGCATAACACAGATTACTTTGGGTTTTGCGTAATGCTGGAACGCGGAAAAATCGATCCAAAAGGAAAAAAAACGATTGTTCTGGGAGACGGCGGATCTGCAAAAACAATCAGATACGCGCTCGGGCTACTTGGAGCAGGCGAGATAATTACTGTTTCAAGACGCGGTGAAAATAATTACGAAAATATCGCAGAGCATTATAACGCGCAGGCGCTTGTAAATACAACACCCGTTGGAATGTTTCCTGATAACGGGAACAGCCCTTTAAATCTTGATAAATTCTTGCAGCTAACAGGAGTTGCCGACCTTATTTACAACCCAGTACGGACAAAATTACTTCTGGATGCAAAGCGGCTTGATATTCCGTGTGTGAGCGGTCTTGCAATGCTGGCTGCCCAGGCTGAAATGGCAAGCAGGTTATTCATCAATGAAAATGAAAGACCTCATCTTATCGATTTAATTATAAAAACTCTTGTAAAAGACACTCAAAACATCGCTCTTATAGGCATGCCCGGCTGCGGAAAAAGCACAGTAGGTAAAATACTTGCAGGAAAAATGAAAAGACAGTTTATTGATACCGATGATCAAATTGTTAAAGCGGCAGGGAAGAGTATAAAAGAAATTTTTGAGGAAGACGGAGAAGACTCTTTCCGGGTTTTGGAAACCCGCATACTTACTGAAGAAACAAAAAAAAGCGGTATTGTGATTGCCGCGGGAGGCGGCATTGTAACGCGGAATGAAAACCTCGATCTTCTGCGGCAGAATAGCCTTATAATCTACCTGAAACGCGATCTTGCGGATCTTGCAACAGGCGGCAGACCACTTTCACGGAAAGTTGGAGTTGAAACTCTGGCAAAACAGCGTCTTCCACTGTATGAAGCGTGGAGCGATCATGCTCTTTTTGTTCAGAAGACTCCAAATCAAACATCAAAACGAATTTTGGAATACTATAAATAAATCCGGCTGCTTTACATACAGGTGAAAATCATGTCGCTGCTTAACGGAAAATGCGATATGATGTTTATGGGACAAATACCTACGAATTTATGGAGTTACTGTAACAGCGATTCAACGGCAGCCATAACCTGCAGAGTATCCCAATAAATGCTGCCTATAATCATGCCGGCTATTTTTCCTTCCCTGTCTATTAAATAAGAAGTGGGTATCATTTCAACTCCATAAACACTGCCGACATTGCCGTCAGAATCAAGCAGGACGGGGAATGAATAATCGTTATCCTGAATGAATTGGCGCACTGTGTTTGAATCTTCTCTTAAATTAACCGCAAGAATTTCAAAACCTTTATTTTTATATTGATTATATAAATTGTTCATGGAAGGCATTTCCCTTACGCAGGGAGGACACCATGTTGCCCAAAAATTCAAAAGAACCAATTTTCCTTTATGGGAAGATAAAGATGTATTTTCATCGTCAAGAATCTCAAGCGTAAAATCACGCGGTTCCTTCCTCGGTTCAACCGCTTTAATATTTGCGGCAAGGAGGAGCTGCGCGGTATCGGACATGTTTGAATCGATTCCTGAACTGTTATTTTTCAACAAAAGAAAAGTGACTGCCAGCGCGCATAAAATAAATAGTGAAAAAATTATATTTTTATTTCTTTTATTCATAATGCCCCCGTGAATTTCATCTGAAGTTTTTGCATGGCGATGTTCAGAGCTGAAAAATGCCCTGTCATTATCAATATGCCGATAATAATAAGCAAAGCAGCGCTGATTTTTTTAATTAATTGAAGTTTGTTTCTGAACCACTTGGCGGGAACAAGGTAGCGGTCAAAAAAAACAGCGGCAAGCAGGAAGGGAAGACCGAGCCCGAATGAATAAACTGCCAGATAAAAGGCGGCAATTCCCGCTTTGCCGCTCTGTCCTGCCAGAAACAGCACTCCTGCCAGAACCGGTCCTATGCAAGGAGTCCAGCCTGCTCCGAAAGCCGATCCTGCAAGAAAAGCGCCTATCAATCCTTTTGGCTTACTATTGATATTAAGGCGTTTTTCGTAATTAAGAAATGAAAGAAAATCAAATAAAATATTCAATCCAAGAACAATGACAATAATTCCTGAGGCAATCCGTATATATCCGGAAAGACCGCCCATTAAAAGGAAAGTAGACGAAACAATAATACTGAATATGATAAAAACCGCCGTAAAGCCAAATATGAAAAATAAGGCGGTAAAAAAAAGAACAAAACGTTTTTTGCCTGTTTGTTCATTTTCTTCCTGCGATAACGCAACTCCTCCCGCGCTGCCCAAAATACCAAGATATGATGGTATCAGAGGAAGCACGCACGGAGAAAAAAAAGACAACAAACCTGCGGAAAAAGAAAGCAGCAACGAAGGATAATTACTCATATTTTTGATTATACGTATATTTTAATTTATTTATCAGGGAAATGAAAGGAATGCGTAAAATTAATAATTCTCATTTTTACTTGAATCCTGCCTGCGCAAACACTAGAGTTAATATATATGGAAACTGCGCTTGTCCAAAAGAGAAGGATTCGGGGTCCTGTCGGCGCAGGATTATTTTATCCTGACGACAGGAAAGAATTAATGGAATACCTCAAATCCTTCGATCTGGAGGAGAGCGCCGGCGGAAACGCGCAGGCGATAATCGCGCCGCACGGCGCGTGGAGTTATTCCGGTTCTCTTGCCGCGCGCGCTTTTTCCTCGGCTATTGGAAGAAAAAGAAAAATCAATAGAGTAGTCATTCTAGGTCCAATTCATGATAAAAGGGAAAAAGGGATTTTTTTGTCAAATTCCCACTATTTTTACACTCCGCTTGGGAATATTCCAGTAGATACTGAGATTTCCGAGGAACTTGAATTTAACAGCGAACACATTGAAATAAACGACATTCCCCATCTTGGAGAACATTCCATCGAAATAATTCTTCCCTTTGTAAAGTACTGTTTCCCGCGCGCTTCAATTATTCCGGTACTGATGGGACAGCCTGATAACTTTTTCATAAGAGACCTTGCAAAAGCGCTGAAAACAGTGATTACCCCGATCCTGGATGAGACGCTGATTGTAGTATCCTGCAATCTCTCATGCGACAATGACAGCGCAAACGCGCGCTTTCTTGCGCAGGAGTGCCTGCGCCTTTTTTCGGAAAAAGACGCAAACGCTCTTGCCTCCGCCATTCTGGACGGGAAACTCAATGCCTGCGGAGGCGCTCTTGTTGTCAGCCTTTTTGAAAGCGGACTTTTAAGGAAAACAAAAACCTGTTTAAAGGACGATAATATGGTCAGCGCCGTAGATGCGGAAAACAATACTGTTTTTTACAGCGAGGTCTCTTTTATTTAATCGCTTGCAGCCGATAATCTAATATGAAAAAAATTATATTGATTATTTTGACGGTTTTATTGCTGGTTTCCTGCAAAACAAAGCCGCAGATTGTGGAAGACATTATTGTTGAAGTTGAGAAAGATATTGAGGTAGAAGAGCCGGTATTTGAGATTTTATCAATCGCGATAATTCAGGCGGATTTAATTAATACCCAATTTGAAACAATTTTGAAAATTGAAAATCCAAACGCGTTTCCCGTTGAACTCTCGGCAATCAGGTACGAGCTATTCGGCAACGGTCTTTTATGGGCTGATGGTATTGAAAACAATCTGCTTAAAGTGCCTGCCAAAGATTCGCTTGAAACCAAATTTATTTTCTCGATGAATTTTATCAATATGAATAGAAGGCTTCTTGACGATGTTATCGCCATGCGGCGGGTTCAATATAACTTCAAGGGTGACGCTTATGTCCGTGCGCTTGCTTCACGCGTAAAAACCTTTACCATGAAATATAATATTTCAGGATATTCTGAAGTCAAGCCAAAATCGAATTAATAACCGCCCGTATAGCCGACACGCTGCAGAGTCCTTTGAGACGCTGAAGACATTTTACTGCCTGCAAATGATTTAACATCCGATGCGGTTTCCGGTTCCTGTTCGCTGAAATTAATTGATCTCACCGATGCCGGTACTGTAACAGAAGTCAAAGATGAGCAGGAGTTAAACGATCCTTCGTTTATGCGGCTGATTGTTCCGGGCAGTGCAATTGCCGTTAATCCTGAACAACCGTAAAAAGCAAAAGAACCTATTACCGCAACGCCTTCAGGAATTACCGCCGACTGTAAATTTTTACAGTTGTAAAATGCGCGGGGAGGTATATTTCTGATTCCCGCAGGCCAGCTTACCGATGTTAAACCTGATTCCTGAAAGGCGCCTCCGCCGATTACATATATATTACCCGGAAATTTTACAGTTGATAATGAAGCGCAATTCCTGAAAGCCAAAACACCTATTGTTGTAAGCGAATCCGGAAGAGTAACGGCGGATAACGATATGCAGTTGTCGAACGCGGCTTCTCCTATGCTTATCAGCGTACCCGGAAGGGTAACGGAAGAGAGTTCCCTGCAATCTGCAAACGCGCCGTCACGGATATGGGTAACGCCTTCCGGGATTACAATGCTTGTTATTTTACCGGATCGGAAAGCGTCCCTGCCTATTTCTTTTACAGGCATATATTGCAGCGTATCGGGTATAACCGCCTGTAACGCCGAGCCTGTATATCCCCTTATAACAATCCCGCCGTCAGACGTAAAACCGACCCTGAAATCCGATTCTTTCTGCGCCCAAAGCGGCGCTGATGTTATGTAAATAATAATCAGGATAAATATGCTTTTTTTCATGGAAACTCCTCAGTTTAAAAATTCCGCTATCTCATTCGGCATTATTCGTCTGTTAAACACAATATTGTCGTCGTCATTAAGAATGTATATATCCACCGCCAGCTTTGTGCTCTGGACAAGAGATTTAATCTGCGGCGGTATATCCTCGGGAGTTATCCCAAGCTCGGAAACAATTTGCTTGCTGCTTTTATTACGATAACTGTTTATGTCAACTCTCGCCAAATCCCTTGCGTCAAATGAAAAATCGAACCTTAACGCCTGAACGCCTTCTTCATTTACAACCTGTATCGATTTAACGCCCAATGATTCTCCTGATGAAGCCAAATAATCGGAAATCATTTCAGTTATTTCGGTATTGTAATTGTCAAGCGTTTTTTTCAGCGCGAATACGGTTATTTTTCCGATATTGATCCAGATAATTAAAGCTGCGATGATCAATATCGAAATAAGGCATACGCTAAAAATCTTATAAACGCGGAGCGCCGTTTTTAATTTACTGTTCATGTTAAATTCCTGTTAAAAAAACTGCTGAAGACCGGGAAAATTACTGATTAAAAAATCTGTAATCTTTCCAAAATTAATCCATAAGACTATAGCCGCGATAAGAAGTATGCCTGTCATGCACATGCAAAAAATAGAATATACACGGTATATAGTTTCCAATACCTTTTTCACAGAATCATTCATAAAACCATCCTTGATGTTTTTTAAGTTATCTGACAACACAACTAAACCGGAGGCTGATAAGCTTGATTATAAAACCGCCGGCGTATTTGATGCAAGCGCCGGCGGTCATAAACAGCTTTTTAGCTAAAACTTCTCTGCTGCTACAAATCTGATGTTCTTTATAACAAGATTTTCTGTTCCGGGAGTATTTAAGTTAAGGTGATTATCCCATTCCTTATTAGCTGTGTATTGATGCATCCAGAATCTGATTTTTGTTATCGCTTTTTTATTAAGAGTTCTCCATGCCGTCATGTTTTTATCCCAATCAGCAGTTTGTTCACCTAAGATTCCTCCTGAGTAGTTTTTCAGCATGAACGGAGGATTTATAATACTGTACCTGCCTTTAGCATGATTATCATAAAAACCAATTTGCATAAATAAACTGGAAACATGAGGATGCACCCCGTCCCATTCTATTACGATTCTTTCGTACTTTGTAATGTCAACAGGAGAACTGAATTCAAATATAAATTCAATTTGTCCGTTCTCGTCCCAGCTTTTATCTACAGGTACGACAATACCATCAGAAGTTATATTTCCTCCCGATAATTTAACGCCGCTTCCTAAACCGCTTTGAGTTGAATATACTGAAAGCTGCGCAGGCGGCGTATAATTCTTGGGTACTACAAATTCGACTTTTTGAATGACATGATTACCCCAGGCGTTAAAAAATAAACTAGACGCCGCGCCGGCTCCCGGAACATTAAGGAGCTGAGATGCGCTTATTCTAGCCTGCCATGTTCCGCCTCTGCTTGACGGCGGGAATGTGATTTCACTTATAGGTTTAAAATCATCGCCAAATCCCTCACCGGCTGTAACAGCGCCGATTGATCCCCAGTTTAAATTCTGATTCCCCCTCATGGTTATCAGAAAATGACTGCCCGGCGGCACAGTTTTAATTGTATTTATTACTGAACCTGTTACGAACCCTGCGCCGTGTTTTAAACCATCGCCTGTCACTCCCGTTTGATCAAGGGTTAATACCTGACCGCATACCAGCCCTGCCGACATGAGAGCTATCACAAGAACCAAAAACAACTTTTTCACTTTTACCTCCAAAAATAAATATTTCAGTTTCTCAGGAAACTGAAGCTTTAAACCGTTTTACAATTTTTGCAAACATCCGCGTCCTGATTAAAACAGTCATCGCACACAAAGATGCCGCATAAGGAACACCGGTCAAATTTCAAATGCGCTTCCGTATTGGCTTGTTCAAAAGCCACTCTGCGCTCATGCGCCCACAGCAACTGGCGGGCTTCTTCATGATCAATTTTTGAAAAACCACCCGCCATAAAAGACATGCTTCTGCTTTTCCATTCTTTTCCGCAGCGGTCGCAAAAAAAACTAAAGGAAAACTTTTCCCTGTCGGAATGATCTGTTGATTTACGCGTCAAAGGTAAGATCATTTAAAGTAATATACATTCGAGAATCTAAAAATGAACCTGTTATTACTACTTGTTTTCTACCTGAGTTTTACCTGGTTTTGTATTATTAAAAGATTTTTTGTTAATTTAGGGAAGTTAAAACAGACTCAATTTTAAAATACCGGATAATTAAATCCTGCCGCTTGCTAATCTGATTATTTCAAATTTTGTAAAAGTTATGGTCGGCTGATTTCCTGAATAATTGTAGGCATTTAAGCTTAAAATGTTTGAGTTGGACTTTGTACTGCTTGCGGTTTTATTCGCGATTACTGACGCAGTCCCTGAATACTCAATATTCGCTTTAACATTGCTTTTTAAACTATTATTAGGTGACAAATGGGTAAAATAATTGCCGGATTCATCGAGTGTATCCACGAAGTATACCGTAAGGTATTCAATATCAACATTTGATATAAACGTAAAATAAATAAAAAAGGTATCTCCATCAGTAATTCTTATATTATCCGGAAACGGCGTTAATCTTGCGGAATATCCAATTGGTTCATCGTCGTTAAGAGTGACAATGAACGGCTCATCTTCTGATATAAACGATACTGATATTGCTTCCCCCATTTCTGTTACATTGGATGGGTTTAATGTTACAGGAGAAAGTTTTAAAAAAAATATTATAAAAACTGTAACAATTACAAATCCTGTTAAAACCAGTATGCCTATTCGTTTTTTATTTATCTTTGAAGACAGAGCTTTCTCCGGCTCTTCGAATACGACAATTTCAGATATCCGCCCTGCAGAACCGTATTTTGCAAGAAGTTCCCGAAAATTATTTACATTGTGTTTATTATAAATGTTGTTTTTATGGTAATCCACGGTTCTGGAAGAAATATTAAGCTTAAAAGCAATTTCTTTGGACGAGACGCCTTCAAGCAGGAGGTTCAGGATTTCCTGTTCGCGGGAAGTCAGACTGGAATTTTCTTTCATACTTTTAGAATAATTTTAACTAAAATTGTAATAATGTCAATATTAAAATATTTTGTACTATTACCGATTCCGGTTGTTATATCTTTGGTTTATCTCCGCTCATCAAGCTTCCAGTCCGCGCCATACGGGAACAATTCGCCGTTTTGCGGAATTGCGCCGATGTCCGGAGTTCTGCCTGTGGGACGATATTGAACGTCTACTGTTCCGCGCGCGTTGCCTGAAGACTGAACGCGGCCTTCCTGTCTTATTGGCGCGGGAATTGTGCCGTTTCTGAAGTTGCCGACATAACTGGCCTGGCTACCGTTTTCAAAAGCGTGATAAGCTATATCATTTTTCTTTGTATTTACAAATAAATTATTGGTAAAAAAAGATGTGCTTGCATCGGCGTTATCAATCGGATAACCGCCTATTGAAATACCATCATCAGCGCCAACTACCGTGTTATTGATAAATCTCACTCCCTTACTCGTTAAATTCATTGTTAAACCTTTCGTACCGCCGATCACAATATTATTGCGCACAATATAATTTGAAGTATAATTATCCGTATAAAACCCTAAACGGAGTTTGTCAAAAGCTCCCTGATTATTTTTATTTCCGCATACGACAAAATTATTGTAAATTTCCGTGCCTCCGCCGTCTGAACCCCATGCGTAAAAAGCGCCGCCGTCACTGCCTAATGTTGAATGATTCTCAAAGTAATTATTGCGGATTATACAACGTTCATAGTCGACACTGGAATTTTCCGCCGCCGGAGAAGCGCCCATCTCTGTAAAACAAATATGAGAAGGAGCGGAATTTATTATAGTGTTATGCGAAATTTCAAGTCTTCTGGATTTCTTCACGGCTATTCCCTGATAGGGAAAACCTATATAGCTTGTATTATGAACGATATTATTGGTAAAAATATTATCATTGCCTTCAAGGACAATTCCGTATCCGGCAGTCGGACCGAATTTACATCTTTGTATGCGGTTGTTTGAACCCGATACAATCATTCTGTCCGCTCTTGTCCATGAACTAAAACCGTAAATCCCGTTTAAATAAAAATGTTCAGCGTAATTTACTTTGCAATTTTCCAGTACGCAGTTTCTGGTATTTTTTAAAAATATTCCACCGCCGTAAACAGTAATGTTTTTAATGTTTACAAAAGACGTATTTTCCGCGTGAATAGCCGTATCAATTTTACCTCTTAAGGTTAGAGTGCGGCTGTCAGGACTTCCGTTCCACGGCGGATAAAAATATAATAGGTTGGTTTTTGGATCAAAATAATATTCACCGGGCGCGTCAAGAAGCGATAACGCTCCTGTGATATAAAATGGGTTTCCCTGATTGGGAGTATATGAATCATGTCCCGAAAAAGTATCGTCATTTGTTATTTCTGTTGACAATTTTATTGTTCTGCCGCTGACCGATTGTATCAATGAAGAACCTGTATCCCATGACGCTCCGTTTGTTCCCGGGAAGATAACAACTCTTGCTCCGATAATATCAGAAGGTATATTTCTGCCGGCGACAACCGTATTTTTATTTGTACCTCTTCCCGCTATATCGCGTATATAATCATGCATCAAGGACATTGAAGCACCCATATTTGGAAATCTTGCTTCCACCATCGAATCTCTGTCAGCGAAAAGCTGCGGAAATTCTACATCTATATCTTTAACATATTCACTTATATCAGCAGCCCAGATATTTTTTGCTTGTTGTTTCCATTGCGGCGAAATTGCAACCGCCGGCGTTATTATAACTTCCGCACCGGGCATGGCTGTCAGCGTAACAGGTCTTCCTGAAGCGCCGCCTGGTATTCTGAATTTTTCATAATAAGTTCCAGAATCGACAAGGACAGTATCGCCTGGTTTCACATAATGCATTGCATGGGCGATTTTTTGAAAAGGACGAGTCTGCGTGCCGTTTCCGCTGTCTGCTCCCCTTGCCGCGCTGACATACAAATTCCGTGTGTTGTTACCGCCTGCTTCGCCTGCTGTTTGAAGTATGGAAGCTGGAGTATAATCCCATGTCTCAATATTAATACTGACATTATCAATATAAAACACTGTATCTTTTGTATTCTTACCCCATGCAGTTAAACCAAATTGAGGGGATCTGTTCGCAGGAGTAATTGTGATTTTATTAGTCATACGATACCAAACACCAGTCGACGCTTTTTCTATATAACTTAAAGAAGGATAATCCGGTTCATTATTAAATTGCCAATGCAGATGCTCTTCCGCTCCGGCCCGCATTACGTCCGCTGAAAAAGTAATATGAATAAGTTTATCTTTGTAAGAGGCAAGCGAATAGGTAAGTATATTCCATTGACAGTCTTTACCGTTAATCTTTATTACATTCGTTCTGCCGTCCTGCGGCAAATTAACTATTTCATAAGTGGCAGCCTCTGTTGTAAATCCATTGAATGGCGGCGTTGTATTGCGGTTTACGCTGACTCTTACTTCACCTGTTCCCGGTGTCTGCGCTGAAATAAACTGACCGTAAAAAAATATGATAAATGCCATTAAAACTAAAATTTTATTTTTCATTTAATTCTCCTGTTAAATAATACAATTCAAAAGAATAAAATGAGATCAGGTATTTCCCTGATTTTTACCTTAGTTAAACGTTTTTTTGTTAATTTAAGACAGGTTCAATCTTAAAATCCTGGATAAATGTCATTATCCTGTCATCAGGTATATTGTCAGGTATTCTCAGACCCGTATCAAAATTTAATCCGGGAATGCCGGGGTTTATATAAAATAAATTAGCTCCGAGTTCAAAAATAATTTCGCCTGCCGGAAATTCAGGCGTTTCACTATAGAATTTATTAATTTGAATTTCTTCCGAGAAAAAACCCGGACCAATGTTAACATAACTATTATCGCCGCCGCCGACAATTATCCAGTCTCCGCCGCCGTACGGCACAAGAAATACATTAAATTTTACATATTTTAGTTCCATTTCCGATATACCTGAAATTTTCAGCGTATGCCATTCAAAAACATTTGGAACAAGATCATCAAATGAACCGGTGTAAAAATCTTTTAATTTTATTTTGTGGCTTGAGCTGTAGGTTTGACCGTAACTGCCGTTATCAATATTATTCCATCTGCAGGATTTTAAATTCAAAATTCTAAAAGTACGATCTGTAAACACAGGCGCCTGCGCAGGAATTTCCTGCGGTAATTTTCCGGGCATTATGGATGTATCAGATCTCATAAATAAAAATACGATAAAAAAAGATGAAATAACAAGATTCATTATAATGGCGGGAATTAATATTTTAAATCTTTTATTTGTTTTATTAAAATGTTCGGATATCTGCGGATGATCCAAGAGCCGGTTTTCAGGCGAAAATTTATTTAAAAGCTCCCTGTAATTGTGAACGTCAAGTTTCCGGTAAATATTGGTTCTGTGGGTATCAAGCGTTTTTACGGATATATTTAAACGAGAAGCGATTTTTTTTATTGAATCGCCTTCAATCAGAAGGTTCAGGATTTCCTGTTCGCGGGATGTAAGAATTGTATTTTCTTCCATATTTTTATAATAATTTTAACTAAATATTTAGTTCTAGGCAATATAATAAAAAGTTATATTTTATCAAAACGGCAGAACCATATCGATCCTTGTTTTCCCTGTCAGCGCCATGAGGAGTCTGTCCAGCCCCATCGCAACGCCGGAGCAGCGGGGAAAATCAGCAAAATATTTCCAGTAATCATTATCAATTTTATGACGGATAACGGCGTTTTTTTCCTTTTCTCCGGCTTCGCTTATAAAAAATTCTTTTACTTTCTGCGGATCGGTTTCTTCTGAAAAACAGTTGGCAAGCTCTATGCCGTTGTAATAAAGTTCCCATCGTTCAACTGTTCTGCCGTCGTTTGATTTTTTCGCAAGACATGGAATAAAAGCCGGATAATCCATAAGCGCAACGGGTTTTTGCCTTTTTAATTCCGGTTCTACCGCGTGAATAAAAATTAAATCATAAAGAACGCTGACAGGTGTTCCGGGAGCGGGATCAAGACCGAGTTTTTTTGCTTCTTTTTCCATGCATCTTTCGGATGACGGTTTGCCGTTTTTTTCCACAGCGGCAAAAAGATCAAAGCCTGCGTAACGTAAAAAAGCGTCCGCAACTGTTATGCGCTCAAAAGGCGGCGTCAAAGAAGGGGTTTTTGCTTCTTTAGCAAGAAAATTGAAAAGTTCTTCTGTTAAAGCCAGGCTGTCCGCATAATCAGCGTCCATTGTGTAATATTCAAGCATTGTAAATTCGCCGCTGTGAAGATGCCCCGACTGCTCCCCGTTACGGAAACATTTACAAATCTGGTAAACATTTGTTTTATGCTGCGTTATAATCTTCTTCATCCAGATTTCAGGAGAAGGAATAAGATATAGTGGAAGACTTTCTTTTCTGCTTCCGCGCGGAAAAATCCGTTTTGTTTCAAAAACTTCAAGGCAGGATTCGGGGATTAAATCAGGAGAAAACAGGGGAGTGTCAAGTTCAAGGTAATTTTTTTTATCAAAAAAAGAGCGCACTTGCCTTATAACAGCGGCTCTTTTTTCCAGCATTTCTAAATCCATGAAATTCTCCTAAAGGAACAAATATTTTTCACACAGCGGCACGGAGAATAAAAAGGTATGGAATAATAACCAGCAAAATAGAATAATCTTTTTATAAATTTTTCAAAACTTTTCCGTGTTCTTCGTGATCGTTGTGCCTCCGTGTGAAAATTTTATATTACTTGCTACATATTTTTAAAACCGCTTCTTTCCATCTGCGGCCGCGGTCGAATTCATTTAAGAACATCCCGAAGCTTGCGCAGCCAGGGGATAACGCGACAATGTCTCCTTTTTCCGCCGTATTTACCGCACAGGAAACCGCTTTTTCCAGATCGTTAAAAGGTCCGTTAAACGAAACGCCCACGCTGTTTAGCAGGGATTTTAATTTTTCGCTGCCGCTTCCTGCAAGAAGTATGATTTTCTTTGCTTTTGCGGCGGTTTTTGCAAGAAAAGAGAAATCAAGGTTTTTATCCGTTCCGCCTGTGACAAGGACAAGTTTTCCTTCATTTTGGAAAGCTTCAATGCAGGCGCAGGCAGCTTCAGGAATGGTAGCAGCGCTGTCGTTAAAAAAGCGCACGCCGCCTGCTTCATGAAAAAACTCAAGGCGGTGTTCAATTCCGCGGAATTCTTCTAAAGCGGCGAGTATTGTCTGCGCTTCTATCCCGTTTGAAAAAGCGGCAAGAGAAGCGGCAAGCATGTTTATTTTTTGATGTTCTCCGGGAACCAAAAGCCGGCTCGGAACAAGCCGGACTGCTTCATCAGAAATTCCGGGAAAGCCGTAAAGACGTGCAAAGCCTTCCCCGTCAAGCCAGCCGCCGCTTATTCCCTCTTTTAACGCTGAATGTGAGTAAACAAGGGGACGCCCTTTTGTTTCCGATAAAAAGCTCTTTCCCCATATATCGTCTCCTGCCACAGTAACGCCCGATGAATCCTGTCCGAAGTAAATGTTTCTCTTGTCGTCAATATATTCATTCATTGACGCATAACGATCCTGATGATCGCTCATAATGGCGGTTATAACTGACGCTGACGGCTTTAACAGAGCGCTTTTATCACCTGCCTTGCGGTTTTTTAAATCACCTAACTGAAAACTTGAAAGTTCAAGAACAACGTCATCGTTTTTTTCAAGTTCATCCAGAAATACAAGAGGGGAAACAGTAATGTTGCCTCCGAGAAAAGCTTTTCCTTTTTTCCTGTTCTTTGACAAAATCCGGCAGAGCGCCGACGCTGTGCAGGATTTTCCTTTTGTGCCGGTAACGGCGAATAATCCTGCTGGTGATTCCTGCAAAAAAAGGGATATATCAGTTTCAATTTTTTTTGCGGACTGTAAAAAAATTGAATCATTTCTGACTGCCGGATTTTTAACGACAATATCGGCGTTTTTAAAATCATCAATTTCATGTTTTCCAAGAATATACTTTACAGGTTTTCCTTTTAATTCACCGCAGAACGTATCGAGTTTTTCAATCGAAGGAAGAAGCGTTTTTTCGTCTCTCAGATCTGTGACTGTAATTTCGCAGCCGCGCTTAATAAGAAAACGCGCTGACTCAAGTCCTCCGCCGTGAAGTCCGATACCCATAATTAAAGCTTTTAAACCGGAATAAACCATGATATGTTAATACCATGAAACCGGGTTTCATGGTAGTATTTTATGCCCCAAAATGAAGTAATAAGCCCTTTGTCGGTTATTGACGATAAAGGGCATCCTCATAATTTCGGCTGGTCAAAAAAGCCATGTTTTTTTTATGATCCGGCGATGGTTTATGAATCGAGAAATAAAATAACCGAATACGATCGATACATAGTTTTTTCCGCGACTCATCTGGTTGTTTTTGAAATCAGGGACGACGGATGTATCGGTTATATGGGTGTTTCCGTTATTTCTCTTCGTGATAAAAAACGTTCCTCTCAATTTTTTAAAACATTCTTTCCCCTCGGCACTTATGAACTGCCGACCAGCAGCGCCGCAGGATCAGTTCACTGGAAAAAATTAAAAACCCGTCTTGATTTTATCTGCATGGACAACGGAGTGAAAATCATCAAGGCTGATATTCCGAAATTCGGACACAACCGGAGCATGAGGGGAGCGCTCGTTCTGATGGAACCTTCTTCGGCGCAGTCCCTTGTTACAAACCAGCCATGGCGGAATGAAAAATTCGCTTTCAGGTACGCACGGTGTTCTCCGTGGTTCTCCGCCGAAGGAGTCATCCAGTTCGGCAGTTCAGAAATTATTTTTACAAAGGGGAACGGATGGGCGATTTATGACTGGAACAGGTGTGTACGTCCCAAAAATGACACCCGCTATTGGGCTGCAGCCGGCGGATTGAGCAGCGGCAGACAGTTAAGTCTATGCGTAGGGTACAGTCTGGCGGATTTTTCCATGGGAACGGAAAACGGTTTTTTTATTGACGGAAATCTTCATAAGCTCGATCAGGTGACTTTTCATGTTCCCATGACAGACCTGCTTGCTCCCTGGCGTTTTACAAGCAACGACAACCGTCTTGAAATGACATTTCATCCTCATCAGGAAAGGATTGACAAACGCACCATGCTTTTTTACAATTCTACCCGCCGTCAGGTTTGCGGTTTTTTTTCCGGAAAAGTGCAGATTGATGACGGTTCTGTAATTGAATTTCAGAATCTTACAGGTTTTGCCGAACGCAGCAAAACGAGATTTTAAATTAAGATTTTAATAAAAAGACTTTTTTATTTCCGGAATATCCTGTACTATTAGTTTATAACGGGGAGAAGGGGAAAAAATGCGAAAATTTTTATACATCTGGAGATTCTACTCATTCGGACGCGAGCAGTATCAGGAATGTATGACCAATGTTTTCAGCAACAATCTGCTTAACCTTCGTCACAGCAATACCTTGGTTGCGGTTTTTGCCGCCGCTTTTACTTTTTACCCTTTTGTATTTCAAAAAAGTATTTTTAATACGGTTGTTTATTTATGTGTGGCTTTAGTTGCCGGAGTATTCACATATTATACGAATTTTCTAATGCAGCAGATAAATGTTACAAAAAGACATATTTTTGTACTAGTCGCTTTATACTACGCAAACGTTGTTTTTTTTGGTTTATTTCTTGGAGTATTTTCAAATATTGACGAAAGAGCGACTCTTTTTTCGTGTTTTTTGATTTGCTCTCTGCTGTTATTCATAAATCCGCCCCAGTTTAATCTGGCTCTTACGCTTAGCGCAATGGCGGTATTTGCGATGTCGACTTACATTGTAAAAAGAGGCAATCCTGAAGTTATGGTTGTTGATTTCGTTAATACAATCGTCGCCGGCGTGCTAAGCATATATTTTACATGGCATATTACCAAATTCAGGATGGGAATGGAAATAAGCACGTCCCTTCTGGAAGCTGAACGCAACAAATTTGAAGACCAGAGTATAACTGATGAATTAACACAGCTTCGTAACCGCAGGGATTTCATGCATACTTTTCAAAGATATCTTTCCAACTACAGGTCTTCGGATGACTGGATATGCATCGCGCTTGCCGATATTGATTTTTTCAAATTGTATAACGATCATTACGGTCATCCGAAAGGCGATGAATGTCTGCGCGGAATCGGCGCGGCGCTTACCAGCCTGTCAAATTTGGGCGTATACGCCGCCAGGGTCGGCGGAGAAGAATTCGCTCTTCTTTGGTTTGAAAAAGAAGCTTCTAATGTTGATAAAGTAATTAATCAGTGGACGGAAAGAATTAGGGATCTGAAGATTCTTCATGAAAAATCAAAAGTTGCGGATTATGTGACCATGAGTATCGGCGTTTATGTTTTGCGGTGCGGTTCGTCTCATGATACAAAAGCTCTTTACGATCTGGCTGATAAAGCGCTGTATACCGCCAAAGGCGGAGGGCGCAACTGTGCGGTTATCTGCGGAGATGAAATCAAGGAATATAAGATTGCTTCGGTTCCATAAATGAATCTTGAAGCGTTTATACTTGGCTGCGGCGGAATGATGCCGCTTCCGAACAGGCATTTAACATCAGTGCTGCTGCGCAGGGAGGGAGAGCTGTTTCTCTTTGACTGCGGCGAGGGAACTCAGGTTTCACTGCGGCGGCTGAACCTGCGATGGAAAAAAATTTCAGTAATATTTATAAGCCACACACACGCTGATCATGTAACGGGCATTCCCGGTCTTTTAATGCTTTCATCGCAGGTGGACAGGGATGATCCGCTTTACATAATCGGGCCGCCGAAAATCGCGGAGTATATTGAAGCCAGCCGCCGCGTGCTTGATATGTTTATAAATTATGAAATTATTGTTCAGGAGATAGCGTCCCCCGGCGTTGTATACAGGGGCGATGGTTTCCATGTCAGGTGTTTTCCGCTTTCTCATACAAAACCCTGCTACGGTTACACTCTTGAAGAAGATACACGTCCGGGTGAATTCCACCCGCAAAAAGCGCAGGCTCTTGGTATTCCTGTCGGGAAACTTTGGGGCAGATTGCAAAAAGGCGAAACAGTTGAGCTTGACGACGGAAGAAAAGTAAACCCTTCGGATGTGATGGGACAGCCGAGACAGGGGCGTAAATTTTCATTTGTGACCGATTCTCTTGCGATTCCTGAAATCGCAACTCATGTTATCGGCTCGGATTTATTTATCTGCGAGGGAATGTTCGCGCGCGACTTAACAGAGGACGCTCATTCAAAGAAACACATGACCGCCGAAGAAGCGGCAAAAATCGCATCTTCTTCGGCGGGGTTAAAAAAACTTGCCTTAATTCATTACAGTCCCCGCTATACAGAGTACGAACTCAAGCAGGTTTTAAAGGAAGCTCAGGCGATTTTTCCGGAAACAGTTCTTACCCGCGACAGAATGGTTTTCCCGATTGAATATGTTGATTAAATATGCTAATTAATAATCCATGACAAAAGAAATGATTACTGTAAAAAATCTTTCCAAAAGTTACGGGAATGTGCAGGCAGTCAATAATGTATCGTTTTCTGTAGGCGATAAAGCGGTGCTTGGCTTTCTTGGTCCTAACGGTGCCGGAAAAACAACAGTGATGAAAATACTCACCGGCTTTCATTTTCCTTCCGGCGGAACAGCCCATGTAGACGGCTTTTCCGTTGAAGAAGAGCCTTTGGAAGTAAAAAAACGCATCGGTTATCTGCCGGAAAATGTACCGCTTTACGCTGACCTTACGGTGGACGAGTACCTTAAATTTATCGCTGAAACAAGAAATATTCCAAAGCATCAGCAAAATGAAGTAATTGACAAAAGTCTTGAAGCCTGTTCGCTCGCTTCTTACCGCAGACGTAGGATAGAAACGCTTTCAAAAGGCTATAGGCAGAGAACAGGTCTTGCCCAGGCAATACTGCATGACCCTCCCATACTTATTCTTGACGAGCCGACTACCGGTCTGGATCCAAACCAGATAATAGAAATAAGGTCTCTTATTAAGGAACTTGGAAAAACAAAGACAGTCATTCTTTCTACGCATATCCTGCAGGAAGTGGAAGCCATCTGCTCGCAGGTACTGATAATCAACGACGGCAGTATCGCCGCTCAGGGGCGACCTGAAGAAATTGCCGGTACAATGAAGGGAGGCGATACCTGGGAGCTTATCCTGAAATGCGAAGGCGGCGCCGGTTTTATCAATGAGAAATTAATTTTACTTGATAATATTTCGAATATATCGGTTGAAAGTTCTGACGATGGTTTAATTGCAGCCAGTTTTTTTATTCAGGGCGAATTAAGCGCAGGAGAGCGCATATTTGACTGGGCTGTCAAAAATGGATTTAAAATACTTCAGATGAACCGAAGAAAACTCAGCATTGAAGATATCTTTGTAAAACTTACAGGCGATGAAACAAAAGAGCAGGGGGATAAATAATGAAAAAATATCTGCCTGTTCAGGCTTTAACCCTTGCCCGCAAGGAGCTGCGCCAATATATGTACGCTCCTGCGTTTTACGGAGCTGCTGTTTTTTTTCTTGTCTTCTGTTCAATATGGCTTTTTTATTTACACCGCTATTTCTCGATGGATCAGGCGACATTGCGGCCGTACTTCCAGGCTTTTCCCTATGTTTTTATTCTGGTGATTCCTGTTATTACAATGAAAAGCTGGGCGGAGGAAAGAAAAACAGGAACGGTTGAGCTTCTGCTGACCATGCCTTTTACTGAATGGGATCTGGTTCTTGGAAAGTTTTTTTCAGCTTTCGGCGTGTTATGCTTTTTTCTCCTTCTTACCCTTCCTGTGCCTCTAAGCCTCCTTGCTTTGGGAAGTTTTGATTTTGGCATGATTTTCTGCGAATATGCAGGAGCGCTTCTTTTGGGATCCAGCGCGACAGCTCTGGGCCTTCTCCTGTCCGCGCTTTCCAAAAATCAGGCGGGAAGTTTTCTCGGAAGCGCGGTTGCGCTGATGTTCATCGTGTTTATAAACCAAATAATATTTTGGCTGAACCTTCCGCAGTGGCTGTCAAATTTCATTAACTTTTTTTCGTTGGCGTACCATTTTGAAAGTTTTTCAAAAGGATTGATTGATTCACGAGGGTTTTTATTTTTTATATTGAGCACGTTTTTATTCCTGTTCATAAATACGCGCGTAATTCTTTTTCGGAAATGGAAGTAGGCGGATATGACAAAAAAACAAACAAAAATCATTACCGTGTTATCTGTAATTGCAGTAATTCTTGCCATGCTTGTCAGCAGCCGTTTCTGGCTGCGCCTTGATTTGACAAAAAACAAATCGTATACCATTTCTGAAGTTTCGCGTAACCTGTACAGGGAGCTTCCCGATCCTGTGTCAATTACCTATTTTCTTTCTGACAGATTGAAAAACATTCTTCCAGCCGCAGGAGATATAGAAGACACTATCCGCGAAATTACCGCGTATTCGCGGGGAAAAATTACATTTAACGTTTATGATCCCGTTAAGACAGGGCTTGTAAGTACAATCAATGAACTTGGGCTTCAGTCAAGACAGGTGCAGACCGTAGAACAGGATCAGGCAAGCTTTATGACTGTGTATTCAGGAATAGTAATTGAATACCTTGACGGCATTGATGTAATTCCGTGGGTTATCTCCACTGATACGCTTGAATATGACATTACTTCCAGAATTCGGTCGCTCTTAATGAATACAAAGCGGGTTATCGGAGTCCTTGTAGCTGATAGTTTAAAAAGATGGAGCGAAGATTTTACTTTGCTTAACATGCTTTTTTCAGGCGCTGGATATAATGTCCGCATTATTTCTCCGGGTGATGAAATACCTGACAACCTTCCCGCTCTTTTTGTGTTCGGCGGAGCGGATGTCCTTGATAATTGGGCTATGTACCGAATTGACAGGTATATTCAGCTTGGCGGAAAGGTTTTATTCGCTGTTAACAGCGTGATTGTTGATACCATATACGGCACCTTGGAAGCGTGGCGCGCAGAAAATTTAGGGCTTCTGGATATGATTGCTTCCTATGGCGTGATAATAAGACCTGAACTAACTCTGGATCGGACTGCGCTGAATATGATCTATCAGGCAGGAAATTCGCAGGGAGGCTACCGTCTTGCACGTTATCCGCTGTGGTTTAACGTTCTCTCTGAAAATGCAAATGCAAAACATCCGGTAAGCGTAAATTTCAGCGGTCTTGATCTTTACTGGGCAAACCCGCTTGAATTGCATCCGCCTTCTTCTGTGGAAGCGATTCCTCTTTTTAAAAGTACCGACAGCGCATGGCTTATGAGAGAACAGTTTCACACAAGCCCGGAAGTGCCTTATATGCTTGAACTTGACGCAGAAACGACAAGGGGGGAAAAAATTCTCGGAGCTTCATTAACAGGGACTTTCCCCAGTTTCTTCCGCGGCGCGGAAAAACCTGTAAGGGAAGGTTCTGATTTACAGCTGCCTGATATGCCTCTGTCGCCTGATAATTCCAGAATCATTGTAATTGGAGACGTCAATTTTGCTTCCGACGTACTTAACGCGACGCAGGCAATGTATAACCTTGAATTTATCCTGCGCGCCGCCGACTGGCTTACAAGCGATGATGATATTATATCGATAAGGAGCAGGCAGCCGCAGGCAGGCCGCTTTGATAAAATTCCCGAATTGGAAAGACGCGCTTCTGTAATGAGATTTTCCCAAATTCTCAATGTAGTTTTGGTTCCGCTCTTTGTAATTATTACAGGGCTTTTTGTTGCTTCCCGGCGTAAAAAACAATCGCGTGAAAACGCTGCTGAAAAGGAGGCTCCCGGTGACTTATAGAAACAGACTCACCATTCTTGTTTCTCTCATTGCGGTTTTGACATTGACATATGCGGCTAGTTTTATTTTCAGCCCTGAAAACAGAAATGAAAAATCGTCTCTTTATACGTGGCTGGATCCGAAAATTGAAGGAAGAATTGACAGGATTGTAATAAGCGCGGGAGACCCAAATCTGATTATGAACGATTTTCCGGATATGGTATTTCCGGGCTTTGAAGATATTTTAAGCTCTTTTGATATTGAACTTTTAAAAAAAGGAAACCAGTGGTTTGTTTTGCATAACGGACAGGAGTACCCGGCGCGGCAGTACAGGATTGAGGATTTTATAAAAATATTCACAACAAGATCCCCATGGCCTGTTCGCTCAGCAAACGCTTCTTCTCATTCCCGCTTTGGGCTGGACGGAAGCGCTTCCAAAAGAATATCAATTTACAGTGAAAATACGGTTTTGCTTGATCTGCTGTTGGGCAATGAAGACAACGGCGGAAAAGAAATATATGTGAGGAAAAACAACCAAAACGAAGTCCGTTCAGGCGAGAATATAGCTTCGGCTTTTTTGACAGGTTCGGTTACCTCATGGTACGAATTACGGCTGTTTCCTGAAATTGAGGCGGATGTAAGCGGCGTTCAGAGGGTTTCCGTCTACAGGGAAAACGAGACTCAGGTTTTTTCACGCCAAAACAGGGAGTGGGTTGTTTCAGGTTTTGAAATTGCGTCTCCCAACCAGGTTCAGATAGAAAATTACATTCATGCTGTGTTAAATGCAGAAGGCGATGATTTTATAAATTATGTTAAAACAGACGATCCCGCTCTTGATTATGATCGTATTGTGATTGAGTTCGGCGACGGCAGCGTTAAAACAATACGCATCAGCGCGGCAAATGAAGTGAATAAACGCATTGCCAATGTAAGAAGCGGAGGAAACAGCGAATATGTCTATTCAATTCCGCTGTGGACGGCTGTGCGTATTTTAAGGGACGCTTCTAGTTTTGAGCTGCAATAAAAGCCCTGTATTTTTCAGGATCGCTTTTAAAGGCAATTATTGAGGATTTCGCATCACGCTTTGCCCTTTCAAGAGCCTGAGCGCTTTCAAACATCAGTCTTTCCGCCTTAAGGAGTCTTCCTGCGCGTGAAGAAAGCCCTATGCAGAGAACCGGTTTTGATTTTCGGCTGTGCGGGAATTTACCTGCAATTCGCTGCTGGAATTTTTCAGCTCTGGAAACCGCAGTGTCAAGGTCAACGCCTGTAAGTATAACCGAGATGCCGTATTGCCCGTTTTCAAAAAGCAAATCCCTTGACGAAAAGAAAGACGCGGCGTCTTCGGCTGCCCGTTTATACATGCTGTCATTCGTTATATCCGTTAATTCCATTATAATAAGGGTGAGATCTTTTTCTGTTGACGAGCAGCGGTGCAGCTCTGATTCAAGGCGATCCTCGGTATATTCTTCCCAGCCGATATTGCTCCTTGAAGAGTAAAGCCCCTTGGGACCTCTTTCTGTCATTGCAGGTCCTGCGTTGATAATAATTGTTTCCGGTTCTGTTTTTTCAGGCTGGATAACCGCTTTTTTCTGTTGTACCGGTTTTTCATATTCAGGTTCCCTGAAATTATCTGAAACAACGGAGGATTTTTCTCCTGATTTACCGAGCAGCAGCTGCAATAACATTGTGAAAAATGAAATCGTAAAACCGGCAAGTATTACAAGAAGTGTTTCCTTAAGTATCTTTGAAATATTGTTAAAATTAAAAGCTGATGCTACCGCTTTTATATTTGCGTTGCGCAGATCATGAATGGGAAGGGGTCTGTAATAATTTTCATTTGAAAAACTTAATCTGTTGATAAATCTTGGTGAATTATTTACCCATTTTACAGCGCGGTCTTTTTCTTTTTCAAAAGCATATTCGCCTTCCGGACCTGTTATAATTACCGCTTCAATACAGGAACTGGCTGCAAGAGCGGCATTCATGCTGCTGATAAACTGCTCATTCATAAATCCAAGCGATCCATAAAACAGCGCAATGCCCGTAATTCTTGAGAAATCCTGCTCTGCAATCTTTTTCTGTTCGTCAACGTCAAAATAAATTCTTGTTGCGGCCTGGGCAAGCGCAAAAAGGTAAATTATTATGCATAATGCCGCTATAAACGAAATTATTCCGCCTCTGCTTTTCTGTTGCATATTCATATGATATAATATCGGCAGGTTTTTATGCAACTGAGAGAATATTCCTTGCCGGCAGGCTGGTTCCCGCGCGGCAGTGAAGAAGTTTCCTCTGAAATTTCACGTTTCCTGTCCGGTAAAGAAATTTTCCCGCACAGCCGCGCTGTGATTTCTCCTCATGCAGGCTGGTATTACTCAGGAAGTCTTGCAGCTTTAAGCATAGCAAACCTCGATAAAGACGCGCAGACAGTTGCCGTGTTTGGAGGTCATTTGCCTTCCGGTTCTCCTCCTCTTTTTGCTATGGAAGACGCGGTCAGAACGCCGTTTGGCGCGTTTTCAATAGATACAGAGCTTCGGTCCGCTTTGGTTAAAGAAATAAACGGAAAAGAAGATAAGTACAGGGACAATACAGTCGAAGTGCTTCTACCCATGGTGCATTTTTTTTTCCCTGAAGCGCAGGTTTTATGGCTGCGTCTTGGCGAGGATATGGCTTCTTTTGAAGCGGGAAAAACTGTTTCAAAAACTGCCGGCTGGCTCGGCAGAAAAATCAATGTAATTGCTTCTACTGATTTAACCCATTATGGAAATAATTACGGCTTTTCGCCGAAGGGAGGAGGAGCCGCGGCTCTCCGCTGGGTGCGCGATGTCAATGACGCCTCTTTTATCAAAGCGGTGGAAAGCGCGGACGCCGGCGAAGTTTTACGCCGTGCGTGTACCGAAAGTTCTTCCTGCTCCGCAGGCGCTGTTTTAGGCGCGATGGGTTTTGCTGGAGAAGAAAAACTGGGAAGCGCTCATCTTCTGGAATACGCGACAAGCGCGGATATTAATAAAAGCGTTGTTCCCGATTCATTTGTAGGTTACGCCGCGATGGCGTTTAAATGACCTTTCTGATTAATTCCACACAATAACGTTTTGTTTCCTCAATCAGATCATTTGCCTTAAACGAAGGATTTCGGTATTTTATAAAAGCGGCAGTTGGCAGAAGCGTAGTGAAAATCTCCCTTTCATTTTTATCAAGTTTGTGCAGATAATCATCTTCGCCGGCTTCCGGAAGAGCGGCGATATTTTTCCGGTATTGATCAAGAAACTCAGATCCTGTTATCGAATTTCTTTTTGTCTTCGGCAAAGAAGCATTCCTAATCGCGTTATCTGTCAATCTATTTTGTATTTTGACAGGAGCGCCTTCTCCTTTAGCGCAGGTAATATGCGCGTCTGTCTCTGCCGCTTTTTTTTCAAATTTTTCACGGTAAAAGCGAAGCGAAGAAGTTTCCCTGTAAGATTGATCTTGGCTTGTTTTCGGTAAAAACTCTGAGCGGTAGAGAAAAGCTGAAGACTGCGCTTCCAGCGATAAAAACCGGTTTTGTTTTTTATCAAAATAGGGGTTTACATATGTTCCTTTTGCGTATGTCCCTGATCGTATATACGCAAAATCAGCGCCAAAGAGAGTTATATTTTTCGCGCCAATAGTTTCTGCAAGCGATAAGCATGCGTATGTTACATTCCCTCCTGAGGTATCAATCTGAAACAGAGGCTGCCAGACTGCAGAAATATACTGCGCAAGGGGATGGCTGCTGGAAAAGAAAACAGGGTGGAAAGGAAGACGCGAGAGAAGCGGAGGGCTTGCGATATCGAGCGCAAGATAAATATTTTTAATATTACTGTATCCGAAAAAATGATGATAACTTATATGCTGGCAGTCTATTGAAACAACTGTATCAGGTTCGATACCGTTCTGTAAAAGAACAGGAAGGGCTGTATCGCAGCTAATGATAAAAACCTGTTTTGATTTCAATTCCGATAAAAAAGGCATTTGCTGATTGAGGGAAGGACCTGCGGCAGCTATTGCGGCGCCGGTAATCGAACATGGAAGTTTGTTTTCCATCGACGGTTCAAAATCCTTGATATTGCGGATTATATTTGAAAACCACCTTCTGCCGAAATGAACCTGCACCGAGTAATCGGAAGAAATAATATCGACTGTTTCCTGAATGGCTCTAACGGCGTTTTCAAACAGCAAAGGCTCCGCTTCCGTTCTTGCGCGCAGGGGGATTGTTTTTATTCCTCCGCAAAGAGAGGGATTGTAGTTTTGAAGAAGAAAACATTTTATCTCATCCGCGTCTGGATCAATTAAAAGGGAAAACCTTTTATTATTAACAAGGCGGGAATAATCAATCACGGAAAAAAGCTCCTTTATTCCCTCTTTGTTATAGTCAATTACAACAAGCTGCGCCTGCGTCTGGCTGAGTATCGCTTCGGCGGTAAAACCTCCTCCAAGACCGAGAAGTACAACAAGGAGAGTGCTGTCCGGTATCGAAGAAGCCAGCCGCTGCGCTTCGCGCTGGGGGTTTACCATGGAATGAAGAGGTTTTTTTTCATGTACAGAGTTCAAAATTGCGGGAACCATTTCGCCGCTCTGCGCCCTTGAAAAGGTATAGTGATTTGCAGAATCGTAACGGCTACACATCCGCAGCCTCTTCAATCGCTTTTTCCAGTTCGCGTAATGTCACTTCTTTTTTCTCCGGGAATAAAAGGGGGGCAAGTTCTTTTTTAATATCTTTCGAGTATTCAGTATTTTTTAACGCTTTGCAGAGCGCTTCCGCTCCCTTTTTATAAAAAAGAGAAGGATCATCATTTGAGTTAACCGCTTTAAAAATCATGTTTCTGTTCTTGACAGTTTGTTCTGACGGGCAGGCTTCTTTAAAAAAAACACGGCTGCCGCCAATGGAAAAAATACGCTTCGGCCACACGGAAAGCTGATTGTTAAACCATGAAGCGTAAATATCCATGCTGCCTCCGCCGCGAATCTGACCTGAACGAAAATAATTTTTTGCGTATAACGGAGAGAGACGGTTCGCACTGCCTGAAAAAATATAGTCAAACCCGTACGGTCTTACATGGGTTCTTATATCAGACACTCCCAGATCCATCCCTGCAAGATAAATATTTCCGTCTGATAACAGTAATGCCAAGTCAACTGCCGACGCGGTAACAGTTCCCCTTTGTGGAATTATGACTGTCGGAAGGGAGAGTTCATGAAATATTATATTCTGCCATAGACTTCCGTCATTAAGAAGGAGAAAAGAAGTATTTACGCATTGGGAGGGAAGAGCGGCGCAAAGGTTTGCGGCAAGGAAAGCTGCGTATTTATTCCTGAACATAGAATAGACGTGAGTTAACGCCCATGAGCCGCCGTCGGCAGTGATAACAATATCAGCGGTTATGCCGTTATGCGCAAGTGACAATACAGAAGAGGCGGAGGCTATTATAACGCAGGATTTCTGCGTTTCACAAAGAAACGGCATGGTTTTTTCAAGACCAGGTCCTGAACCTGTTACAATCACGGGAAAATTGCTCTTTTTGTAAAGCAGGGATATGTTAACAAGTCTTAGGTTTCTGAAAAAATTATGCACCCATTTTTTCCCGAATGCGGCCGCCGTTCTTTTTCCTGCATCGCCGCGTTTTATAAATTCAACCGCAGCAGACAGAAGCTTTATATAATCTTCCCTGTAATAATTCATGGAAGGGCGCCATTCAATTATTTTTATTGCACCGGCATCAATATCCGCAAGTTCTGTTTCAAGAAATTCCTGAGCGCATGACGCGTTTCCGTAAAAAGAAGGGATTCCATTTGAAGGAAACCCTTCGTCAGCATGAAGAGCGACAATTTTACTTTTATTAAATTTTTCCTGAAGAACAGGTATTATATATCCAAGACCAGGTTCAATTAAAATGAAACATTCATAGCTGTCTTTTAAATTCAATGAACTTACATAACGCTGCGCTTCCGCCTGCGGATTATAACGTGAATGAAGCCTGACGCCCGACGCGGTAATTATACCAACCCCAAATCCTTAAAGAGTTTCTTGTAAGAATCAAAGTAATCTGAACTTGCAAATTCCTCGATTTTTTCTTCAGGCAGCGACTCAAGAAGCTGATCCATGTAACTGAGGATATTTCTAAGCTCTGATTTTAATTCTGAAGGAAGCTGGAAATTGCCGGATTTCCCCGGAGTACCGATACCCGAAGGAGCAGACGCGGCAGGCTGCGGCGGTGGGATCTGCTGTATTGGCTGCGGAGCGGGAGTCTGCGCAGGCGCGGGAGTTGGAACAGCTTGCGCAGCGGGTGTTTGAGCAGGAGACGGAGTTTGAACAGGCTGCAAAGCAGGCTTCGCCGGAGAAGCAGCTTTTGCGGCTGGAGGTTCGTCATCTTCCAAATCAAATGATTCAGAAGATGTTTCATCAGTAATATCAAACGATTCAGCCGGCGCAGCTTCATCCGGCAAATCAAAGGAATCTATATCAGGAAAGTCTTCAATGTCTATGATATCATCATCAGTTGAGATATCCATATCAAGATCATCCGAAAATTTTTCCGGTGTGGCGAAATCCTTTTCTGCAGGTTCTTCATTCTCAATTGTTATATCATTAAGCGAATCTAAATCAAATTCATCATCATCAAGAGACGGTTCCGTTATGTTATCGCTTATATCGTCTGCTGAAAGATCGGGCTCGTCAATGACTGCTTCGGAAAGATCAAACGCGCCCTGCGCAAGATCATCTTCTTCAAGGTACGAACTGTTGTCGGGAGGAAACGTGACAGGCACAGCTCCTTCATCCATGAGCTTTTTCAGTTCTTCATCATGGGACAGACCGTCAGGTATTGAAAGATCATCGTCATCCAGGGATATGTCCTCAGACAGAGGATCACTGTCCAGAGACAGGTTCTCCGCTAAAGGATCAATATCCGTTACGGAAAGGTCGTCAGCTAACGGCTCATCGTCAACAGACAGAGAGATATCGCCTTCCGAAAAGGCAATGTCGTCATCCAGAGATATGTCTTCAGGCAAAGGTTCATCATCCAAAGACAGGTTTCCCGCCAGGGGATCAATATCCGGCATGGAAAGGTCATCAGACAACAGCTCGTCCTCAGGGAGGGAAAGATCATCAGAAGCAAGATCAACATCCGGAAGGGAAATGTCGTCAGCCGAAAGAGAAAGATCGTCGGAAGCAAGATCAGCATCCGGAAGGGAAATGTCGTCAGCCAACGGATCGTCGGCGGGGAAGGAAAGATCGTCAGAAGACAGATCTACATCCGAAAAGGAGATGTCGTCAGACAACAGATCGTCCTCTAGGAGGGAAAGATCATCGGAGGCAAGATCCGCGTCCGGAAGGGAAATGTCGTCAGCCGAAAGGGAAAGATCATCGGAAGCAAGATCCGCGTCCGGAAGGGAAATATCGTCAGCCGAAAGGGAAAGGTCATTGGAAGCAATATTCGTACCCGAAAGGGAAATGTCGTCAGCTAACGGATCGTCGGCGGGGAAGGAAAGATCGTCAGAGGCAAGATCTACATCCGAAAGGGTAATCTCGTCAGCCGGGAAAGAAAGATCATCAGAAGAAAGATCGCTGTCCGAAAGGGAAATATCATCCGCTAATGTATCGTCAGCCGGTTCAGATGAAGCGTCCGCCGGAGTATCGCCGAAAATATCATCATCAAAGGTGATCCCGGAATCCGGTTCAAGATCATCGCCGGCTGTTAAACCCATAATGTCTGCTGCCGCATCTTCAGACGTCTGTTCGATGTCCAAATCATCATCAAAGCTGATGTCAATATCAGAATCGATATCTGCGGTGGCTTCAACATCAATAGCTCCGTCCTGTACAGAAGAATCATCTTTTAATTCATCAGAAAGATCAGCGCCACCCATGTCAAGCGAAGTATCAAGAAAATTATTTACGCCGGCGGGAGGTTCATCATCCATCGGCAAATCAGCGGAAAAACTGTCAGATTCATCATCAATATTTTCTTCAGTACCGGGTTCTTCTGTAAAATCAGCGTTATTTAAAATATTGTCAAGTTCATCGCCGGTAAGAGCAATGGCTTCATCTTCATCATCGCCAGGGGGCGGAGAAGTTTCTGTTGTGCTTATGATATCGTCAAGCTCATCGCCTGTAAGTGATATTGTATCATCGCCCTCATCCATGAAAAATCTGTTTTTCTCCGCTTCAGGTACGGCATCAACAGGAATTTGCTCCGTAGTATTAATAATATTGTTAAGTTCATCGCCTGTTAGGGCGATTGTTTCATCATCATCGTATACTTCCTTGACCGAAGCGGAGCGGACACTGGAAAATTCCTTTTTTAAATCCTGAAGTTCAGTTCTGATAGAAGAAAGTTCATTTGCGATCTTGATTAAAAGCTGAGAAGAAAGATCGAGCGCGCCGCTTTTCATCGCTTTATCAATATCCGCTTCTGCGCTGACAATATTGTTTTCAATGGATTTGACGGTCGGAACGTCAAATTCAACGTTATCTGAAATACCGACAGCGTTGTCATCCGTTCCGCTGTCATCAATATTAAAATCTTCAAGGTCTATTTCCGCTGACGCAGGAGAATCTGTTTCGATGTCATCCGGGAAATCTATATTTTCAAATGCGGAATCTGATATTTCGGTAGTTTCTTTTATATCAAAAACATCTTCAAGAGTTTCATCAGAGATTGAACCAGAGCTGTCCGTCGGCAAAACCTGAGGTTCACTTTTAACCCATACCCCGTATTCGTCCAATTCATCCGAAGAACCGATACTTCCACGATCTGAGTATATCGAAGGTTTTTTATTTTTTGCCATGAACCGCTCCCTGAATTAACACTTATTGCCAATTATCGGAAAAAGTACGTCTTTTCAATAGTTAGTCTCTATATATAATGATACTTTATGGTAATACCAGTTGTCAATGCTTAAAGAATCTTCTAATAATTACCGTAAATCGAACAATGAGGATCAGTAAATACCTCTTTTCAGTATGGACCGCCGTTGCAATTTATGCTGTTTTATCATTTTTCGGCGGCCGCGGGGGATATTCTTCGTATAACTATCTTCTGGCTGAAAAAGAACGACAGGAAGCGAATTTAAAAGACCTGATCAACATTAATGAAAACCTGGAAACTATCAACAATAACATCCTGTATGATCACGATACCATGCTGGTTTATGCACATCAGATGGGGTACGGGTATGAAGATGAAAAATTTATCAGAATTGTAGGTCTTGGAAAATTAAAAAACATCCCGGCGGCTGCCGGGACGGTTTATTTTCATCAAAAACCGGAATTTATTAACGATATTACCATTAAAATTATCGCTTTTTGCGCCGGTTTACTGGTATTTTTCTTTATTTTGATAATGGAACTGATAGAATCCAGGACGTGTTGAAGCGCCTATCCCTGCTATGAATTACGGAATTCCCGGGCAATTTCACGTTTTAGATCTTTTTCGCGTATGCCTGCGCGTTTATCATAAGCTTTTTTACCTTTGCAAAGTCCTAATTCCACTTTTACCCTGCTTTTTTTAAAATAGAATGACAGCGGAATTAGCGTATAACCTTTTTCTTCAACTTTGCGGTTTATGCGTTTTATTTCATCTTTGTGAAGCAGGAGGCGTTTTTTCCTGTCCGGATCGTGATTAAAAACTGATGAAAAAGGATTTTCAGCCACGCTGAGGGATCGCAGCCATACTTCCCCGTTTACAACCTCCGCCCACGCGTCAGGAAAGGAAATTTTTCCGTCGCGGAAGGATTTTACTTCCGTACCGAGGAGTTCAATACCGCATTCATAAGTTTCGTCCACCGAGTAATCATACCGTGCCTTGCGGTTTTGTGCGATTATTTTTATATTTTCACCCATACGCTCTCACTGTACGGTTATCTGCGTGATTACAGGACGCAGCGTTACAAACGGCGATGAGAACCCAGGCGGAAGGGAAGCTCTTGTGTTTTTTCCGCGGAGAGATCGCTGCGGGGAGCCGACAGCTTCTATAACGGCGGCGGGAGCGTTTATAAATTGTATAGGCGTATAAGGATCGGCGCACCATTCCCAAATATGATTTTCCGTACTGCTGACGCCGAACATTGCCGCATATTCCCACTCCATTTCTGCGGGCAGTCTTGCTTGCATTCCGGCAGGAAGCCTTTCTGTAAGCCATTCGCAGAAGGCATTTGCGCTGTACCAGGAAATTCCCGTAATAATGCCTGAATAAACATCAGAAAGCGGGACAGATATTTCTTCTTCGTAATAATTGATATATTCATCTTTCCATTTCTGATTTTCATTCATAAAGAATTCGTATAAGGACAGAGGTATTGGCTCTTCGCAAATTAAAAATTCGTTTATTGTTTCGTTATTTTTACCGGTCAAGCTGCCTGCCGGAATAGCGGCAAAGGAGAGTCCTGAAAGCATTGTACGCCTTACATTCGGGCTGCCGGGAGCGGGGATTACTACAGGTTCGGATGAATTATCATTGAAATACCATTTTGACGCTCTGATTGCTGAGGAAGATTCCGGAGGCAAAAGAGCGGAAAGCCACCCGGCGCTGCCTGGGTTTTGCGACAGAAATGCTAAAATATCAGAAACTGAGCCGACAAGTCCCGCTGAAGGAGATAGACCGCCGTTATCAAGAAGGATTTTTGCCCTGCATAAATCACGTAACGCAGCCCGGGTAACAGCAAAGCGGGAAGCTACTGTCAGGATTTGGGTATTTTCTTTATTTCCTGAAGGACCCATGCGGTATGCGCCTTCCGACAGAACAGACGGGATTTGCCATGAAGCGGTCGGTTCTCCCATAAAACTCCATTCGGCGAATTCCTGCGCCGCCTCTGTTAAAACCGCCTGTGGATCGCGTGTTTTTAATGCAAATTCTGCATCGTAACGGCGCGGGAAAAAAAGTGAAAATAAAACACGCCCCGGTATCCGGACATCGGAACTTTCTGTTTCAAAACCGCTCATGACCGCCTCAATATTGTAAACGCCGGCAGTTAGGTGGATTTTTTCCCCCGATACACCCATATAAGTGCCGTTTATTCTGATTGCGGCTCCCTGTGGTTCAGTATTTACCAGTAAAACCGCAGAAGGATTTTTTAATCCGGGATATATAAAAAAGAGAAACACAGCCAGAAGAAGTATTACAGTGTATAAAACGGTAAGGTAGATTCCCGGTCTTATACCCATAATAGGATACAGTTTTACTTCTTCATTTTCTGTTGTTTCAGTCTTTTTGTCGCGCATGAGGAATTATATATATATTCAATGGAATAATCTATAAAAAAAAGAGAGCTGCTCGATTTTTGTGTTTCGAACAGCTCCATGCCCTTGAGGCATATCGGAATTATAGTGATTTGGGAGGGGAACTATAACCCCGATATTTGAATATCGGTACAGATACCATATTCATTAATTATTTTTTACGTTAAAGATTAATCTTCTTCCTGAATGGTTAAATCGACAGCAAGGGCGATACGGTATGTTTTTCCTCTGCTTATATTTACTGTTTGTATAACAGTATAATCGCCTACCTGGAACTTAACTTCATGTACACCTGGTTCCGCCTTAACTGGCTGATCCCTCGAAATTCGGGAATTATTCAGAAAAATCTGGGCATTTTGAGGACCTTCAAATATTAAAATGGGCGTTGGATCCTGCAATTCAACCGACAAGTCTATCACTTTTGCGCGTTCTACTATAAAACGCCTGCTTTCATTTCTGTAATCATCAGAAAGAATAACAAGATGATGCTCACCTTCCTTCAACATAATCTGTTCGTTAATATTGTCAACTATCTTATCGTCTATCAGGACGGTAAACGGTCTGTTTGCAAGCTGAGCAGGATAGCGGAACGCCAATCTGACAGCGCCTTCATCGCTTAAAATCGGACGGGCGGTAAGGTTAAATGTCATACTTTCAAGTTCACTGTTTAATCCTTTTATCACCGGACTAAATCTTAAAAGCGCCGGAAACGAAGAGGGCAGGGCAATCGCGGAAGGAACAATGACGGTTGTGGTTGTCCGCAGCCCGTGGGATTGCCGTACCGGTAATTGATAAACTATATTGAGTCTTGAAACAAGCGGTTCCAGGACAATTTGGTTCGCCGTAACATCAGAAGTACCTGTTGAAACCTGAGCGTTCACATTGTTATAAATCATCATGACAAGGGAACCGCGGTATGCAAGCCATGCTTGAGGCGCGATTATTTCTATTTCTATCCCTCTTAAAAAGCGAGTCTCCGGTCCTAGCGTAAGAAGTACCGAGTTGTTAATGCCGAGGATAACGGAGCTTCCTGCCATTTTTTCAGGAGATATCTCTATGCTGCCCTCAATATTTGTACGAAATGATTCAGAAAACAGACACACAACGGAAAAAAACAAACACATCGCCATTATTACTGCTTTCTTTTTATTTAAAAGGGACATTTTCATTTTAATGGCGCAGCCTTCCTGAAGGATCTATGGCTCTTCCGTCCTGACGCAGCTCAAAATGAAGATGAGGTCCTGTGGATTGACCTGTTGATCCTACTCTTCCAATAAGAGTACCGGATTTAACTTCTGCCTGCAAGGTCGTTTCCGTTTTTTGAAGATGACCGTATAAACTTGTCCAGTTGTTTTGATGTCTGATAATTACATAAATTCCATAAATCGGATCGTCTCCAATAGCCAAAACAACGCCGTCGGCAGCCGAAAAAACCTCGGTTCCATCCGGTGCCGCAAGGTCTACTCCCTGGTGCATGCTGATATTTCCGGTGACAGGGTTAGCTCTTACGCCGAAACTGCTTGTTACCCGATAATCGCGAAGCGGAAAACGGAAAAAACCCGCGTTCAGGAAAAAAGCTCTCTCTGTCGGCGTATAATCTGCGCCGGGGAAAAAGTGAAAAACCTCATTTTTTCCCGATATGCTGATATTGAGATCGACAAACCACTCGCCGGAGAATCTGGAGCTTCCGGTAAGTTTTTCAAGTTCCGAATTAGGATTTGACGGAATAAAAAGACCGGGACACGAGGGAAGCAGAACGACAGTCCCTGGTGTTATTGATGAAGAAGTAGTCAATCTGTTAAGGCTTGCAAGCGCCGAGTAGGGGATATTACAGCGGGCCGCCATGGATAAAAGATCATCACCCTGCCGGACAGTATACTGAAAGATAATCATGTTTTCAGCAGCTTGCCTGATCCCTGAAGGGAAGCGCACCAGAAGTCTTCTGTTGCTTTCAACATCGCTGAAGTATTGCTTAAAGCCTGTGTCCCGCATATCCAGCCTGCTGATAACAGGAAACACCGCGCCGCCGGCTTCCTGCGCTTCACAAACCGGCAGCACGAGAAATGCCAGAAAAAATGTCGGGACGAATCCCAATATTATCCTGCCGATATTGCCTCTGTCGGGCATGCGCTTACACATGCGCCGCAATCAGTACATTTGTCAGGATCAATTGCATGAGAACCGTCTTTTTCAGAAATTGCTTCCGCCGGACAATCCGGAACACAAGAACCGCAATTTACGCAGACGTCGCTGATTTTATGGGCCATTTTATGCCTCCGCTTTATTAAGATAACAACAAGATACCATAAAAATTACTTGTTGACAATAAAAAACAAGCCGAAAATTCAATTATATGATTTTCATTGGCGTTTTAATCGGCGTAATTATCATGAGTGCGATGGTTTATATGGCGCTTGATAAAAAATCCAATTTTACTGTCCGTATAGCCTGCCTTGCCGCAATAGCGGTAATGATTTTAACTTTATTGATATGCCTTTTCCTTATTTTTACTGATAATAAAGTCGTAATTGACGAGTCTGTTCTCATTGTGGGCGCTCCTGTGGAAACAAAAAAAGACGACGGAAATAGTATCTGGATAATAATTGTTCTTGGAGTTTTTCTTTTTGCATTGCTTGCGCTTGTCGCGTATCAGTCATTAAAAGAAAAACGGAATACCATCAACGACACAGCCGCAATTTTGTCGGATAAATCAAAAGATATTTCCAGTTGGTAGAGTATTATATAACTTTTACCGCAGCGATAACCTTGTCGCAAAACATATCAAATTCAGGATCATCACGCTGAAGACCAGGCGTTGCAAGCACATTCCCTATTGTCATTTTTAAACCTTCATCCGCGCGTACTTTCGCGCAGAATTCAGGAACAAGCCGTTTCAATTTTGAGTTGTCAAAGATAACGGAATTTGCCTTGTCGCCAATAAGGCTGCCTTTAAAATCATAATTACCCTTTGAAAAAGCATCCAGGAATTCACTTGAAACATGAACCGCTTTTAATTCGGTTTTAAGCGTTTGCGCAATTATTGCGTAGATTTGATTCCATGAAAGGTTTTCATTTGATGTTATATGAATTGATTCACCTATAGCGTGTATGTTACCCATTAGCCGCACAAAAGCGTATGCAAAATCGCTGTTGTGGGTAATTGTCCAAAGACTTGTGCCGTCGCCGTGGATAATGACTGGTTTTCCGTCCATTATCCTTTTTAAAACCTGCCAGCTTCCGTTTTTACCGTGAACGCCGAGCGGGACGCTTCTTTCATCATAAGTGTGGCTTGGTCTTATAATTGTAACGGGAAAACCGCTTTCGCGGTATTTCTGCGTAAGGTATTCTTCGCATGCGATTTTATTTCTGGAATATTCCCAAAACGGATTTGAGAGAGGAGTACCCTCGGTAATCACGCAGGAAGAAGGCGGCTTCTGGTATGCCGAGGCTGACGATATAAAAAAATACTGCCTGCATAACCCGTCAAAAATTGTAAAATCCTTTTTTACGTGATCCGGAACAAAAGCGATAAAATCGGCAACAACATCGATTTTTTCACCGCCAAAAGCCTTTTCGATTTTGCTTCGGATTGTTTTTTCATCCTCCGCTCTGATGTCGCATTGTATCTGGGTAACTCCCTCAAACTCGCTTTTGCGGCTTCCCCTGTTCAGATGAAAAATCTCCCAGCCAAGAGAAGGCGCAAGATGTGAAATCGCACTTGATATGGTTCCTGTTCCGCCGATAAATAACGCTTTCATTGTTCCTCCGCATTCTTTTATTCTAGCATATAAAACAGTAACAGGCGCCATAATTAGCCGATAATTTGTATGGTTATAAAATGAAAAAGTCCGCGTTTGTGACAATCATTGGGCGTCCGTCTGTAGGAAAATCAACTCTTTTAAATAAAATGTGCGGAGAAAAAGTCGCCATTACGGCGAATATTCCGCAGACAACGCGCAACGCGATACGGGGAATTGTAAACCGCGAGCAGGGACAGCTCGTATTTATTGATACTCCAGGAAGGCATATATCGCGGAAAAAATTCAATATAAGACTGATGGAAGTCTCACAGCGCGCTGTCTGCGAGACCGATTTAGTTCTCTACGTTCTGGACGCAACCCGCACCCCAGGCGCCGAAGAAGATGAAATTGTCTCCCTTGTTTCTCCGTTAGCTGAAAAGACAGTTGTGGCTGTAAACAAAATGGACATTCCAGACGCTGATTTTAAAAGAGCAAGCGATTATATACGCGGAAAAATCACTTTTCCTGTTCCTTTTGATCAGCGGATATTTTCGGTTTCCGCCGGCACAGGGCAGGGTATAAACGAACTTTTACTGGCTTTATTTGAACTTTCTCCGCAAGGAGATCCCTTTTACGGAGAAGAATACTACACCGATCAGGAAACAAGTTTCCGGATTTCAGAAATTATCCGCGAGCAGGCAATAACAAGGCTCCGTCAGGAGTTGCCCCATTCGCTGTACGTGGACATCGCCGACATGGAGCTGAAAGGAAATAAACTCTGGGTCAGAGCGTTTATTATCGTTGAGCGGGAATCGCAGAAAGGCATGGTTGTCGGGAAAGGCGGAGAAATGATCAAGGCGATCCGTATCGCTTCCCTAAAAAATTTAAAAAATATCTTTGACTGGAAAATCGATCTTGATCTGCGCGTTAAAACAGGCAAAGACTGGCGCCACAATGATCACACGCTTAAATACATTATCGAAAGATAAGATTTTTTCAATTTAAAAATTCGCCAATAACCGCAAAGAGTTCGTCGAATGTATCTACGCAGAAAAGGTCTGAGCATACATCCCTTATTTGCTGCGGAGCCCGGAAAAGGCAACCTGCGTGAGCTTCCTTTATCATCGCGATATCGTTATACGAATCTCCTGCTGCGAATACATTCATGTTTACGGATTTAAAAGCCTTTACCGCTTCTTTTTTCCCGTTTTTCTGCCGCAGGGAGTATCCGGTAATAACGCCGTCATCTGATGTTTTCAGCGAATTGCACATAAGCAAAGGCCATGACAGTTTTTTCATCAAAGGTTTTGCGAACTGCTCGAAAGTATCGGAAAGAATTACAAGCTGGGTTTTTTCCCGCAGGGCTGAAGCAAACTCTGCCGCTCCGTCAAGAGGATTCATACCCGAAATAACTTTTTGAATATCAGGAAGCTTCAGTTTATTTTTTTTTAAAATATCAAGACGATAATTCATCAATTTATCGTAGTCAGGTTCATCTCTGGTTGTTCGTTTGAGTTCCGGAATGCCGGCTGCTTCAGCGAAAGAGATCCAGATTTCAGGTACAAGCACCCCTTCAAGATCAAGACATACCATTTTCATGCGGCTATAATATCATAAGCATGAAAAAGATAGAAGTATCAAACCCTTTTTGCTCTCCTGTGTACCATGAAGAAGCTGTAGACAGTACGATGAATGTCTCCCGAAAACTGGCAGCCGGGGGTGAAGGACACGGAACTGTAATTATATCTGACTTTCAGCAGGCAGGACGCGGACGTATTAGAGACAGAAAATGGGAAATGCAAAGAAAATGCGGACTTTCTTTTACTGTTCTTTTGCGGTTCGAGGATGCCGGGGAAATTCCTCAGTCTCTTACACTGCGAACAGGTCTTGCAGTTTCATCCGCAATCGAAGAGTGTATTCCCGCTTTAAAAAATAAAATCAAAATTAAATGGCCAAACGATATTATTATTGATGATAAAAAAGCGGCTGGAATTCTCTGTGAAGCCAGCGGCGGGATTGTCCATGTAGGCATCGGGATAAACCTAACGCAGAAGGAATTTCCCGCGCCCATTGACGGAAAGGCGACAAGCCTTTCCCTTGCTTCAGGAATTGATTTTAACTGGGTGAAAAGATTTTTACTTTTGGAAAAAATACTTGCCGCTCTTTACAGTGAACTTGATGGCGTTAAATCCAGTGACTGGAAAAAAAGACTCGACAGGCGTTTGTATAAAAAAGGAAAAAGGGTAATTTTTATTGACGGAGAAGCGGATTCAGGCAGGGAAGTAAAAGGCACTCTTAAAGGAACAGGAGAAGGAGGCGAACTATTAATTGTCCCTGACGGCGAAAAAAAAGCGCACTCCTTTGTTACAGGAGAGCTGCTTGTTACCGGCAAAAACCCGAGGAAAAATAATTCCTGGCGTTGTTAAATGAAATATCTTTCACTATTTTTTCAAGTTTTTCCATGTCGCGCGGATATTCACCGTTTTCAACCCACTTTCCGACAAGATTGCATAAAATGCGGCGGAAGTATTCATGACGCGGATATGAAAGAAAACTGCGGCTGTCTGTCAACATTCCGATAAAAACGGGCAGCATTCCCAGATTGGCGTAAACGCGCAGATGCTCTTCCATTCCGTCCTTGTGATCGCAGAACCACCATGCGCTTCCAAGCTGCATTTTCCCCCTTATCCCCGCATTCTGAAAGCCGCCGATAACTGTTGCAAGAGGGTAGTAATCTTTGGGATTTAATGAATAAAGAATTGTTTTCGGCAGTTTCATACTGCCTAAAAGAGAAGCCAGATTCCCGCTTAAAAAGCGGTCGTTTACCGCGTCAATACCGGCATTATCTCCCGCGCGGGAATAAATTTTAGGGTTTACATTACGGATAACAGAAAGATGAATCTGCATAACGATATTTCTTCCGGCGTATAAGTCCGCAAGAAGTATCAGCATTTTGGTTTTGTATGTGTCCGCTTCCTGCTGCGATACTTTTTTTCCTGTCATTGCTTTTTTAAAAGTTTTTTCAATCCGGGCGTCGGAAGCAATAACATACGGCGCATATTCAAAACAGTGATCAGAGGAGAGGCAGCCGAGGCTTATAAAAAAATCAAGCCTTTTTTCCAGAGCGGCTATAACATCGTCTGTCTTCTTAATCGTAATTCCGCTTGTTTCTGAAAGTTCATTCATATATCCGCAAAAATTTTCCGATGTGATGTTTAACGCTCTGTCAGGACGGAAAGTGGGAATAATTTTTGCCGCGATTTTTCCGACAGGAGCTGTGCCTTCCGAAATTGCGCGGTGATGTTCAAGCGAATCGGCGGGATCGTCAGTGGTTCCCGCGGCGTATACTTTAAATTTTTCAAATATTCCCTTAACAGACAACTGCGGCGTCTGAAGAAGCGCGTTTGCCTTCTCCCAGATCGATGGCGCGCTTTTTTCCGTCAGCGGCTGGTAAATCCCGAAGTAACGCTGTAATTCAAGATGAGTCCAATGATACAGGGGATTTCCGATAAGGTTTTCAATTGTTCGCGCCCATGCAAGATATTTTTCGTAATTATCAGCATTGCCTGTAATGAATTCTTCTTCGATCCCCATGGCGCGCATCATGCGCCATTTGTAGTGATCTGCGGACAGCCAGACTTCAGTTAAATCCGTAAAACTTTTGTTTTCCGCGATTTGCGCAGGCGAAAGATGACAGTGGTAATCAAATATCGACTCGTTTTCTGCCGCTTTATAGAGATTTACAGCAGTTTCGCTTTCAAGAAGAAAGTTTTCATCAATAAACGTTCTGTTCATGCTAAAAAAATTATATCATGAATGAAAATCAATATTAATATGGTTTTTGCCGAAATTTAAATAAATGACAGTCAATTTTTCAATTAAACAATCAATATTGATGTTGATCATCGGTCTTGTCTGCTCCGCAGGGATGGCGTTTCTGCTCAATTTTCTTCTTTCAGGTCCCAAACTGGGTTTTCATTATGATTTTCTTTCAAGTCAAAAATTGCCTTCTCCAGTATCGCAGGAGATACTGATAATTGACACTGATGAATTTGTTGACTCAAACGATATTTTTTCCGTTTTGCTTACATTGATAGAAATGGAAGCGTCCAATCTTGTACTAACAGGCAGGGTTGCGCCTGCTTCTTCGCCGGTGAAAATATCCGAAGCCGAAATACGGCGGCGTTTTTTTGATGAATACGTTCTACTCGGAACAAATATCCGCAACCTGTTTGACGCAATCCGTTCAGGTTCGGTTTCGCCGATTCAGGCGCCCGGCTATGTAGAGAGGCTTCTTGCCCTGACGGACGAGGGAAGGGACCGCCTGCTTGCCGCTCTTACTGACAGCGATGAGGATATTCTCCGCGCCGTCACCGTCTTCGGCGGTTACATGGAAACCAATCAGGAGACAGAGTATGATAATGACGGAAAGCTGCGCCGCGTTATGCCAATTGACGTTTCTTCTTCGGGAGAGCATCCTGTGTATCACAGTTTGAAGCACCGATACGCCGCATCCAGAATTGAGTCGACGGATCGAGGACCTGTTTTATGGCTTTTGGAGTATGACGGAGAAGAAAAAGACATTAATCTTGACAAAAACGCAAACATCATAACGCCGTGGAACAATGCGATTCGGCGCATTAACCAATCGCTTTTCAGGGAATATGACGAAGCGGATCGCGTTATGCGATCAATCATGACGCGCGCAAATGAACTGGGCGCTTTTTCAAACACGCTGCCTGAACAGTCTCCCCTTATTATTTACGATTACACGCTTATGCTTCGAAGTGAAATGCTGAAATCCCCTGATAACGAAAATAAAAATATATGGCGGCAGGCAAGAAAGGATTATTTCAAAATTCTTGATGATTTTCTTGGCAGCAATGCCGAGGACATCCTTGTAAGAGGGTACAATGAAGTAATTTATGATGAAAACATTATTAATACCGATACTCTCGCGGCTCTTGTCAGAATGCGCGATGAACTTGGCCTTTCGTTTACAGCAATGCGGGAAGCATACGGCATATTAAAAAATTTACGCGAAGATCTTTTAACGGAACTTATTTTATCATTTTGCGTAATGGGTCCTGAAAAGCACGCTGATTATTCAGCCTTGCTTGCCAATGCGATTATTACAAACAATCATGTTAATCCGGCGCATGATCGGAGCGTACTTATCTGGTCAATCGCCGTAGCTTCCGCGGTACTTTTACTTGTTTTCATGCTTCAGCCAGTAACTCAGCTTATCTGCGGCTCATGTTTAAGCATTATAGCTTCCGCCGCGTTTGGCTTCGTATTTATTTTTTACACATACTGGATCGATCCGCTTATTGTTTTGGGCTCATCCCTTTTCGGAACTCTTGTCATATTTTATCTGAAATGCGCATTTTTAAAATTCAGATCGCGCCGTTTCCGCGCCGCATACGGAATGTCGGTTTCAAAAAATATGCTGAAAGATTTGATAGCTTCGGGAAAGCCGCGTCTTTCGGAAACAAGCGCGGCCGCCGCCGCTGTTATCGCCATAAAAGACATAAATCTTTTAATCAGGGAAGATCGCGAAAAGGCGGAAGAAGCGGGCATGTTAAAAAAGATTTTCTTCTCATCAGTCAAGGAAGCGGTCTTTGCGCACGGAGCCGTTATCGCTGGTTTTGAAGGAGACACGGTTCTTGCCTGTTTCGGTTCCCCGCTTGACAAATCCACAGAACCGCTGAAAAAGGCGTGTGATTTTATAAATGAATTATTGGGAAATGAAAAAATATCATGGCGTTTTGGAATGGATTTCGGAGAATGCGCGTTTTTCTGGACAGCGGAAACCGGTTTTTCCGTTAACGGACGCCCCGCAGTACGCGCCAGAATGTTGGCGGCAAAAACTGTACAGTTAAAATCGCGTTCCTTAGTATCCGACTCTGTTCGTGAAAATATGAATTATAGTTTAAAAAAAGTTGACGCCCTTTACGGAAATGCTGAACCTATTTTTGAGTTTCCGCAAGGCTAAAACCTGTTTCTGGGTACAGTAACCACCTTTTTAATTTCATTATTCTGTCCCATCCATATCCTCTGATTTGTTTCGATATCGGCTAATTCGGCTGTTACAAAATATGTTCTCACGGTCTGGTTTGAATCCCTGTCAACTATTGATCTTACAGCTCCTGTCAAAATGAAATCAGCTCCCGTTTCATTCCGGAGTTTTGCCATTGTTTCTTCGCTTGCGTAAATTTGCTGATCCTGTCTCTCAGCGCGGATTTCATCCCTGACAGATCCCCCTGTAACAAAGTTCATCCTTCCGCTGTTAAAAATAGCCGTCTCCATTATTGAAGAAATTATCCCTGTATCAATGTGCTCGCTGCTTTCGTTTCTGAATCTGCCGACCATTACCGAGGGCATTGCGGTTTTTGTCCTGATTGCCTGTTCAATGCGCGGACTGGAAAGGCAGTCTCTGACAAGAGCGTCGCAGACAATTTTTACATCGACATCATTCCAGTAACCGCTTAAATCAATCTGTGAGGAAGGATCCACCCTTCTTACGTCAGTTGATGATGAACATGACGATAAAATCAGAAACAACGCCGCGGCAAATAAAAATATTCTATTCATTATGATTCTCCTATTTTAAATTTACTGACTGTAAAAGATTCAATCCTGTTTCTTTTACAATAACATTTTTATATTCTTCGCCGGAAACAAGTTCATTTATATGATAATAATTAATATAAACATCATATGTTCCGGGGTCAAGATTGATACCGCCGATATGGGATCTGCCTGGAAGATAGCGTGACATTCTTGTGTCCGCGCTTTCAGATGAATCCATTATAATTCTGGCGGCAAAAGCGGCTAAAAACCCCGCGTCCCTGCCGTTTTTTCTTGAAGTTTCAATTGCGGCAATATCAGATGCGGCGTATTTAAGAAATGTACGGATATATGTTTTTGCAAGAATGTTCGAATAACGTGCCTTGAATGTTTCTTCGATAACCGCGCTTATATCTTCAAGAAGTTCAAGTTTAAAGCGATTTTCATTTACAATGACTTCTATCCTTGTAATAATGCTGTTTCTGTTTTTCAATACAGGGATTTTAAAAAATCCAACCTGTAAAACAGGATGATGGAACGGAAGAAAATGAGGGAGAACATTTTCATGTTTAATGGGAGATAATCCTGTAAAACATAAAACATTAAGACGCGCCTTTCCCGGCGGTACATTGCGGCTTTCTTCAACAGCCGCAGGCAACGGATTGCGGTATATATTTCTGTTTGTACTGAAAGCCCTCTGTACCTGATTAAACTCAAGCCGAGCGGCATCGTGATTTCCTGAAGCTTGATAAAAAAGAGCTCCAAGAAAACGAGCCAGAGCGGAATTTGAAAAATTGACAGAAAACGTTTCGGGAAGGGTGCTTAAACCGGTTTCCCTCTGCACAATATCGTAGAAATTCTCTCCGCTTTTTGGATCTGTATATTCGTATTTTTTGGCAAGCATAACAAGTTTTCCTCCGGAGCTGCTTAGCTTGCGAATCTCTACAAGCGCTCCTTCCATGCTTCCCCTGTGATAATAATTCAATGCGTTAAATATATTTAAATAGATATCTTCAAAATCTTCGCCCGGATAATTTTTTATATTGTCATTGACAATATAGGAAAAAAATTCTTCCGTTATACTTTTCGTATAGGCTTCTTCAATCAGGCGCTCTGCAAATTGAAGATCATTGGACGACGTTTCGTAGTTTCCCGCGTAATGTTCAAGCAGTCCCTTGTCAAGATAAAGAGAAACTGCGTTTTTTTCCGGATAAACAGCATTTTTTTCCCGCTGACCTTTAATAATTATATCGATGGCTTTATCAAAATTTAAATCAAAAACAGCGGCATCTGTACTTGTATAAAATGCCTGATTTGTTGCGCAGGAAAACATCAAAAAGAAAGAAACAAACAACCCTGCAATAAACGGCGGGACACTTAACCCTTCAGCGCGAATGAAAAAAAATTGTAATTTCGCGGTTATCTTGATATTTACCGTTTTTTTTCCCATTATTTTCATAATAACATGAATATCATTTTATTTGAAGAACACGAACTTGGCAGAAATCTTCCCAGAAGGGACGAAAGGACAATTCATCTGTTAAAAGTTTTGCATAAAAAAGCTGGCGATGTTTTCGAAGCTGGAATTCTCGGCGGCATGCGCGGAACAGGAATAATTGAAAAGATCAATTTTGACGGTTCTGTCTTTGTTACGGTACAGGCAAACGAACCGCCGCCGCCGCGGATACAGCTTAGAATGGCGGTCGCATTTGTGCGCCCGATACAGTTGAAACGTATTTTCCGCGACATGTCGAATATGGGAGTGTCTGCGGTTGATCTTATTGGAAGCGAGCTTGGCGAAAAAAGTTACCGCGATACAAAGCTTCTGGAAAACGGCGGAGCCCAGGCTGCTTTTATAGAAGGAGCGGTTCAGGCGCGCGATACATTGCTCCCGTCTTTCGCCGTTTTTGACAGCATTGAAAAATGGCTGAAAGAGCGTCCCTGGGAAAATAACAAAAGACTGCCGCTACTTCTTGCAATGGACAATGTGAGGGCGGAAGGCTCTTTATTCAATATCACTCCGACCACAAGACCCCTCGTTATAGCTGTTGGTCCTGAGAGAGGATGGTCGGATAATGAAAGAGAAAGTTTTGAACACGCAGGTTTTCTGCGTCTTTCAATGGGCAGTCGTCCGTTGCGGACAGAAACCGCTTGCGCGGCGGCGGCTTTTCTTGCGATGGAAAAAACAGGGGGAAGTATTCCGTGAATCAGGACAAGGTAAAAGAAAAACTTTTAAAAATAAAAGATGCTCCCCTTGAATTCTCCCTTATTTTTTCGGGGAAAAAAAGCAGGAAGGTTAACGGGCTTTACAAGCCGCAAAGCAGGGAAATTATTATTCATAACCGAAATTTCAAGACAGACGATACGGGACAGAATCTCCTTCTTTATACCGCAATCCATGAGTATGCCCACCATCTGCATGCATGCCAGAGAGGCGGAAACCTCGGCACACGCGCCCATACAAGCGAGTTCTGGGCGATTTTTCACTCCCTTCTTGAAAAAGCTGAAGAAATAAAAATATACAATGACGTATTTGCCGTATCTCCTGAACTTCTTAAACTGACAGACATTATCCGCATAAAATATCTGGCAAACAACGGAGCGCTTGTCAAGGAAATGGGTAAACATCTCCTTAAAGCGCATGATCTCTGCACGGAAATAGGAGTGCGTTTTGAGGATTATGTTGACAGGATGCTGCGTATTCCAAGAGCCGCCGCCAATACAGCGATAAAAATGTTTGAATACGATATCGCTCCGGAAGTGGGTGCTGACAACATGCGATTTCTTGCGGGGATTCGCGACAGTGATGAACGCAAAGCGGCGCAGACCGCTTTAATAAAGGGAAAGAGCCCTGATACCGTAAAGATTCAAGTCAGGAGAAAAGAGAAAGAAGAAGACCCCAAACTGATGCTTGAAAAAGAAAAAGCGCGGCTAGAAAAAACAATTGCTGCTCTTAATAAACGCCTTGAAGAAGTAAAAAAGGAACTGGGCGCAAAAAGGTGACACTCCCCTTTTTTTTTGCTACCATATGAAAAATGAGAAAAGTCTATATTGATTACAATGCCACAACTCCGCTGTCACCGCATGTAAAAACGGCAATGATTGAAGATATGGAAATATTCGGGAACGCTTCCAGTATGCATGAAGCGGGCAGGCTTGCGCACGCAAGGGTAGAGAAGGCAAGAAGCGCGGTTTCTTCCCTTATAAACGCAAAAGACGGGAAATTAATTTTTACCTCCGGCGGTTCTGAAGCAAATAACACCGTGTTTCAGACAATGCGCCGTCTTGCAGGAGATCGTGATGAGTTCATTATCAGCGCCATTGAACATCCGTGCGTGCTGAACTCGGCGCTGAATTTAAAAAACGAAGGTTTTAAAATAAAAATAATCGAGGTAAATGGGTTCGGGAAAATTGATGTTGACGCGCTTTCAAAAACCTTGAGCGGCAAAACGCTACTTGTTTCGATCATGGCAGCTAACAATGAAATCGGCACTGTACAGGACGTTGCGCGGATTGCTTCCCTTGTAAAAAAAGCGGGAGCTTTTTTTCATACAGATGCGGTTCAGATTATCGGAAAGCTGCCCGTAAACGCGCAGGACTGGCAGGCGGATTACATCACTTTATCAGCCCACAAGATATACGGTCCGAAAGGCGTCGGTGCGTTATATGCAAAAAAAGATATGCCTCTTTTCCCTTTAATACACGGCGGTCATCAGGAAGAAGGTTACAGGGCGGGAACATATAACAACACAGGGATTCTTGCTTTTGGAAAAGCGGCGGAAATCGCCGAAGAAAACGTTAATCAATATGAAAAAACCTTCCTGCCCCTGCGTGATAAACTGCGAAAAGGGTTACTGGAAAAAATCCCGAACATAAAGATTAACGGTCATCCAAAAGATACTCTTCCAAATACGCTGAATGTTTCCTTTCCGGGTGCAGAAGGAGAAGCCATCCTTCTTCACATGGATATACAGGGAATACAGGCAAGCACCGGTTCAGCCTGCGCGTCAGGAAGCCTTGAACCTTCACATGTTCTCCTTGCGACAGGAGCGGGACCTGAGCTTGCCCACGGCTCGATTCGTTTTTCGATGGGGTGGGGTATCACAGAAAACGATATTGATTATATAATTGAGGTGCTTCCGCCCGTTATAGCGCGGTTAAGGGCAATGTCAACATTGCCGTCCTGATCTAAATTGGTATTGGGGATTTTATGTCAGACTGGCTTTATTCAGACACAGTAAAGGATCATTTTACAAATCCGCGTAACGCGCTTCTTGATGAAGAAAAAGAATTTGCATATAACGCCAAAGGGCAGACAGGCAATATTAAATGCGGAGATCAGATGCTGATGCTGCTTAAAATAAAAGATGATGTAATAACGGATGTCCGCTGGAAAACATACGGATGCGCAAGCGCCATCGCCAGTACGAGCATGCTGTCCGAAACCATAAAGGGAATGAATATACAGGATGCCTACAAAATCCGCCCGGAAGACCTTGTTGAAAAACTGGGAGGGCTTCCAAGCTTTAAGATTCATTGTTCAGTTTTGGGCGACAAGGCCTTACGCACCGCCATTGACGATTATCTTCTAAAGACCGGAAGAGAGGGAATACTCAAGGAAGATGCGAGTGTTATCTGTCACTGCCTTGGAATTACCGACAAGGACATTGAAACCGCGTTTACAGGCGGCGCTCATACATGGGAGCAGCTTCAACAAGCCACAAAAATCGGAACAGTATGCGGTTCATGCAGGGAAAAAGCCGAAGAACTCCTCCACGGTCTTGAACATATCTACGGGAAATAGGAAGCATATATTTTATTATACGCTTCCTATAACTTTCAAAATAAATTCCTAATTACCCCTGAACAGCATTGCTAAATCAAGTGGGTTCAGTATTATCGGGACACCGTATTCGTCCTGTGTTAAAAGATTTCCTTGTTGAATTGTAACAGCCGCGTCGGGATGAACTTTAACAATTGATTTTGCCTGTAAAATGAGGTTTGTGTCAAAACGACCGAGATAATAATTGGTCTCGGTTACTGCTGTGCCTTCGGAATCAGTTGATATTATCGAATCTGATGTTATTGCGTAAAGATCGCTTCCGTTTACCCACAACAGGCTTCCCGCTTTTATGTCGTCATCTCCCTGTTTTGCCATAGTAAGGGAATCCTGTGTTACCTCAATAAGCCGTATCGCACCCTGGTTAACGTTTTCACCAGCGATAGCGAGTATTTTACCGCCGATGAATGTTACAGTCCTGACATGAACTGAATCAAGAGGGGATCTCCTGATTTGATTTCCGGTTGCTGTGTCAAAACGAATGAGTCTTCCCGTAGCCACAGGTTCTGTTTTTTCAATTGAAATTCCAAGAATTCCGGCGGGTGTATCCCGAACTATAATAGACTGCTGATCGCTTGCGATTTCCTCGCGTTCCCTCTGCGCGTCGTCAATTCTTTGTTCGGCAATTTCATCAAGCCTATCGGCTTCTTCAAGCCGCTGCGCAGTTTCTTCTTCTATTGCTTCCAGTTCTTCTTCCCTCTGTTGAATTTCCTGTTCTCTTCTTTCAGCTTCCTGCTGCGTTATTGCCCCGGTTTCCTGCTGCTGCTGCGTTGTTTGTCTTTCCTGTTCAAGCCTCTGCCTTTCTTCCGCAATGCGCCTTTCTTCCTGAGCGGCTCTTTCCCTTTCAAGCTGAGCCTGCTGGCGGGCTTCCTCGGCCTGACGCTCCATTAAATCGACCATGTCCTGCCGCTGTGGAATACCCATATCCTCTTCTTTCCGCATTTCTTCAATAACCCTGCTGTCGGTTATGGCGGAAGTGTCAATCGCGCTTAAACCTCCGTGTCCGAGAGGAATGAGCATTAATGTTCTGCCGGGCCATTCATCATAACGGATTGAAAGACCGGCTCTGTCCCTTGTAAGGTGGCTGATAACGGGCGTTTTGTAGCGTGAGGTGAAATAATCCCAGTTGCCGCGGTATACGGCGTTATAAATCGTTATATACTCAGCCAGAAGGGCGGCGTCCGCCGCGCTGTATTGATAAGCCTGCTGCAGATATCCCTGAACAATTGTCCGCAGGTTTCGAATATGATCGACTCCTGCGTCAACGCCAAGACCAAAAACATCGGCATCAAGTTTATTGCCGTCAGGAGCTGATACGCTGTGAATAACAAAGTAGCGGGAAACGCCGCCGATTTCAAAAATGTATGAGTACTGTCTTCTTTGTTCAACTGACATTGCTTCCAGGGTCGGAGCGAGTCCCCCTTCCCTCTCAACTATCTGCTGTCCCAGAACAACTCCGATCTGGCGGATCTGTTCCCTTGTATCAATTCGCGCATGAGGTCCTTCATAATTGATAAAGACTACAGGCGGAAGATTATCCAATTCATCCCGGTCAACCTGGGTAAATCCTGTAATTGTGACGCATGCTAATAATAAAATTGTTAAGAACCGGCATTTGACGGAAGCGTGTTTAAACATTTTCATGACTGGACTCCTAGGCTGCTATTTTAACATACTTAACGCAGGGAAGCAAGTTCTTTGCCGGCTTGTCTTCTCACAAGAGGAGGCTGCGGATTTTCACAAAGCAGGTTTAGTATCCTAATGCCTGTCTCGCTTAAAGGCGGACCTGAGAAGCGGCAAAGAGCTGCTGTTGATGTTGTAATTGCAATTAAAACCTGTTCGCTTTTTATATTACTGGAAACTATGGTATATAAAAATGTATTAATTGCAATCCCTTCAGGGTCTACGCCTATAGCTCCAATGGCCGCCGCCGCCGCCGCTTTTAAAACTGGTTCACTTTCCCTGCGGAAAATATTTGAAAGCCAAGGTACTGTTTCATGCGAACCTATTTGTCCCAGAATACGCATTGCGCTTATCCTGTTTTGTATATTTCCGTTATTATATGATAACAGCAAAAGGAATGTTGTCCATTCCGGTTCATGTGTTCCGATATTGCCGGCATTTACAGCAGCTTCAATTTGCTCCAGTTTTCGATCAATTTCATAATCCAGTAAAGGGTAAACCGGTATATGTAATGAATGCGGACGGCCCGTTCCGTAAGAGCCGTCTGGCTGCGAACCGTACAAACCGTTCTTTTGCGGCATCAGTCGATCTTCGATTTTATATGTATAGAGTATCCAGTCTTTCCCTCCTGTATAAAGGGTTCCGTCATCACTGAATGCCGGAATCGCCGCTATATTTTGAAGAGTTGTAAACCAGAGTCTCTTGCCGTCATGGGAAAAACCGGAAGCTCCGTTTTCGCTCAAAATATAAATTCCTTTATCATCAAAAACCATTTCCGCTTTTTGATTCCCGCTTTTAATATGGCTTTCGGCAGTCCATAGAATTTTACTTTCTTCAAGCGAAACCAAAACAATCCTGCCGTCGCTAAGCACTGCCGCGATCTTGTTTCCGTTTCCGGCTGCCGCCAGAGGAGAAGCCGGAAGGCGGGGCAGAAGGGAAGAATGTAAATTACCCGCCGCAGTCATAAACCAGTTTTCAGTTGTTCCGAGGATTTCCATCGTACCATTGGGATAAATAACAAGTATCTGCTGATCCCCTGTTGAGAGCAATGCTGAAGGTGCGCCGGAAGCCGTCCAGACAAACGAATTGCCGAAAGGGTCCATACGGTAAACTTCGTTATTTTCAAGGGTAAAAATTACACTTCCGCTGCTATCAAGTTTGGGAGGAATTTTAAACGTTGATTCAAGTATCCTTGTCCATAAAAGATTGCCGGATGCGGTATAACAAAGCATTTTTTTTTCTGCAGGGATAAAAAGTCTGCCGTCCCAGCCTGTCACCACTCCGCCGCTTAGGGGATCACCGATATCCCGCCGCCACAATTCACGTCCTGCGCGGTTAACCGCTATTAATATTCCGTTTGTTCTTGAAAAGTAAGAAGTGCCTTCCCGTGATCGCGTAACATAAGGGCTTATTTTTCCGCGCGCCGTATAATTCCAGAGGGGATTTCCGTCCGCTGAATAGGCTTTAATGTTTCCGCCGTCAAGGGCGACAACCACCGACTGTGCCTGAACGCTGGGTAATGATATAACTTCTCCTCCCAGAGCCTGACGCCATGAAGGCTCAAGAGTCAGCAGCCCCTGCTGGCGGTTATCGCTTTGGGCGAAGATCGGGAGCGCGGCAAGCAGGAAGAAAGCACTTATCCTTGACAGAAATTTCATCACTTTAATTATACACCGTAATGGTTAAAAAATTACATATTAATGATAGAGTGAATTATGGCAACCGGGGATATTTATTCGCTCTATCTTGAAGAAATTACGCCGACAGGAGATGCTCTTGGGCGTTTTGAAGGTAAAACTATTTTTGTTAAAGGCGGCGCGCCGGATGAAACTGTAAACTGTCGCATTACAGAAGAGAGAAAAACATGGTCAAAAGCTGAACTGCTTGAAATTACAAAACCCTCTCCTGTACGGACAGACAGCGTTTGTAAATATTACGGCAAATGTGGCGGATGTAATCTTGCGCACATCAATTATGACGCTCAGCTTGCCGTAAAACGTAAAATATTAAAGGATTCCTTCCTGAAAACCAGCGGTCAGCCGCCGCCTGAGATCATTACAATTGACTGTAATTTACCTTGGGAATACCGAAATAGAATACAGTTTCACTGTTTGCGGAATAATTACAGTTTTGGATTTAAAGAGCAGGGAAGCGGAGAAATAATCCATGTTTCAGATTGCCCTGTCGCTGTACATGGTATCAGGGAATTCCTTTCTAAACCGAAAAATCCGCGTGAAAAGTCCTTTTCCATACCGCCAGAGAAAGATCGTTTTACAGTTTTTTCAAAAGATGATGTGTTTTTAAACGAAGGTGGGCAAAAAAGGGGAAAAATTAAACTTCTTGACAGGGAAATATTGGTAGATACGGAAGTTTTTTTCCAAAGTAATTGTTTTATGCTGGAAAAATTCATACTTGAATTAAAAAAAGAAGCTTGTAAAGCGGATCAAAGCCTTCCAATGGCGGATTTATATGGAGGAGTCGGGACATTCGCTCTTTTTTTATGCGATTTTTTCCCTGGAATAATCCTTGCTGAAGAAAATAAAACCGCTGTTAGCGCCGCCCGCGAAAATTTAAGAGGAAAAGACGCAGAGTTTTTCACTTTAAAGGACACCGACTGGCAAAAAATCTTGACGCACAAAATAAGCAGATGCGGCTTTGCGGTAGCTGATCCGCCAAGAGCGGGACTTGCTCAAAAATTGGCGGTTTCCCTTGCACAAACAGGTCCTCCTGTTCTTGCCTACGTTTCCTGCGATCCTGCTTCCCTCGCAAGGGATTCAAAAATACTGACAGACGGTATTTACAAATTGAAAAAACTTGATTTTTTTGATTTTTATCCTCAGACATCGCACATAGAAAGCCTTGCTGTATTTGAACTTAAATCAACAACCCCGCTATGAGGCTCGCATGCGAAAGTATTAGCCCTCATTGCAACAAACTGATATAACCGCTACAATACCGGTATGGTTCAGGAAGAAACGTATTTTGAAAGCCATGACGGGATCAGGCTTTTTCTGTACCGTTGGATACCGGATGGTCAGCCAAAAGCGGCGCTTCATATCGTGCATGGTATGGCGGAAAACGCATTCCGATACAAGCATGTTGCGGAAAAACTAACCACGGCAGGAATTGAGGTTTGGGCTGCCGATCAGCGCGGACATGGAAAGACCGCAGACAGCAGAGTGAATGGATATAAGAGGGGCGGACTTATAGGTCACTGCTCTGATGGTAAAAGTTATAATTTTGTTACTCAGGATGTGTATGTCTTGAATAAGGAAATTAAAAAAACAGTAAACGCTCCGTTGTTTTTACTTGGACATTCGTGGGGATCGTTTATAGTGCAGAACTACATTGAAGAATATTCGAATGATTTATTGATTAACGGCTGCATGTTATCGGGAACCAAGGGACCCGGCGATTTTATAATAAAAGCAGGAGTTCCCTTTTTGACTCTTTTGGCTTTTTTACGGGGACAGCGCAACGGCTCGCGTCTTGCGAAAGCGATGGCGGATGGGCAGTACAATAATCCGTTTAAACCGAACCGCACCGAATTTGACTGGCTCTCCCGTGATGAAAAAGAGGTTGATAAATACGCGGCTGACCTCATGTGCGGATTTTTATGTTCTTCCGGTTTTTACCGCGATCTTGCGAGGCTTTTGGTTAAAGTACACCATCCAAAAGCAATGGCAAAAATAGATAAAAAAATGCCGGTATATATTTTTTCCGGAAGCGCCGATCCTGTCGGTAATATGGGAGCAAGTACAACCGCTCTTGTCAACGCGTACAGGAATTTGGGAATTAATGATCTTGAGTTTGTGCTGTATCCCGGCGCGAGGCACGAAACAATGAATGAAACTAACCGTGAAGAAGTAATTGACAACCTTCTTTCATGGATTAACAAACACTGTGAATGAGATACAGATATTCAACCGGGCAAAACGGTAAACTTGTTAAAAAAGCAATTATTTATACTTGTAATGAGCACGGCATAAATTTCGCCGATGTAGACATCGACGCTGTAAATATTATCCGCAGGTTAAAAAGCACCGGGCATGATTCGTACATTGTCGGCGGAGCGGTAAGGGATTTAATTCTCGGAAAAAAACCGAAGGATTTTGATATAGTGAGCACGGCGGCTCCCCTGAAGATCAAGAAAGTGTTCAGAGGCTCAAGGATAATAGGGAGGCGTTTCCGTATTGTTCATGTTTATATAGGGCAAAAGATTTTTGAAGTTGCCACATTCCGTTCCTTAAAAGACGGAAATACCAGCAATACATTCGGGTCAATTGACGAAGACGTGTTCAGGCGCGACTTCACAATGAATGCCCTTTTTTATGATCCGCAGCAGCAGATTGTCGTTGATTATGTAAACGGCATGAAGGACATAAAAAGGAAACAGGTTAAACCTGTCATTCCCGTAAATCAAATTTTTTCAGAAGATCCCGTGCGGATGATACGCGCTGTCAAATACGCCGCAGCCGCAGGTTTCAATCTTCCCGTAAATCTAAAATTAAGAATATACAATCAATCAAAACTTTTAAAAACAATTTCACCTTCCCGTCTTACTGAAGAGATACAGAAAATAATCCGTTCCGATCAGGCGGCGGCTATTGTGGATTTACTTGAAAAAATGGGGCTTTACGGTTACCTTCAGCCGCAGGCATCAAAATTAATGAAAAGTGACGCTGCTTTTAAAACATGTTATCTAAAAACAATGGCTTCATTCAACGGCAATGAAGTATATCCGGGACAGGCTCTTGGCTGTCTTTTTTATGATTACCTTGAAAGCCTTCAAAAATGGGAGCCGGGGGTAATAGAAAATTATAATGAAATTTTCATGACAGTGCGATCTTTTGTTCTGCCGATGAATCCTCCGCGTTTTGAACTGGGGCAGGCTCTGCGAAAATTTCTGTCTGTACGCGGAATGACAATTAAAAAACAGCATATTGAGAGGATAAAACCTGCGGAAGGCGCGGAAACAGGCGCAGTTTTAAAAAAGAAAAAACGCGGCAAAAAGAAGCGAATTACTCCGTGATTTTATCAATAATGATGATTACCTCTTCGATAAGTATGCCAGTGTAACGCTCAATATTATCGATGATGTACTGCTGCAATTCATGAATATTGCCCCCAAGCGATATTCCGTAAGGTATGTCGATTGTGATTATTAAACGGTATCCTATATCATCATCCTTAACAAGGATTTTTTTAATTTTAATATCGCTGTCAAATTCATCAACGCAATGAATAACAAGCTGGCTTAAAGCCATTTCCGAAATAATCACCTTGCCGCGTTTTGAATATTCCGGTCGGACAAGAGATTTTTCATGCAGGGTAGGAACAGGACCAATACCGGCTGGGACTTTTTTACGCCTAAAAATTCTTATCGCGTCGTAGAAAATATTCGGATAATTTTTCTTTACTTCGATTGAGGGAACAGGAATGACATGCTTTCCTTCAATTCGCCTTGTTCTAATGGCTTTATCAATTTCTTCCTGAGAAGCAATATCATCAATTTTAATTATTCGTTTAGGCGCAGGAAGCTGAAGCCTGCTTGCGATTTTATTAACCATTTTTTCGGAGGTTCCAAGTATTAAAATTCGTTTGAATTTTTCCGTTTGGAGTCTTCTTGCCACTTCATCTCTGTGCGATTTTTCATCGAAAAGCGCGACCTTAACCGCCGCCATAAAGGATTTTTCTTTCTTTGCAGAATGTCCTGCAAGGATACGGTTATCCCGAATTAACAGACCATCATCAATTATCAGATTTATTGAGTGTTTTTGGGCGACAAGCTTTGCATGAAAACTTTTTCCTGTCCCGCTTTCCCCGACCAGAGCGAAAACTTTCTTCCGGTTTACGGCAAAAAGAAAATCCAGTGTCATGAAATATTCTTTTTAATTATAGAGCCTCTATTGACAAAAAACTGCGTCAATCCCCTTTTACATAAGGAACTGACGCAGCGTTATAACATATCACTTGAATACAGGAATCGCTTCGGTTTTTTTAATGGGCGTTAATTACCGTAACCGCGCAGTTCAGCCAGTAATGATTTCGCCCTGTCTTTGACCGGTGTGATATAGTGACCTTCCGATATGCGGACTAAAGTTCTTATCGCTTCCGGAGAACTTATTCCGTTGTTTCTCTGAGCTATTTTTTCAAAAGCGTCAATTGTGGCAATCGCCATAAGATTATCAGGATTTAAATTGTCAAATTTTGAGAATGCCCAGGAAATAATGACAACTGTTTCATTGTTCTCATTGGATCCGATATCACCCAGTGATTTAATTGCTTCCTGAAGAACCATAGGTTCGTTTTCAAACTGACAAATATCAAGAAGCGATCTTCTGGCTTCTTCTGTGCCAAGCTGACCGAGGTACCTTGCAGACTGACGCCTTACATCAGGAAAGTTATTTACAACCCTGTTGTTTTCTCTGGCTACCGACCTTCTTCCTTCCCTGGATAAAAAATCAAGCGTTAAGCGGATATCATCGCTTTTATTTCCGCGGTTAATGGCGTCGCTGATATATTCCAAAGCGATAAATTTCTGTTCTCTGCTGCTTGCTCTGGCGGTTTCCCTTATGATCATCAGCTCAATTGATTCCTGCAGGTACGATTCTTCAATAGTCATGCTTGGATTGCTTTGCGCAGGCACATTCGAAATCAAAATAACAGAGACCGTCAACAAAACCAAAAAACGTCTTAATGTAAACATAAACCTCTCCTTGCTTAATTTATTATTATCCACGAGTTACCCTCTTTTTCAAGATCATATAAAACCAGACGTTGTTCTTCCCCCTGTCTGTTTACATTAACTGAAAACGCTTTTACCCTGGTTCTTGTTATAAATTCAATATCGTCAACACGGCTATTGGCTCTTGCCGGTACAACAACATGAACAAAATAATCTTCCGTTGTTTTAAGCACAATTTTTCTTGTTTTCATTGCCGGCATATCTGAAATACTCTGAAGATTTTCAGCGGAGGATATCTCATCAAAATATTCTGGAGATAATGCCGCTTTCCACGCGCTGTAGTTTCTGCTGCTTATAATTTTATTAAGTTCCTCTATAAATTTTCTGACTTCCTCCATGGTCGAATCATAATGTTGTCTGGTAATTTCCTGAATATTTATAACTTCTGCAGCCGGCTGCTCAGCCGTAACCGGCTTTTCAATCACAACCGGCTGTTCGATTACGACAGGTTTTTCAATCACAACAGGCTGCTCAGCAACGACAGATTGTACGACTGGCTTTTCTTCTGCAGGTTTGACTGCTTCCGATTGGACAGGTACTTCTTTCGGCGCGTTTGTATTCTGACAGGAAACAACCGCTATTATTATTATAAAAAATAGAAAGCTGAGTTTTTTACTTTCCATGGTACAACAATATTCCATTTTCATACATTTGTCAAATATTAAAGCATTCTGGATATCAAGGGTTACATTTATACACAGCGGTTGAATAAAAATTTAATTATCATTAATATAATTTCATGTTAAAAGCAGCATTTCCCGGTTCATTCGACCCGCCGACGTCAGGACATATTAATGTTATTCAGCGCGCTGCGTTGATTTTTGACGAATTAACAGTTGTCATTGCTGAAAACAAACAGAAGAAGTATCTTTTCTCCGCCGATGAGCGGGCTTTTATGCTCAGTGAACTTGTAAAAGACACAAAAAACATAAAAGTATCTGTCTGTGATTGTCTAATCGTTGATTACCTTAAAAAATTGGATATAAAAATTCTGATTAGAGGCGTCCGCGGACTTGAAGATTTCTCATACGAGTTTGAACTTTCCGTGATGAACAGAACTCTCGACCCCGGAATTGAAACCATTTTTATGACGACAGATCCTGAATACTTTGTTATTCGCTCATCGTCGATTAAGGAATTGGCTTCATTCAATGGTAACCTGCATGGAATGGTTCCTCCGCTGGTTGCAAAAGCTTTGAAAGAAAAGTATATTACCAACTAGAAATGATAAATGGACATAAGTCAATTTATTGACAAAATATTAATAAATGTCTTGACTAAGAAAATTATTCCTGTTAAGATATGACCAAGTTAAAGAGGTAACATTATGGCAGTACCCAGAGGTAAAACATCCAAGGCAAGGACAAGCCGCCGGCAGTCCATCAACATGAAATTAACCGCGCCTACAATGATTAACTGCAACACATGCGGCAATAAGGTTTTATTACACAGAGTTTGTACAAAATGCGGATATTATCGCGGTAAACAGGTAATTGTACCCTAGAACGGTTTCTGATTTCAAAGTCTAAATAAGGGGAAAAAAATGGACGAATTATTTGAAAAAATGAAAAAGCTCATCGCCGAAAAACTTGACGTCGATGAGGGGAAGATTACATTGGAAGCTTCATTCCGTCAAGATCTCGGCGCAGACAGTCTTGATACCTATGAACTGGTTTATGCTATCGAGGAAAATATGGGCATTAATATTCCTGACGAAAAAGCCAATGAATTTGAAACTGTGAAGGACGCATACGAGTTTATTAAATCCCAGCAGAAATAATCATGTGGATTGCCATGCGAATATAGTGGACTCACAAAGAAAAAAACAACTGGCGGCTTTCCAGAAAGCCGCCGGTTTTAAATTTAAAAATATCGAACTTCTTAATCTTTCTTTCATGCATCGTTCTGTTTCCAATGAGACAATCAAAAAAGCGAATAACGAGCGTCTGGAATTCCTTGGAGATTCCATTCTTGGGGCTGTTTGCGCCACTCTCCTTTACAAAACATTTCCGGACAAAAGCGAGGGCGAGCTTGCAAAGATCAAATCCGTTGTAGTTTCAGAGGATGTGTTATCTGAAATTGCGCTTAATCTGCAGATTGATAAAATGCTTCTTTTGGGAAAGGGCGAGGAACTTTCCGGCGGCAGGAGTAAAAAGACAATTCTCGCGGATGCTGCAGAAGCTCTGATAGGCGCGATTTATATTGATACCGGATACAGAGCGGCGTTTGATTTTGTCAGCCGCTGTTTAAAACCAGAAATCAGCATTGTAACTGGGGACAATTACCATAAGGATTATAAATCGCTTCTACAGGAACACTGTCAGAAAAATTTACACTGCTATCCTGAATACAATATTATAAAGAAAACCGGTCCTGAGCATGACCGCACTTTCTGGATGGAAGTGAAAATCGGTGAAACCGTCTATGGAAACGGAAAAGGCCGCAACAAGAAAAGCGCGGAACAGGAAGCTGCAAAAGCCGCCTGGGAAAAAGTGAATAGGTAAAATTAAAATCAACGAACATCTCAGTAGTTTCAGATTGTAAAGAAGTAGGAAACTTTATAAACAAGAAGGAAGTGTATGCCATAAGGATTGTTACCTTTGAAAAATATCAAAAGAAAACCGCGTTCCGTCAGCAATTCTCAGTTTAGAAAAAATGATATGATCAAGGTATAAAAGCAGGAATGTATAGGAAACTATTGAGTAGCATAGAAGCGGTCGTGAAAGGAATCCTCGACCAAGAATAGAGCGGTCGCAACCTGGAATACTGGTTGCTGGATGGAATCAAGTGTACATGCGCGGTGTTTTTCTTTCAATATCCGTCATTACGGGAGTTTTAACGGACAATGCAGGAACGGGAAAAACGAAACAATGTTCAAACACTACATGGTGTTAGCAAGATACCGAGCGACAACCAGAAAAGGACGCTATTTGACGGTATAAAACACGAGAGAATTGGAGCGGTATTCAATCGAACGTTACAGACAGCAAACGAGGCTGGAGCGATAAAACCGTATCAGGTATTGAACAGAAGAGTGTTAATAGCTATCGATGGGTTTGTGGTACTATTCGTCGTAGGAAATCTACTGTAAACACTGTCTGTATAGAAACAAAGCCGGGGAAACAATGTATTATCATAGCGAAGTGGTCGGTGTGGTAATACGCTCTGGAAAAACCACATAACTTACGGTGATGACAGGACCGATACGGAACAGCGACGGGAAGGATAAACAGGACTGCGAGTGCAGAGCCGGAAAACGATGACTTGTTATGAATAGGGAAGGAGTACCGGTGATTGAAAGCGGCCTTGTTAGGCGACGACTTATATTTAAATTAGTTTTTTTGCGAATTAGTATTGGCATAAAAGATGAGTTTTATCTTCACCTGTAACCCGATTCGTACCTGTGTCTTCAAATATAAAACGGTTCTATGGGGAAGGTTAGTTATACTAAAAGCTGGGTTATGAGTAAAAAGATAACAGCAGATAATATACAGTTACTGGCACTGTGCGGACGCACGCGTTGAAAGATAAAAAACAAGCATAAAAACATGGTGAAAATAGCGATAATAATAGGAGTAGCTAAACTGAGAATTGCTATTTTAACCTTCGTATTCTTGAAAATAATAAGGAAATAAATTAAAATTACTAAAATGAAAAAAGTGACAGCAACATTACATTTTACAGAGTTGCTCCTTGCTTTAATAAAAGGTAATACCAGCTTGGTAGATTCGCTTCACATACTTTCCGGAGAAGGGATGGAAAAACCTGTAAAAGATACCGCTGAAGCGCTGTTGCTGTTAATGAAAAAGGGAAGAGGGTTTTCTGATAGTTTACGTCTCATTCAGGACAAAAAAGTTTATTTTAATCAAATGTATATTTCGCTCATATCGGCTGCAGAATTAACAGGAAAAATTGACAATGTACTTGAACGAATAGCAGGTGATCTTCGAAGAAGGCAGCAGGCGACTGAGAATGCCTTAAATATAATGATGTATCCGTTAATAATCATTTTAGTTGCCATAACCGGAACCGTGTTTCTGATAATAAAAGGTATGCCGTTTTTTATATCGGGCGGATTTCTTTCAGGCGAGATATTAACAAATGCTGTTACCGGCATAATAATAGCCGGGCTTATACTGCTGCTTGGAGGCGCGGCATTGTTTATAACGTACTACAGAATTTTTTATTTTGATTCGCCTGAATACAGGATATTTTATGTACTGGATTTATTATTAAAAAGCAATGTCCCTCTTCTTGACGCAATAACGCAGTGTATAACAGATATGAGCGGAACAAAATACGGAATCTCACTTATAACAATTAAAAAAGAAGTTACCGGCGGAATATCTTTTTCGCAGGCATTTGGTAAGCTTCCGTATTTATCACCTTATGTAACCGGCTGGCTGGCAGTTGCAGACATGCATGGAAACATCAATGAGGTTTGCAGCAATATAAAGGATTTTTACGCATATAAAAACACACGCAGACGTGAAGCACTTACAAGGCTTATAGAACCTGCTGTTATTGTATTAACCGGTTCTTATCTGTTAACGTTAATAATAGCAGTTGTTTTGCCAATACTTACATATGCTGGAGGTGTTTTATGAAGATGAAATATGACGAAGGTTTCTCCTTCATAGAAACAATTGTGACCATCTCGATAATTTTAATATTAGCGGCAGCTGTCGGTTTTTCCGCTATTAGATATATTGAAAGAGCAAGGATAGCGGCTTGCCGCAACCAGATAGAGACATTCAGGTTGTCATTACAGTCCTATTATATTGACTGCGCAATATATCCAACTGAAGCGCAGGGGCTGTCGTCGCTGTGGGAAAAACCAATTCTTTCTCCTGTACCTCCTGGGTGGGATGGACCTTATACTGACAGATTGATACCAAAAGACCCATGGGGCTACGATTACATTTATAAAAACCCGGGAGATAAAAACTTACCGTTTACCATAATGTCATACGGCGCAGACGGAAAGGCAGGAGGAGAGGGACAAAATGCGGACATTTATTCATGGGAATGACAAGGGTAACGCATTATTGCTTTCCCTTGTGTTAATAATGGCGCTTTCGTTGATTTTTCTTTCATTAGTGCCGCGTATAGGTACGCTTAACAGATATGCAAAAGAATACAAATTGCAAATAATACATGAAATAGAAAACGCAAACATGGAGATTATAAACAGATATGACCTTTACTGAAACGCTCGCCGCGCTTGTGATTATGGGTTTATTTCTTTTTGGTTTTTCACAGGCGTTTTTACCGGCATATCAGGCATGGGACAGAGCTAAAAATATATATCAAACAGCTCATGCGATTGATTTTATAGCGAAATCCTTTAAGGCTGAATGTGCAAAACCTGATAGAGATATTAATAATTGGGAAATAGCTGTTTCATCAGCAAAAGAACTTGAATATTACGAGATAACTGAATATTGGCAGGAGGGTTTTTTAAGGGTGCTTAAAGCATCGTGTGTCATTTCAGGTGAAAGAATAGTAATATTCGGGTTATGCACACCATGAAACTAAAAATAATAATCCCGCGTAAAGATCACGAAGTGTATTTTATCATGCCGCCTGAAGGATTTAAACTGCGTGATACGCAAAACATGATATATGATAAATTAAATGAACTGCATCCTGGTTTTACCGCAGCTTCCTGCATTGATATTAAACTGTTTGAGTTTAATAAAACAAGGTGGTTTATGGTTACTGTAATGGCAGGCGAGACTCTCGCAGAGTATCAAATTATACATAAAAAAGCGATTCTATATACCAATACGTCAATTATGGCAAACACAAAAAATTTTACAATAAACGCACCTGAAAGAATAGATGATGAATTAATAGGTTTTGACGTTAGGAGAAACGAACCGGTGTCAATACCTGCAGAAACCGTAAGTATATCCAATAATCAAATCTTCGCTGGCAGGATAGAAAAAATTCCGTCCATGCACGGTGTGTTCAACAGAAGAAAACCAAAACTGATAATCGCAGTTGCTTCCGTATTTATATTGCTGCTTGTATTTTTATCTTTAATATTTACGTCAGTTAAAACATCCGAGAATACGGTAATAGTTGTACCTGATCGGGAAGAAAACCAGCTTGATGAAAAGGCGTTGCTGCCTACGGCCTTTGCAGTATTAGCAGATATTGCAGAATTATTTCTAATGGAAAACGGTGTAATTGAAAGATGGCAGTATAATCTTGCGAATAATTCTGAAGTTACCGTACAATGCAACGGTATTTCAGCGTTTACTGCTGTTGCAATTTTTGAACATATTAAATATTTAACGTTAGACGACATTCAAAATATCAATTATATTGAAGGGAAACCAGCAACAACAATTGTTTTAAGAGCAAAGCATGATGTATACTCCACACCTGTTTCATATGCGTTTACAGGTCAGGAAGGAATATTTATTGCCGCCGAGGAACTAACCGGCTTGTTTATTAATCAGAACATTATCATAAATTCTGAAATATTTCCTTCTACAGGCAACAGATATATGACGTATACAATAATATATACAGCCAATGAAGAAAGATTGATTAATTCGATAGACATTATGGAAGAAATATGCAATAAATATCCATTATTCATCAGAAGCTTTGATATAGCCGCAAGCCGGGAAAGAAGAGAATTTACAATTACCTGTGCATTTTCCTATAATGAGGCATTGGATGAAACAGCGGTTGTACCAAACGATAAAAAACAGAAGATACCTTCGGCGTTTGGTTATAAACCGGTTAGTTATTCAACATATTCGTTTATCGCAGAGCAGGTACCCGAAAAGACGTCGTTGATAGGTACGATAAAAGATTCTAATAATCATACTGTTTTTTACCATGATTCAGAGGGAAAAATAAGAATCAGGAGCAGTTGGTGAACAGCAAAAGTATTATAATAGCAGGTTTTGCTTTTTTACTGTCGGCTTCCTGTAAAACAACAGAGTTTGATTATAAGGTTTTTGATGTTAACGGAATGATCTACGATTTTTCTAACCGTCCAATTCCATATTGTGAAATTACTTTAGGGAAGAGATATAACGGCAGTACAGATATAAACGGCAGATTTACACTGCCAAAAGTACCAACAGGAAAATACCTCATAACGGTAACAAAGAGCAGCTTTGAAACGTATACAGACTATATAAATATTATTGACAGAAATCAAATAATTTATATACGTATACCGTCTTTGAATCAATTACTTGAGATGGTTGACGATTCCTTAACCAAAAAAAATCTGTTTGATGCAGAAGAAATTATTAAAAGAGCATACCTGATTGATCAAAACAATATTGAGATGCTTTTTTATTATGCAACTATTAAATATCAGCAGCAAAAACATGATGAAGCAATTGGTTTTTTAATAACAGCAAAAAATCTTGGATCAAAAGATGAGTATATTGAAAAGTTCTTATCGATACTAAGGGGGTTAATCAATGAGTAAGAAAAATAGCAGACTGGTAATTAATATTTTAGCAGTATTTTCTTTTTTATCGTGTACTGATAATGGTAGTGAGCCTCCTCCCTTTATCGTAACAGTTCCAATATCAATATTATCTAATACATCTTATGATTTTATGTATGCCGGAATATCATTTTATTTTTTTAATAAATCAGAAAAAAGCATTGACAATATAACCGCTTCGTTCAGGTTATTTGATGCTAAGACACAAGATAACCCTTTTATAGGGAGTAATGAATTTGAGATTACAAAACTCACTTCAATATCTCCTGGTGAAAATAAGGAAATCGTATTATCACTGGATAAATTCATTCATAATGCGCCGTCAGAACCTTACGAAATTGATTTTTTTTATATATTAAAAATTGTATACGCTGACGGCAGTATCTGGGAAGATAAATACGGCTTATACAGTATATAGAGAGCAGGAATGAAAATTATCTTGTTATTGCCGGTAATTGCTTTTCTCTTCCTTGACTGTTCGCTAGAAAAGAATATAGATGTGCAAGCTGAAGTTGTAATTGAAGAGGTTAAACGAGAATGGACTTTTGTTATCTATATGGCAGCAGATAATGATCTGGAAGGAGCAGCAATAACGAACTTTAATGAACTTGAAGCCGTACAATACGGCAACGCTCCTATTTCCATTCTAGTCCTGCTGGATCGCTCTCCTTATTATGATATGACAAACGGGAACTGGACAGATACAAGGTTATTTGAGGTAACACCAGATCCTGACGGTTTAACATCAATAATAAAATCTCAGCGTGTAGATTGTCCTGAATTGGGATTATCAAAAGATTCCGAAACTGAACTTAATACCGCAGACCCTATGGTTCTGTCACGTTTGATAGATTTTGCAAAGAGAGTATATCCTGCGGAACATTATGCTCTTTTTATCTGGGGTCATGGGACAGGCTGGCGTTCCGGTCCAAGCTCAGGTACGTCAAATACACCTTTAAAAGCAATTGCAATTGATGATACACATGGTCATTATATGTCTCTTCCGTCTTTTGGCAGGGCAGTGAACGGAAAAGGCTTATCTCTTATTGGTTTTGATACCTGTTATGGAGCAGTACTGGAAGTTGCGTATGAAGTAAGGAATAACGCAGAATTATTTGCAGGTTCTCAAGGGGCGATTTTATCAACAGGCTGGGATTATACGACCTTGTTTAACAACTTTTTACAAAAACCATATCTTTCAATTTCAGATTTAGGAAATTCTATACAATATCAATACAGCAAACGTTACGGCGGTTTAAATACTGCTACCATTTCTCAAATACAGCTTTCCTGGATAGAGAACCTGTATAATAAATTTAATGCTTTTTCCGGTGTCGTCGCAGATTCCATTACAGAGCAGGACTCAAGAGACGAAGTATTAAATCAGATTTTATTTCATGTTGAAAGTCAATATTTCACCTCATTTCCTTCCGATTTATATATTGATATTCTTGATTATACAAAAAAAATAACGGCAATCAGAGCGAGTATAACTTCAAGCGAAAGCCAGCAAAACGCAATGATAAATTCGGCAAATGACCTTGAAAACGCTCTTAAAAAAGCGGTGCCTGTGTCCTGGGCTCAGAACGGAACTGTAAACAAAATAGGCGTGCATGTTATTCCATTACAGGGTATAGGCGTTCCAGCTGCTTCGCATGAATTAGCATATATTAGAAACAGTATGGCTCTTGATAAAAGCGCGTTTGTTGAGAACTCTGCTAACTGGGTGCCTAATGCAACGCCTCAAAGCGGCAGTTTACTTGATAAATTATTTTATTGGAATTATTAGTAAAAACAAGGAAAGGTAAATGATAAAAAAGATAACTGTAGTTGTATTTTTTATGCTTTTTTGTTATCAAGCTGTGTCTTCAATTGAAACAGAAATAACCGCCGAAGAGATGGCAGAATTCAATATGACGTTTTTTCCCGGGCAGGAGAAAATCACGTTTAAAAACATTGTAACGCTTGACGGCGCGGAATATGACATAAGCGCATTGAGAGGCAAGTATGTACTAATTAATCTGGGAGCAAGCTGGTGTCCATACTGCAAAAAAGAAAAGCCGTCTTTACAATGGCTGTATGACAATTATGCCGGCGAAAGGTTTACCTTGCTTACAATTTATATAGGCGAACAGGCAAGCATTGTAAAACAATACATTGATAATAACGGATTAACTATACCTGCGGCTGTTGAACCAAAGAATGAATTTCGCGAAATATATGCAAAGACAATTCCAACAAGTTATATAATAAACGCTGAAGGATACATTGTAGCGCGTATTAATTTAAACAAAGAATGGGACAGTAGACTAGCGCTGAAGATAATTAACTATTTTTTAAACAGCGAATAACAAAGTTGTCTGGAAACTTCAGTTTCCAAACAACTTCGATGTTGAAATATATTTTTTTCTCCTCGAAGTATCTTTGGTACATTGGCGGGAGAAAACAAGAATTGTGAGACAACCAGCCGTGTTGTCGAACGGGTCCAATACAAAAACCATAGATGTACCTCTTGACTGGGTCGAAAGAAGGGAAATAGTATGAAAGGATAGATGAGAAGCAGAGGGAAAGAAGAGAGCGAGAGCGGAAGAACGCCTGTAATAGTATTGATAATAATCCTTATGATAATGAACATGCCGCTTACAGTGTACGGACAAGATGAACCTAGCTGTGATTCTCCGGGTTTTGGAGGGTGCGGGGGACCAAGTCCTGAAGAATTAGCTGTGATGGTAGCGACAGAAATGGCAATATTTGCAGAGAATTTAGGAGATAATTTCAACC
>Ga0209755_10000104_pt1 | contig 154550 bp, 172 predicted proteins | sample TergutCo191P1_FD_187301 | JGI IMG/M metagenome (GOLD analysis project Ga0209755, IMG submission 187301) | Cornitermes sp. P1 segment gut microbial communities from Petit-Saut dam, French Guiana - Co191P1 (SPAdes) (version 2) | ecosystem: Host-associated > Arthropoda: Insects > Digestive... | reverse complement strand
TGCAAAGGCAGATTATTCACAGCTCTAAAGATATAGGAAGGCCAAAGGTCGCGTCCGCAAAAGACGGAATCAAGGGCATTAATCCCTTTGTGAATGTTGTTGTGCATAACACAATGCTTACAAGTAAAAACGCGATGGAAATAATCGGCGATTACGATATTGTCGCTGACGGAACTGATAATTTTCAAACGCGTTATCTTGTAAATGACGCGTGCGTGTTTCTCGGTAAAGTGAATATTTACGGCTCGGTTTTTCAGTTTGAAGGACAGTCAAGCGTATTCGGCGCGAAAGAAGGACCGTGTTACAGATGCATCTATCCGTCGCCGCCTCCTCCGGGACTTGTTCCCTCATGCGCAGAAGGCGGTGTAATGGGAGTACTACCCGGTATTATAGGAACGATTCAGGCGGCAGAAACAATTAAAATGATTGTCGGCGGTGCCAAACCTTTAATCGGGCGTTTGCTTCATTTTGACGCATGGCGCATGAAATTCAGGGAACTCAATTTGGAAAAAGATCCCAACTGTCCTGTGTGCGGAAAAAATCCTTCAATAAAAGAGCTTATCGATTACGAACAATTCTGCGGATTAAAAAAAGATCAAAACAGTGATCCGATAGAATCAATTACCGCCATCGATTTAAAAAAACGTTTGGATTCAGGGGATAAAATTCAATTTATCGATATACGAGAGCCGCACGAACGCGCAATCGTCAAATTTCCAAACGCGATCATTATGCCGCTTGGTCAATTGGTAAGGCGGATGGAAGAACTGGATACAGGTATCGATTCAGTGTTCCTCTGCAAAATAGGTCAGCGCAGTATTTTGGGAATACGCGCATTACGTGAAGCGGGTTACAAAGGAAGACTTTTAAATTTGCAAGACGGCTTAAACGCATGGGCGCGGGACGTAGATAAATCGATGCCTGTGTATTAAGATTTTTTTGATACAAAAAAATTCACAACCTATTGACAAGAAATTAATAAAAGAATAATCTAATACTTAGTAAACATATATGTTTATAAATTTTAACAACATCTTGGAGGATGAAAATGAAAAAATTACTTTTTGGACTGCTAATTGTAAGCGTATTGTTTACGATAAGTTTTACTGGATGCAAATCCGGAAAATCCGGTTCTGAGCTTACTGTGGGAGCAACGCCTGTTCCGCATGCAGAGCTGCTCGAATTAGTAAAAGCCGATTTGGCGGATCAGGGAATCACTTTAAAAATTATTGAGTTCACTGATTACGTTCAGCCCAATTCCGCTTTAATCGCGGGAGACATCGACGCGAATTTCTTTCAGCACGTTCCCTATCTGGAATCAAATGGCGATTGGACAGCTCATCTTAGTTCTGCATTCGGCGTTCACATTGAACCATTCGGCTTGTACTCGGAAAAATTCAAAAACGTTAATGACTTGCCGAACGGCGCGTCAATTGCAATTCCAAATGATCCTACAAACGGCGGGCGGGCTTTGCTTCTACTTCAGTCTAAAGGATTAATCACATTAAGAAGCGATGCCGGATTAAACGCTACTTCCCGCGATATTACCGACAATCCCAAAAATTTCCGTTTCAGAGAACTTGAAGCGGCTCTTCTTCCGCGCTCATTAAATGATGTTGACGCAGCGGCCATCAACGGCAACTTCGCTCTTCAGGCAGGGTTCAATCCCATTAATGACGCACTCATTATTGAAGGCGCGGATTCTCCGTATGTGAACATCGTAGTCGTGCAAAAAGGCAATGAACAAGAAGCAAAAATTGTCGCTTTAAAAAAAGCACTTTTAAGCCAGAAAGTAAAAGATTATATAATCGCGAACTACGCAGGCGGAGTCGTTTCAATTTTTTAACTGCTTCTGCATGAGAGATAAGGAGATTAGCCTGACTGCATCAAGCCCGGCTATTTCCTTATTTTTCATTTAATGGTATTCTGTATAAATGATCATTCTTAAGAACATCTGCAAAGCGTATCCCGGCATCACTGTGCTTCAAAATGTCGATGTCGAAATTCCTGACAACTCAATTTTTGGAATAATCGGCAAAAGCGGCGCGGGAAAATCAACATTATTACGAATAGCTAGCCTCCTTGAAAGACCGGATTGCGGAGAGGTCTATTACGATTCAGAAAGAGTCGACGTTTTAAAAGGACGGCCTCTTCTGGAGCGGCGCAGAAAAATGGGAATGATATTTCAAAATTTTAATCTTTTAGGATCGCGCAACGCGGCGGAGAACATCGCCTACCCTCTGGAAATAGCCGGAATGCAGAAAAAACAAATCGTGAAAAGAGTTGATGAACTTTTAGAAATGGTCGACATAAATGATAAAAGCAAAGCGAGAATGAGCGAACTTTCGGGCGGACAAAAACAAAGAGTAGCGATCGCGCGCGCGTTAGCTGCAAATCCGCAGGTGCTTTTCTGCGATGAAGCGACAAGCTCTCTTGATCCGCAGACAACGCGCTCCATTTTGGCGCTTATTAAGGATTTACACTCCAGGCTGAGCATTACAGTCTTTTTAATTACGCATCAAATGGAAGTAATCCGCGATGTCTGCCAGCAGGTCGCGGTTCTGGAAAAAGGAATTGCCGTGGAACATGGAACGGTTTCGGAAATTTTTAACGCGCCTAAAACGCAGGCCGCAAAGGAATTGATCCATGGGTAACGAAAGATTGATGGAAGTTCTTTCGATGCTTCCGCAGGCAACATATGAAACTGTTTTTATGACATTCGCTTCGGCTGTTCTGGCTTCGCTTCTTGGCTTTCCTCTTGGAACTTATCTTTATGTAACGTCTCCCGCAGGCCTTACGCCGAAACGCATCACATACAATATTGTTTCACGTATTGTGAATCTGCTTCGATCTCTTCCTTTTATCATATTGATGATTCTTTTAATTCCGTTCACGCGGATGCTCATTAAAACCAGCATAGGTCCTACAGCGGTAATTATTCCGCTGTCAATTGCCGCGGCTCCTTTTGTTGCGCGCGTTGTTGAGTCCGCTCTTGAAGAAGTTGACAAAGGAGTTATAACAGCGGCAAGAGCAATGGGCTCTGCCAATATGCAGATTATTTTTAAAGTGCTGATACCCGAAGCAATGCCCGCTCTTATTTCCGGCCTTGCGCTTACAATTATAAATCTCATCGGTTACTCGGCAATGGCAGGCGCGCTGGGCGGCGGCGGACTTGGAGACCTCGCGATCCGCTATGGTTACTATCGATTTAGAATCGACGTAACCATAGCAGCTGTAATCATCATATTGATTCTTGTCGAAGCGGTGCAGATGTCAGGCACTATCATAAGCCGCAAGCTGCTTGCAAGACGGTAAAGATTAATTAATTCCTGCCTGGTTACGCAAAAAAAGTACGCCCCTTTTTACATCAATACATTGACCAGGAAGATCATCTTTTTATAACGGGCTTTATGCTTTTTTGATACTTTTTAGGATCGAAAAATCCATATTCAATTCTGCCTGCGGAATAATCCAGTTTATATCCGGTTTTTGAAAAATCAAAAGAATATATCGCATCCGTAATTTTATTATATTCTTTTTAATATATCCTTTTTACTTAAACCATTGCTTTTTGCTAAAATGTTCCAATTACGAATTGCCATAAACCGCCATAAAAACTTTGGAAAATTCGGACTCAAATAATGAATATCAATTGGTTTTTTTAATTCTATATTTTCCGCCATTATTTGCAATGCGCTTGAAAGACTCTTAAATAAATCCCTGTCTTTTGAAAGATGTTTTGTCCGCCCAATCATTTCTCCGGCGCCCTGCCCGATTCCTCCGCCGAATTTAACTCCCGCGTGCTCGCACCAGTTTTTTATAATTTCAAATGCGATATTATTTTGTTTTCCTTCATAAAATCCATTGTTAACTACAGAATACAATATTAAATCATTTTTCTTTTGTTGTTTTATATTTTCTTCCAATTCAATCAGCATTTTTAATGTATTGGACGGCAGCGAATGTACAAAAAGAGGAAACATCAATATAATTGCTTCTGAGGAAATAATTTTATTAAACATTTCATTTGTTAATTGCTTTAAACCGCAATTAAATACATTTATTTCATGTGTCTGATTTAACAGACCTTTTAATTTTTCTAAAATAAGCTCTGTATTTGATTCGCCTGTTTTTTGGCTGCCATTAATAATGCTGACTTTCATGACTATATTCCTTTAATATCTTCAAATGAATTATAAAAACGCACAGTTCTTTTTTGTTTTTGCGTAATTTTTTTTACGAGTTTTTCTGCGGTTTCTTTTTCATTTTCTGTTATTTTTCCGTATAGATGCACAGAATAATCAATTTTATTTTTATATCTTTTTGGATGCCGTGTTTCTCCGTTCTCCGTTTCAAAATACGGTAAAATAAAAGGACAAACGCTTCTATCAAGCACATTTTTAACAAACGGACTGAAACCTCCGTAATAATTTTGGCTTATAATGATTAATTGACTGCATTTTGACAATAGTTCACCCATATTATCATAGCCGTCCTTAATAACACATTGACCAGGCGTTTTAATCCAACAAGCAAAACAGCATATACAAGGCTGAATTTTTTCACTATAAGGAATAACTTTTGTTTCTATCGAATTATCTTTTAAAATATTCTCAATAACTAATTCAGCCCGATCGTGTATTATTATATTCATTAGCTTTCCGTTAAAACTCATTCAGCCGTAAAATATTTTATCGCGCGTTAAAAGTGCTTTTTATCCATTTACCCCACTCAGTTAAATCATTATCCGTCCAGCCTGATGTAATTCCGCTGCTGGCTTTGAAAACACTGCTGCTTTCTGCTTTGTTTGCAAGATTCCACGCAATAAAACTTAAATTATGTTTATTTATCAAATCCATCCATAATCTGCCAGATTCTAAATCATTACCGCCGTCACCTGAAGCGCTGCATATAGCGAATTCATTAACAAACACAGGAAGTCCGTTTGATACGCAATTATCAAGCCTCTGACGAAGAGAATCTTTATGAGTAGCAGCATAAAAATGAAGAGAGTACATAATATTATCGAAACTAAGAGGCGACTGTAGCGCCAAATGAATATCTTGACTCCATGTAGGCGTACCGACAAGGATTATAGCGTCAGGATCGTTCGCTCTAATTATAGGAATGATTTCGTTTGCGTAAGTTTTTACATCATTCCATGTTACAGCATTACCATTTGGTTCATTGCAAATTTCATATAGAACATTATCTCTGTCTTTATAAAGTCCCGACATTTCAGCGAAAAATTCTTTTGCCTCTTTGATAAAAAAGTTAGGGTCGCCTTTTTTGGAAGGTGCTGAGGGATTATCATTGAGAATGTGCCAGTCAATTATTACATACATATCAAGTTGTGTCGCCCATTCAACGCTGTTTTTAACAATAGTTTTCAAACTTGCCTTATTCCCTGTAGTACAATATCCTCCGCTTTCAGCCGTATACATGGCGATACGAACGCAGTTTGTATTCCAACTGTCGCGTAAAGTTTTAAACGCTTCATAGTTAACATACCGAGGGAACCATGCAATACCATGGGTAGACATTCCATAGAGCTGAACTTTTTCTCCGTTTTTATCAACAAGATTGGCTCCGTTTACACTTAATTTTCCATGTCTTGTAAACAGATTATCTTTTAGTTCCCCCGGTGTCTCCTGTCCCTGTGTATTATTACTATGACAAGCGGAAACGGGCAGGAAAAGTAAAATCACACACAAAACCATTAAAAATTTTAATAAATATTTCATTATATTTATCCTCCTAAATATAAAAATTATATCAATACAGTATATTTCGATTGATACTTATATTATGCATGTATTTATGTATAAATTTCAAGCTGTACATAATATACAAAATATTCCTGATACTTGTTCATCATTCTTCTATACAAAATCCACTTGAAAACATACTAAACATATAGTATTATTCAGTTATGGACATAAGCACAATCTGCGTACACGGCTGCGGTAAAAAATTCGATATCACAGGCGCGGTATCGGTTCCCATTTTTGCGTCTTCAACTTTTGCGCACCCCGGCGTTGGACAAAGCACCGGGTTTGACTACTCGCGCTCGCAGAATCCAACAAAGGAGCATCTTGAACACACGGTTACAGCGCTTGAAGGCGGCGCGGATACAATTGCGTTTTCGTCAGGGATGGCGGCGGTGTCTGCGCTCATGGAGTTATTTTCACCGGGCGATCACATTGTCGCGTCTTATGATTTATACGGCGGCACTTTCCGTCTCTTTTCGCATATATCAGAAAAGAACGGCATTAAAATCTCTTACGCAGTAAGCGCAGAAGATATCACTTTAAAATTTACATCCGCGACAAAAGCAGTTATTATCGAAACGCCTACCAATCCAATGATGAATGTTATAGATATCGAAGCGGTATCAAAAATAACTCAAGATAAAAAATTGCTTCTGATTGTTGACAACACTTTTCTAACTCCCATTTTCCAAAAGCCTTTGTCTTTGGGCGCGGACATCGTACTTCACAGCGGGACGAAATATCTGGGCGGCCACAATGACGCGCTCGCCGGAATGCTGACTGTAAACAACAGCGATCTTGGCGAACGTCTTCGTTTCATTTCAAAAACAACAGGCGCCTGCCTTTCGCCTTTTGAAAGTTTTTTAATTATTCGCGGAATTAAAACTCTCGCAATAAGAATGGAACGCCACAGCAAAACAGCGATTACGGTTGCAAAGTGGCTCACTGCTCAAAAGAAAGTAAAAAAAGTTTTTTACATCGGTTTACAGGATCATCCTGATTACGCGGTATCCTGCCGTCAGGCAAGCGGCTTCGGCGGAATGATTTCTTTTACTGTTGACAGCGAACAAACCGCAAAATCGATTTTAGAAAATGTAAAAATAATTAAATACGCCGAGAGCCTTGGCGGCGCGGAAAGTCTTATCACCTATCCTCTTTTGCAAACTCACGCAGACCTCCCTCAGGAAGAACGCGAAGCGCGTGGAATAGATGCCTGTTTGCTTCGCCTGTCTGTCGGTCTTGAAGCGGAGAACGATATTATAGAAGATTTAAAACAGGCGTTAGGCGACAACGCATGAAATATGACTTTGATAAAATAATAGAAAGAAAAAACACAAACAGCATTAAATACGATCCTGCCTCCAGAGGAAAACCTGAAGATGTGCTGCCCCTGTGGGTTGCTGACATGGATTTCGCCGCTCCTCCATGTGTACAGAATGCGCTTGTTACGCGCGCTCAGCATGGAATCTTTGGCTACTCTGAACCGGGCGCTTCGTATTGGACCGCAGTTCAAAACTGGTATAAAAATCGTTTTAATTGGAACATAGAAAAAAAATGGCTTTGTATAACTCCCGGAGTCGTTAACGCTTTGTATCTTGCCGTCCGCGCTTTTACAAAACCGGGAGACGCTGTATTAATTCAACAGCCTGTTTATTATCCGTTTGCTTCGTCAGTTCAAAAAACAGGACGCAAATTACTTGTTAATGAACTTGTCTATAACAACGGCAGTTACACTATTGACTTTGATGATTTTGAAAACCAAATAAAAAATGCGAAGCTTTTTATTTTATGCAATCCGCATAACCCCGCGGGCAGAGTGTGGACTCGTGATGAACTTCTTCGCATGGGAGAGATTTGTCTGAGTAATAACGTCACAGTTGTCTCAGACGAAATTCATCAGGATATTATATTTCCTCCCAACAAGCACCATGTATTCGCGGCTTTGGATGATCGATTTGAAAATATCACAATTACCTGCACTGCTCCGTCAAAAACTTTTAATCTCGCGGGATTGAATCATGCGAACATTTTTATATCAAACGAAAAACTGCGTTCGTCTTTTAAACAGGAATATGAAAGCTGCGGTTTGAGCCAACCCAACATTATGGGTCTGATTTCCTGCGAAGCCGCGTACGCCGACGGAGCTGATTGGCTCGATGAATTAATTAATTACCTTGCGGATAATATGTCGCTTTTGGATAATTTTCTGCAAACTAACATTCCTAAAATAAAACTTGTTAAACCGGAAGGAACATATCTTGCGTGGCTTGATTGCCGCGAACTTGGACTTTCTTCAAAAGAACTGAATGATGCAATTACAAACAAAGCAAAATTGTGGCTGAATGACGGATCAATGTTCGGAAAAGGCGGGAGCGGTTTTCAGCGGATGAACGCTGCATGTCCGCGCTCTATTTTACAAAATGCGCTGGAGGCGTTAGCTGCTCCCGGTGTTTTTAAGAATTGATTAAGAGGTGAAATAATGAAAGTATCGACAAAAGGAAGATATGCTCTTAGAATGCTGCTCGATTTAGCTGAACACAAAGATGAGGGTTTTATCCCGTTAAAGGATATCGCGCAAAGACAGGCTATCTCCAAACAGTACCTTGAGCAAATTGTTTCCATCATTAATTCATCCGGATATCTGCGCGCGAACCGCGGCAAACAGGGCGGATACATGCTTGCCAAGGAACCTTCGGCGTATACTGTCGGCCAGATATTGCGCATAACAGAAGGCAATCTTGCGCCTGTCGCCTGCCTTGAAGATAAAGTAAATCAATGCGAAAGAGTAAAAAAATGCAAAACCTTGTCCATGTGGAAAGGGCTTAATAAAGTAATCGGCGATTATCTTGACGGAATTACCTTACAGGATTTGCTTGATAATAATTAACTACCTTGTTAAAGAATCAAAATATGCCGCAGTAAAAATCGACGGGCTGTTCCAGTAAATAGCGATTTCATTCGCTGACGCTGTCCATGTATGATCGATAAAAAATTTCGCAGGAGCGGTATCAGGCTGTATAAGTTTCCTGCATGTTGTATCCGGAAATCTTTTATTTGGACCGCCTGAAACAAGACCCGGAACAGGATCATCAATGCCGTCCGCGTACGAAGGCCTGTGGTGCGGATAACGGAACGCGTTTTCGCCGAAACCTGTGACAAAACTGTAACCTGTCGCATTCATTCCAAGCATGTAGTCTAACTGCGCCTGCGCCGCGTTTTGATAAAATATTTCACCGGTTAATAATTTAGCGCATATTAATACAATAGCGTTATTCATAATTGGCATTATCGATCCCCACACGTACTCGTCTTCTCCAAGCGCGGTTCCGTAACCGCTTCTCTTGTGTTTTTCATAAATTGAATCCGCTGCAGCAAGAAATCTTTTTCGCAATTTTGGAATAAAATCACTGTCAGGGATTTTTAATTCATTTTTCTGGGAAGCGTTATGCGCAAAAAGACAGCACAATGTTCCCAGTCCGCCTACATCACGCCAGCCTAATTTAGAAATATCGATTTTATCAGCCATTGTGCGCATTGATTCCCAATAACGGTTTTCTCCGGTTGCGGTAAATAATTCACACGCAGCCCAGAAAATCTCATCATCACAGCATTCATCGCCGTAGCCTCCCGATCTTACTTCCGGCGGATTTACAAACGGTTCGAATTCCGGGTTGCGCTCCAGCCAGTTCCATGCGCGAATGGAAGCCTCAAGCATCTTTTCCGAGAAAGACTTGTCAAACTTTTTATACACGCGGCTGGCTTGAGCAAGAGAGGCCGCAAAATCTGCCGTCGCTGTATGCGTTACGCGAAAGAGAAGCAAACCTTCGTGATCATCTTCCGGCATGATAAAAGGAGCGAAATAACGAGTCGCGGTTTTATGATAGAGCCCGCCGTCTTCGCGCTGCATCTTCATCATCCACTCAAGTTCATAGCGGCATTCGTTTAATATATCCGGCACGCCATTTCCGCTTTCCGGAATATTTAAATTATCCTGAAACGCGTTTGGAAAAAGTTCGTAAGCATAAAGCATGTGCGCAATCGTCACTGCGCCAGGAACAATATATCTTCCGTAATCTCCGGCATCATGCCATCCGCCGCAGACGTCAACAACAACATTATCATCATGAATCAGCGCGGCCTTACCTGTATGGCAAATATCATGACGAAAAGATCCCGCGTGTTTTTCTTCCAAAGCGCAGCCGCACCTCTGATAATACATGCCTTTCACCAGAGCGCCTGCAAGATCGCGGTAAGGATGTTCTCTGATGAAAAATCTTTTGCTCAAACTGTCAGCAAAGAGAAAATACTCGCCTGGTTTTTTAATTTCTGAAAAATCAGCGATACGTACGGTGTCTCCCGAAGCGGCATCAAAATACGGCTCTGTAAGCGTCGGTTCAAAAATTAACTCGTTATCAGCGGAAACAACAAAACAATATTCACCTTTTCCGGTGATAACTGCCTTTTTGGGTAAATTTACAGCGAAACCTGCCTGATTCAAATGTATCATAGAATCAAATTTAACATATTTTAGAATTAAAGTCTCTTGTCAAAAAGGCGTAAAAAGAACGATCCCTATATAAAACTTACTTGAATATTATTAAGAATTATGCTAGTTTCTTATGGAAATGAAAAGCTTAAGGACTACTTTTTCGCTTCTTTTTACAGGTCTCTCGCTTGCCGCGGCCCTTGGAATTGGATTGATCCTTTTTATTCAATATCATTTTTTCATCCAAAAGAGTTATACCGATGTCATTGAAAAATCCGCCCGCGCGGTAGAAAGCCTCTTTCCCGAGCTTAAAAACCCGAAATGGATTTTAGAGGAAGGAAGGTCGGGTGCGCAGTCTTACTTTGACCTTGTCAGACGTATTAACATTATTACAGAATCGTATAATTTCGCTTACATCTATTATCTTAAAGTAGAAGGAAAAACTGTAACCTTCTATCTTGATACAGATGACATTGAAACATTCTTTGACGCAGAAGAAACCGGCGAAGACGCGCAAATGAGCGAAGAAGCCAAAATAAACAGATATCTGTTAAAACCTTATGATGAGCCGCCGGATGAAATATTTACGGCACTGTCAGACAAAACATTTGTCGTAACCAAAGAGCCTTACACTGATGAATGGGGCACTTTCGTGTCCGGCTTTCTTCCGGTGCTTGATGATTCAAACAATGTGACCGGCGTTTTAGGTCTCGACCTTGATGTCAGCTATGTGCAGAGCCTTGAAAACCGCGCGGTTTTTACTTTTATCGTTTCTCTTTTGGTAATTTTACTGGCCGCGGGCATGGTTTCGCTTAAGGTCGCGTTCTCCATTACCAAACCCATCAACGAAGTCGCCGTTGCAGCTAACACATTGTCGCAGATGCGTTTTGATATTAAAACTTCAAAACTGCGAAAAGATGAAATCGGCATTATGCAGACTGCTCTTTATGAAATCAGGGATACCCTGCGGCAGACAATGGGAGAAATCAACGATGAACAGCTCGGGAAACAGCTGAACATCAGCCTTAACCTTAACAAAATTATTAACAAGTCAAACGAGGAACTTGGAACCATTATCGAAGGCATGAAAGTGCTTGTAAACAAAAGCGAGGATGAAAACGAATCAGTGCAGAAGACATCCAAAGGCGTTGATGGAATTGTTGATCATATTGAAGCTCTTAACAAGGCGGTAGAATCGCAGTCAGAGAGCATTAACTCTTCATCAAGGCTGATTGTAGAAATGGTCGAAGGTATCCACAGTATTAGAAACACGGTGCTGGAAGCCAACCGGATTACAGAAACGCTGGGAGAATCGTCAAAGAACAGCAAGAAAACTATGGAGCAGCTTACTAAAGATATAACCACTTTGACGGAACGCTCTATCGCGCTTGAAAAAGCAAATAAAACCATAGCAGGCATCGCGGCACAGACAAATATCCTTGCAATGAATGCCGCGATCGAAGCGGCTCACGCGGGAGAAGCCGGGAAAGGCTTCGCGGTTGTTTCTTCAGAAATCCGCAAGCTTGCGGAGTCATCAAATAATGAATCGAATTCCATTTCTACAGAAATCAAAAACATGACAGAATCCATAAATGAAATTAAAAAAGTTTCCGCCCTAACAGTGGAAAGCATGAATAATATTTTTAATAAATTATCCGAAATGAGTTCTTCCTTTTCAGGCATTAAAGATAATATTGAACTGCAATCGCTTAACTCCGGAAAAATTACAGAAGCGCTCAATATAATAAAAAGCATGGCGGATGAAGTAAACGATGATTCATTAAAAATAAAAAAAGACAGTTCTATTATTGCCAATACCGTAACTGATTTGCACTCCGCGTCAAAAGAAGTACATTCAAGCGTTAACGCGGCTCAAAGCTCAAGCAGACAAATAGCCGATTCTTTTTCAATGGCAAAAAAAATCGTGGACGGAAAAATCATTATCCGGCCTGACAGAAATCAATAGGTGAGGATATGTTTTTTAAAAAGAAAAAAGAAGAATTAACCGATCAGCTCGCGACATACAAGAAACGCGGATCCCCAAGATGGGGTACGCCGAAATGCGATTTAGACGCCGGGATAAGCATTGCCGGTTTCGAGGGTGAAGGGCAGCTTGGAAATGTCAGCGTAACAGGCTGCAACCTGAAGAGCGTTACCTATGTCAACATGACACCTAATGAAGTTTACGATGTTACGATCCTTCCCGGCAAGGAAGATAATTTAAAACCATTCCGTTTAAAGTTAAAACTAAGCTGGACAAAATCAAGTGAAACCGTTTTTTACGCCGGTTTCTCACTGGAAGGAAACGAAGGAAGCTCAAACCTCAAGCAGTATGCAGAAATACTGCGCTCCAGAGGAATTGAGCCGGACTACGGAAATATGGAAAGTTAACCGCATTGCGGACGGCGCCATAGTTTATTTTTTTTAAACCTTTCTATATACTCTAATCATGGATAAAATTCTAATTCTTGATTTTGGAAGTCAAACCACTCAACTCATAGGACGCAGGGTGCGCGACCTTGGCGTGTATACAGAGATAGTTCCCGGAGACATTGAATTAACTGACAATATTGTTACCCGTGATGTAAAAGGAATAATTTTATCCGGTTCCCCGGAATCGGTAAACGGCAAAGGCGCAGCGCCGGATAAAAAATTGTATGATCGCGTTCGCACAGATGGCAGCGTCATGCCGCTCCTTGGTATTTGCTACGGCCTTCAAAGAATGACACACGACTTAGGCGGCAAGGTTGAGTCGTTGCCTCATGTCGAGTATGGACGCATTAGCGTGCAGATGGGAGTTAGGAGTGAGAAGGAAGGAGTTAGGAGTGGAGAATGCAAAAAACAATTTTTAAACGGATTTAGAGATTCATTTATTGCTTGGATGAGTCATGGCGATACGCTGACAAAACTTGCGCCCGGTTTTAGAGAAGTCGGCACAAGCGCGACAGGTTACCCTGCTGTTGCTGCGCATGATGACAAACCGTGGTTTGGGCTTCAGTTTCATCCTGAGGTAACCCACTGCGAAGACGGCGATAACATTCTTGGCGCGTTCGTTTTTAATGTTTGCGGCTGTGAAAAAAGCTGGAGCATGGAACATTATATAGAAGAATTAAACACAACCTTGAAAGAACGCGCAGGTAATAATCCTGTGTTATTGTTAATTTCTGGTGGCGTTGATTCCACTGTCGCAGGCGCGGCTCTTTTAAAAGCGCTCAATCCTGAACAGGTACACCTGATGTACATGGACACGGGTCTTATGCGCAAGAACGAAACTGAAAATGTCCGCGCGATTCTTTCAAAACTCGGCGCGAAAAATGTGTATGTCATTATGTGCGAGGACGAGTTCCTTTCCGCGCTTAAAGGAAAAACCGACCCTGAAGAAAAACGCAAAACCATAGGCGATTTATTCATCACGATACAGGAACGCGAAGTTGCGCGCTTAAAACTTCCCGACAATTACCTTCTTGCTCAAGGCACGCTGTATACGGATTTAATTGAAAGCGGAAAGGGTATCGGTAAAAAAGCGCATGTTATAAAAAGCCATCACAATGTTGGAAGCCCCCTTGTAGACGCAAAGCGAAAAGCGGGGAAAATAATCGAGCCTTTGGATAAACTCTACAAAGACGAAGTGCGCCGCCTTGGACGCTTCCTCGGCGTAGACGAAGACGCCATCCGCCGCCACCCATTCCCCGGCCCGGGACTTGCCACGCGTATTTTAGGCGAAGTCAGTAAAGACAAGTGTGACATCCTGCGCGAAGCCGACGCTATTTTTATAGAAGAATTAAAAACACGAAGAACAAAAAACCCTGTTGGCAATGCTCTCGTCGCAGGAACAGGCACAGATAAAACAGCGAGCGCTTGCAGCTTAAACGATATCAGCCTTTATGACGATATCTGGCAGGCCTTCGCAATCCTTCTCCCTTTACGCTCAGTCGGTGTCGCGGGTGACGAGCGCAAATACGGCTATGTTCTTGCGTTACGCGCCATCATCAGCAGCGACGGCATGACCGCTGATGTCTATCCATTTGAATCGCGCGACCTTTTGGAGATATCAACCCGCATCACAAATTCTGTAAAAGAAGTGGGACGCGTCACTTATGATATTTCCAGTAAGCCGCCTGCAACAATTGAGTGGGAATAAGGTTTATACTGGTTTTTCCGCGTTTTAATTTTTATTCCTCTTCCTGTTTTACTCTTAATTTTCTTCCAAGGAAATAACTCATTCCCGTTTCCGGCTCTCCTCCGGTCATTTCAAACTCATTAAGTATTTCAAACCTTGAGTCTTCAAAATTTTCCATCCCGGGAAAATATTCCATTACAAGATAGAACTCTTTGTACGGCGATGAATACAATTCTTCGTAGTTAACTATAAAATAATATTTCTGCTCATCATTAAAGTAAGGAACCAGATTGCCGTATTTCCATGTGCCTACATAATTCCAGTCCGGATTGTAATACATGGAAATATAAACAGGCGTATCTTTTTCTTTTGCAAATATGTATTCATCTGATTTTTTACTGAAAAGGTTTTCTATTTTATTTTGATTTAAAGCTCCTGTAACAAAACACAACACAAAAATCAGCATTACGGCAATAGAAATATTTTTTACCCTTTCCTTTACAGAACCGATAATCATAACCGGAAAAATCACAAGAAACGGAAAGACAGGCATAACGTAGCGTAAGACTTTATAAGGAGCAATAATCAAGGTTACAATAATATAAATTAAAGACGCGATAAAAATAAATAATCCCTGCTTTTGGATAATCAATTTTTGTTTATAAAGAATTAAAATTATAATGCAGATAACGCATAATGCCAAAACAGGATACGTAAAGAAATGCTCCGTTATCAGCACTCCTGCGGTTTTTAAAGAATTTATCAGATTTCCGGTTAAATTAACAAATAATGTTCTTGTTGTTTCCGTTGCCCTGTACGAAGAAAACCCGATAAAATACTTTGGATACAAAACAAGCGCGAATAAAACGCCGAGACACAGCGCAAAAAAATAAAAAAGTATTTCTGTAAATGTTTTATTTCTGCAATTAATGTAAATAATGTAAATCGCGAATAATCCTATAAATAAAACGGCATAATACCCTGTCAAAAGCGTAAAAGCGGCAACTAAAGACAGGCAAAGAAGAACAAGCGTCTTATTTAATATAATACTGCGATCTGTACAGATAAAATTTTTAATATTTATATTTTTAACAAAACAGTAACAGAAAATAATAAATATTGTTTCCTGAAGCTGATACGGCCGCAGAAAGAGAGTATTTGATATTGCGGCGGTCGATAAAAACGCGCATGCAGTCGCGAGAAACTGAAGCGGCGCGGAAGAAGGAAACAACAGCCTCATTAACAAAAAGAAGAAAACAAAAGATAGCGTAAAAAATATTAAATTTAGAATGCCTCCCCTGAAAATTATAAGTTTAATGTCTCCTGTTTTCATTCCAATAAGCGAAAGCCTGAAAAAAGAATAATAAAAGTTGGTATGCGGCGGGTCGCGGTTGTCTTTCCATAAGTTTCCAATATCACGCAGCGCGCCTTTTAAACTCGCGTCGCTTACAAGGCTTTCTTCCCTTACTTCCTTTCCGGAATATTCCCTGTTTACTTCGTAATTTTTAGCGATTATATAATCATTATAACAGGTAATGGCAACCGACATTCCTTCATCAACATGAAAACCGTTTTTTTGCGTCAGCCAATATATGCGTATTCCTAAAGCTGTGGAATATATAATTAAAAAAATAATAATTATTTGCGCTTTTTTAGAAATCATCAGGATTCCTCCTTTATTATATAATGCGGCCTCTGTTTGGTTTCTGTATAAATTTTCGCAAGATACTGTCCTAATATTCCAGCGGTAAAAAGCTGAACTCCCGAGCAAAAAAGAATTATGCAGATTGTTGACGCCCAGCCGCTTACAGGATCTCCCCATACAAGTCTTCGGACAATAATAAAAATGATAAACGCAATTGAAATAATGAATAACATAACTCCAAGAAATGAAGCTATTGCAAGCGGTTTTGAAGAAAAAGCGATTATACCATCGAGTGAATATATAAAAAGTTTCCAGAAAGACCACTTGGTTTTGCCTTTTGATCTTTCAATATTTTTATATTCAAACCATTTTGTTTTAAAACCTACCCACGGGAAAATGCCTTTTGAAAATCTATTGCGCTCCGGCAATGCCAAAAGAGCTTTAAGATATTTTCTGTTAATCAGCCTGAAATCCCTTGCGCCGTCTACAATTTCCACGTCCGTCATTTTTTTCATGAGTTTGTAAAACCGTCTTGCAAAGAAGGAGCGTATTAAAGGCTCTCCGCTACGGTTTACACGCCTGCATCCCGCGCAGTCATACCCGCCGGAAACAACAGACTCAAGCATATCGGGAATTAAAGACGGCGGATCCTGCCCGTCTGCGTCCATGGAAACAATATACTCTCCGTTTGCGGCTTGAAACCCCGCGAGCAAAGCGGCCTCTTTTCCAAAGTTACGCGAAAATGAAATAAAACGGCAGCGTTTGTCTTCGGCTGCGATCTTTCGCAGAATATCCAGCGTATTATCCCACGAACCATCGTCAATAAAAATAATCTCGTATTCTCTTTTTATATGCGCGGAGAGCTTCGCTTCGTTTTGCGCAAACATTTTTTTTATTTCATCATATAAAATGTTAATCGAAGCTTCTTCGTTAAAGCATGGAACAACTATTGATAAACCGGCTTCAGACAATGGCATCTCCAAAATAATTACCTACTGAATATTGATATAATATCTTTGCAGATACGCGATTCTCCTTCGCGCGTCATTAAACCGCCTGCTTTGCGGATATTCATTAACGAGACGGTTGTAATATTCGAGAGACAGAAGAATGTTTCTGTTTGGACTGTTTGATTCATAAAATTGACCCAGAAGCCAGTATGCTTCATCGCTTCCATTCGGATAATCCTGCATAAATTGATCGAGTAACGCAATTGCGGCGGGAACATTTCCTGCTTCAAAAGTTTCATTTGCTCTTTGTATTAAAACATCAGGGCTTAGCCTTTCGCGCGGCGGAGCAAGACCGCTGCTGTCTGTCTGAGAAATATCGGGTTGTGAAGGAGCGGCAGTTTGCGCTGCGCCGGGTGTCTCCTGAACAGAAGGAGCAGTAATTTGAGAAGCTGCTGGGCTTTGCGAAGGTGATGTACTCTGCGATGGAGTTGTGCTTTGCGAAGGTGATGTACTCTGCGAAGGTTGTGCTGCCGCCGCACTCTGAGAAGGCAAGGCGCCTGAAATTACAGGTTCTGACGCGATTCTTGTCCCGCTGCGTATTTGCGCTTCTTCAACAGCGGAAGGCCAGCGGGGCTGCGCGATCACTCTGCCGCGATCAACAGGCGGACCAAACCAGCCGGCTCCTGCCGACGGCGAATCTCCTGCAATCACCTGAACGTGATCATTAATAATAAAATCTCTTATAAAATCCTGCCTGTAAAATTTTAATGAATAGACGCCTGCTTCTTCCAACGAAAAAATAAAACTCAACCCTTCCGGATCATTTCTGCGCGAATTATAAACAATGCCGCGCCTGCTTGCGAGTTCTCCCAAATAAACCCATCCGGTGCCGCGAAAAGGTATTTCAACAATCTGTCCGACAGTCGCGCGCACAATCCGTGAATAAATAATTTCACTGTCAAGCGGCGTCATTCCCATCTGCGCCAGTGAATCAAGTCTTGTCGGAGCGCCGGATGGAAAATCCGGGCGGGGTACTTCCCTCCGCGGCGGATCAGCGGGGGGTTCTTCTCTCGGGAGAATTGTCTCCTCCGCAAGAGAAGGCGGCGTTTGCACCGGAGGAATTTGCCGCTGCGGCTGCGCAGGTAACTGCGTTGCACTTTGCGCAGGCGGACGCGTCGGTGTCTGCGCCGGTGGTTGCGCTTGTGCCGGAGGCTGTGTCTGCGACGGAGTTTGCGCTGGCGCCGGTGTCTGCGCTTGCGGCGGAGTTTGCGCGGAAGCAGGCGGCTGAGCAGGAGGCGGCGTAACAGCGGCTGCCTCAACAGCCGGTGCAGTATTTAAAATATCTTCCGAAATTGCGGAAATATACTGAGTAATATCCATATCAAATTCATTTTCTTCGTCAGCGATGGACGCAAGCGGCGCGTTTTCATTTAACGCGGCTGCTTCTCCTCTGCCTTGATCCTGAGGTTCAACTGCAGGCGCAGGAGGCGCGGTTGAAACAACAGGAGTTTGCGCTGCCGCAGGTTCTTCCGGTCTTTGCTCTTCAGTTAATAAAATTGATGTTCCGGCATCCGCGGGGGTTTCTTCTTCAGCCGCGATGAACATTTCTTCTTCCGCAGGCTGTTCTTCTTCCGGAATCACTGCGGCTCTTTCAGGTTCAGCCGGAGTTTTTACAGGTACGGCGGGCACCGGCTTAGGAGAACCGGAACAGGAAAATATAAATAAACCGGCAAAAATAATTATAATAATTTTTTTCACGGAACACGCTCCAGATAATCGTCAATCACATTTTCAATTCTCTCGCGCCATTTTTGCTCATTGGAACCCAGGGGGTCCTGCCAGTGGATTGAAGCGTCCTCCGTTGTCCAGCCTGATCTTTGTTCGCGTTCCAAAAGCACTCTGGGAACATAATCCGGCTCATCGGGAAGGAAAAGCTCCTCAGCCGGAATTGGAGTTGAAATTGTCATTGCCTGCGCATCGCCTGAGTTTTTTTTACTGCCTGATCCCGCTGCGGATACAACAACAGAAATTATCAATATTACTACAAAGACGCCGGTACCGATCAGAATGAGAGCGCGCTTCTGCTCAGATGTCAGTCCTCTAAATCTGTCCTGAATAGATTGTATTATGTTCCCCAAACCCATTGTCCGTTATTATAACATAAATCAAAATAAAAAACGAGCATGGGAAATAAATTTTACTCTAATAATTGAATGTTCAACCCGGAAAAATTTCCTATCTTCTGCCGGCGACAATTTCTTCAAATCTGCGTCTGATATTATCTTTCTGCCTGAAAACATTCTCCCATGAAACAGGAATGCTGTTGTCAAGAATTTGATTGATAGGTATGGAATCAAAAGGCGGAGCCGGATAATCTCTTCTTACCGAATGCATCCAACCGGCGACAATGGCCGCCTGCCCTTCCTCGCTCAAAAACCATTCGGCGATAGCTTCGGCAGCGCGGGTATTTCTGTTGGCATTCCATTTGTCGTTCACGATCATAATGGTAGACGGAATTACAATTGTGCCATCAGCCGGATAAATAACTTCCAGACTGGTATTTCCTTCCTGTCGTTTTCTTAATATCGTTTCTTCAAGAACCATGGAAACCCTGCATGAACCGTTTTCAAGTTTTGTAATAGTTTCGTCCGAACCATAATCGATATGAAAATTCTGTCTGCCAAGAGCGTCCATATAACTATTGCCGTACTTGTCAATAAGCGCGGACATTGCTGCCAGTGTGGTTCCCGAAACAAGAGGATTACGCATCGAAATAGCTCCTCTCACTCTTGAGTCATTGGCGAAATCGTTAAATGAATTGGGAACAGAATTTTTCGCATTTCTTGCGGAGTTAAAAGCCAATACCATATTGCTTACTCTGACAGGATACCAGTAACCTTCAGGATCATAATCAAAGATAAGAGCCGAAGCTTCCTTTGATTTAAAAGGATGCAGCATCCCGTTTCCTTTTAATTCAAGTGAAAAGGCTGGTTCGGCTACCATTAAAATATCACAGCCAAGCCTGCCTGCTGCTTTCTCAACAGCTACTCTGGTCTCAATAATGCCTGTTCCACCCTGAACAAATTCAATATCGCATCTTGGAAAACGTTTCTTCAATTCTTTTTTTACAGCTTCAATGCTTTCCTGATACATAGATGTATATATAATAATTTTCCCTGACGCGGTCGTTCCGCTGCCCAGACTTGAACAAGCGGATAGGGAAATTATAACCGCCAATGCGAAAAATATCGAAAAACACGTAAGCCTTTTCATTTGTTCCTCCTGAATATAAATGTCATTTAAACGCATTCCTAATTGATATTATGTATTACCCATTTATAATTTTCCGGGTTTTGCAATGGATTCTTTACTTCAAGCGATATTTCAGCGGAACCGTTAAAATTCTTGCCGTAACTTTCTGTCCCGCAAATCATATTCCAGCCTTTTTTTAAAGACAGGTGCAAATTTTCTTTAGTACGATAATAATATTGACCCGGTCTATATCCTTCGCTTTTGCTTCCGGTAATAACGCAATCACTATCCACATATATATAAAAAATTGTCTCACATGTTATCGTAGAAGCCGTACCTGTAAATCTCTCCCTTGTCAGCATGCCGTTATAATTGTTAAATGAAGGATTTGATCCGTCAGGATACGCTAAAAGTGAAATTGCGTTTCCTTTTACTGAAGACGGATCAACATCATGATCATCCCAAAGGGTTAAAGTGGGAAAATAATATTTTAAATCATCCCAGTATAATAAATTAGAATCATTGTTTATTGACGGATATACAGAGAAGTCCAGGAAACCGTCCGTTATATTTCCTTCACCTATAAACATGCCACTTGGCGATAAATATGTGCGCATAACCGAAGCTATAATCCTGTTCTCATTGAACGGTAAATGCGTCTGACTTATCTTTATTGCATTGCCGTTGCGTATCCAAACTTTCTGATCGATGACTTCAAGAACATCTCCTTTATGCGCTCTTTCCGTATTAACGCTCTGCTGTCCGCCCGGATCATCGCAGGCTGTTATGGAGAATATTGTAATCAAAATTATCAACACAGGCAGATTGGCTGTCTTTCTCATAATGATCTCCGGCACAAATTTTTATCTCTTCCCTGTAGGATCTACAGGTTCAACCGGCTTTGTTTCAGAATCGGTTGTTATGGTAAATAAAATCGCTTCTACGCGGCGGTTAAGCCCTGCGTATGTAGAACTAGGTCCCGCTACATTTCTTCCGCCGCCGTAACCTTTTGTAGTTATTCTGCCTGACAAGTCATGATTGGGAGTCATCGGTAATATTGTTTGTGACGGAGGAGGCGTACTTGGACTGGACAATACGCCATTATTATAAACCAATGCGACAGCATCTCTTACTGAATCAGCGCGTCCGGTACTTATCTGATTTAGCTCCAGAAGCTCAGCTTGAGAAAAATAAACCGGATTGGCATGACCATGCAATATAAGGAAATATTCAGGATTTTCTTTAAGCTGCTCCACCAAGCCATTCACTATTTCATTGTTAGACAGCTGTTCTTGAAAGGTAACATTAGTGCCTGTCGCGGAAGCGCTTCGCCAATTATACTTGGTTTGATCTCCCGAAAAAATAATAAATTCTATATTTATTATCTCTATATGCTGCATGAGTATCTCTGGAGGCATAGGTTTTTCTACAATTACAGTTGGTCCCGGCACTTCTACTTTAACAATTACTTCCTTCTCAATGTACACTGGTCTGTCAATGTACTCGGGCACTAAAACTTCTACTCTAACATATTCAATTTCTGTCGGACCCGGCACCGGCACTTCAATATATATAGTCTCTCCGGGTACAGGTACTTCTATTGGCACCTCAATAAATACAGAATCTCCCGGTAAATATACAGTTTTGCCGGGCACATCAATGTATATTTTATCATCTTTTTTTTCAACAACAATTGTTTTAGTTTCGCCGTCTATAAATACATTTATTTTATTTTCTCCGTCATTTTCAGGTACGGGTATTTCAGTATAAATGTCACTGCCAGGCACTTTAATGAAAATTTTATTATCCGTTCCGGGCACAGGTACTTCTACAGGCACTTCGATATATATAGTTTCTCCCGGCACCAGTACTTCTACAGGCACTTCAATATATATAGTCTCTCCGGGCGCCGGCATTTCAACTATAATATATACAGGTACATCTTTGTACACGGTCTCACCCGGCACTTCCACATATACATATTCATTTTTATATTCCGGAACATAAACAATTATTTTTTCATAGATAGTCTGGTAAATATAATGATCTTCTACAATTGAGTCATAAACAAGAACAGGAACATCTTTAATTATCGCGACATAATCAAAATCCTCTTCTTCAGCATTCTCCCACCATTTTACAATAATCGGGTTATTTATATCACATGCGGTTAAACAAACGCATATTAATATTAAACAATAAATAAATCCGTCATTCGCTTTCTTCATTCCTGCCTCCTGTTTAGTTATTCTCAAGGTCAACATGAATTACCATTAATTCAACTCTGCGGTTTCTGTTCCTGACATCCCATTCGCTTGCCGCAACTCTGGTGCCGCCGAAAGAGACAAGCACCATTTGCTCATCGCTTACGCCCCTTGCTCTAAGCTGTTCGGCGACAGTATTTGAACGCATTGCGCTTAACGCCATTAGATCGTCATGTTCGCTTTTATTAATGGTATAAGGATTGGCATGACCTTCCAGCCTGACGCGGTAATCGGGATTATCTTTAAGCATCTGCGCAGTCGCGTTTAGAATCAATTCATTTAACTGCTGAGCGTCGCGGTCAATGCCTACGTTGTAGCTTCCTATATCAGGTCCGAAAATAATAAATTCAATCGCCGCGATTTTAATAATTTTAACAATCTCGTTAGGCGAAACATTTCTTACAACTTCTCTGACGTCTACTCTGACAGTGCTGCTTGGAAGCGGGAACTTGTAGCCTGCGGTTAAGGAAAATCCCCACATATGAGGATAACCGCCGCGGACAAGCGGCTCTATATGCCACCTTTTAGACAAAGGTATCGTTACACCTAACGCCGCGTCAGCCAGTACGGAACCGCGGGTTACAGTCGGATCATCCATGGGCATTTCGTTCCCTCTGTATGCCGAAATCAAACCAAGACCGATCTGCGCAAATACATTTGTAAGGTTTTCTCTGCCGAATCGCAGAAAATTCCAGCGCATAAAAACCTGACCTTCAAAGGTGAGTATATTGCTCCAGCTGCTTTCTTCTTCGCTTGAGTAATTCACGCCGGCTTTGGCGCCCACCATTAATAAAGGCGACAGCCAGAGTTTAGGTTCGATAATAAACTGAAAAGCCGGCATCTCGCCATGCGCAAGAATGGCGCCCATTCCAAGCCCTGCATCCAGCGACCAAAAATTCCCGTTAGGGAATTCATACCCGGATTGGGCAAAAACTCCATGCGTGAAACAAAAAAACATTATTATTGGGAAAATGTATCTGAGCATGCCATATCTTCTTTCTTTTGAAAATATCATGTTAATTACCGCCTTGGTATTTAATTTAGCATTTTATAATTATTTTAATATATAAAACAAAATATACTATAACTAATGGTAAATTATACCATAGAACTATGTAAAGTCAATATTTTTTTTTATTAATTGATGCCTCAACTTGCTTGAAGTTTGCAATTCTGCTATTGTTAATCATGCATGTAGAAATGAACGCACGTGGTAACGGAGCTTGCCCTTTTTGCTCATTTGCGGGAAATTGCCACATCCAGGATACCCTTAAGGAAACGCTGGACAATTTTTCCAGTGAAGACACCCTGATGGAACTCGTTATATATTCCTGCCCATATTTCGAAGAAAAATAACATGAACGAACGGCTTTTTTCTCTTCTTAAAAGATACGATGAATTAACGCTTCTTATTCAGGACCCGTCCCTTGTAAAAGATCAAAACCGTTACCGCGAGACAATGAAAGAACATTCCCACCTCAGCGAAATAGCGGAAACGCATCATACGATAGAGGAGCTTGAGAAACAGACAGAAGAGACCAGAGCGCTGGTTCAGGAAGAAAAAGATCAGGAGATGAGGGAACTCGCGCGCGAAGAACTTAAAGAGCTTGAAAGTAAACTCGAAGTCTATAAAGAAAAGTTAAAGCTCCTTCTTGTCCCAAAAGATCCTCTGGATGAAAAAAATATAATCATGGAAATACGCGCGGGAACGGGCGGAGAAGAAGCGGCGCTCTTTGTGGCCGATCTTTTCCGCATGTATTCGCGTTTTGCCGAAACCAAAGGCTGGAAATTTGAAATAATGAATTCCAACGATACAGAGCTTGGCGGCATAAAAGAAATTGTTTTTTCTATAAGCGGCAATAATGTTTACGAGAACCTCCGGTACGAATCCGGCGTTCACAGGGTACAGAGAGTTCCCGCGACAGAAGCGTCGGGGAGAATTCACACTTCCGCGGTAACAGTTGCCGTTCTGCCGGAAGCGGAAGAAACAGAAATTGATATAAGACCTGAAGACCTTCGCATCGATGTAATGCGCGCGGGCGGCCCCGGCGGCCAATGCGTTAACACAACAGACTCTGCTGTGCGCATAACGCATCTTCCGACAGGCTGCACTGTCCATTGTCAGGATGAAAAGAGCCAGATAAAAAACAAGGCCAAGGCCATGCGCATTTTACGCGCGCGCATTTACGAACTTGAAGAATCCAAAGCCGCCGCGCAGAGAGCCGAGACAAGAAAGAGTCAGGTTGGTTCAGGCGATCGATCGCAGAGAATACGCACCTATAACTTTCCGCAGAATCGGCTAACCGATCACCGTATCAATCTTACGCTTTATAAACTTGAACTTATCATGCAAGGTGACACGGCCGAACTTTTTGACGCGCTTAAGTTGTCCGCCAAAGAAGAACTGTTACAGAGCAGCGCAAGTACCGGAGGTACAGGCGCCGTTGATAACGACGATGACGATTAGGCCTTAACCGCCATGTTAATACGCGAAGCATTAGCCCAGGGGAGCGCCGATTTAAAATTCGCAGAAATATCTTCTCCGTCATTGGATGCTTCTATCCTTCTTTCACATATTTTAAAAATTGACAAAGCCGCTCTCATTGTAAAAGGAAACGAAAAAATAAAAGAAAAAGACACCGAAGCCTTCTGCTCCCTTATAGAGAAAAGAGCCATGGGTGAATGCGTCGCGTACTTAATCGGAAAAAAAGAATTCCGGGGACTCGAGTTCGAGGTAAATAAATCAGTACTGGTACCAAGGCCGGATACGGAGACCCTTGTCGAAGCCGCGATAGAAATATTAACAAAAGAATTTCACACGGAGACACATCGAACCTATGGTTCGCGACACGGAGGATTTAATTCAAGAGTGTTAGATTTATGCACAGGTTCCGGAGTTGTAATTATTGCTTTAAAGAATGAAATACAGCAGATCGAAGCACATGCGACAGATATATCGCTTGAAGCTCTTGAAACAGCTAAAACTAATGCATCGCGTCTCCTTCCAAAAGAACAAATTAAATTTCTCCATGGCGATCTATTTCATGCAATACCTGATTCATTCCTCCGCGCCTCTGTGCCTCAGTATGAACTCTTCTCTCTAATAACATCCAACCCGCCGTACATCCCGTCCGCCGAGATCGAAACACTCTCCCCTGAAGTGCAAAATGAGCCGCGTCTTGCTCTCGACGGCGGAGACACAGGTCTTGATATAATTAAACGCATAATCGAAGACAGCCCCGATTATTTACAGAGCAACGGCCGTTTATTACTGGAAGCTGATCCGCGGCAAATGAACGAAATAACTATTCTGCTTGCCAAAAAAGGTTTTAAAGATATACAATTATATTGTGATCTGACAGGAGCAGAAAGAGTAATCGGAGGAAGAATTGAAAAATAAAATTGTTTTTGCATTAATAACTATTTTTTTGTTATCTTGCCAGTCAAAACCTGTGGCGCCGGAAGACGCCGTATTTGACGCAAAAGAAGAGAGAACACAACAGCAAAATACAGAAATCCCTCCGGCGCATACTCCTCCGGCCGCGCAGACGCATACTGTCACATTCGCGGCAGTCGGCGATAATTTATTTCACGAGTCATTAATTAACGCGGCTTTAAAAGAAGACGGAACATATGATTTCTCGCCCCTTTACACAGAAATAAAACCTATTATTCAAAAAGCGGATCTTGCCTTTATTAATCAGGAAACAGTAATGGCAGGCGAGAGATTCGGTTACTCGGGATATCCTCAGTTTAACACGCCTCAATCGCTTGCAAGAACGCATGTAGAAACAGGTTTTGACATTATGAACCTTGCGAACAATCACGCAATGGACAAGGGAAGAGACGGCCTCTACGCAACGCTTGATTTTTTAAGCACAATACCGGAGCTTACAGTAATCGGAGCGCGCAAAGAAGGGCCAAGCGCCCGGATTGTAACAAAGAACAACATTACGTTCGGTTTTTTATCGTACACATTCAGTCTTAACGGTATTGCGCTTCCAAGGGATAATCCAAACCTTGTTTCCATGATCGACAGGCATAAAATGACCCATGAAATACACGCATTGCGTCCGTTATGCGATTTTTTAATCGTATCCATGCATTGGGGAGACGAATACCAGCTTGAACCAAACAGGGAGCAGATAAACCTTGCGCGGTTTCTTGCCGATCACAATGTCGATTTAATAATAGGCCATCATCCGCATGTGCTTCAGCGCGCAGACAAACTGCCGCGCCACGACGGAAAAGAAACCTATGTATTTTATTCGCTTGGTAATTTTGCCTCTCATCAAAGGGAAAGGGAAAGAATTATAGGCGGAATGATGATACTGACATTTAAAAAAACAGGCGAAGAACTTTCAATTACAGACTTCGCGATGATACCAGTAATAACTCATTACGATCGCAATTTCAGAAACACTAAACTTTATCCATTGTACGCGTACACGGAAGAGCTCTTGGCTAACCACAGATTAAAAAACGAAGGCCCGGGACTTTCAATGGATTTTTTCCGCGGCGTAACAAACAGGTTAAATGTAAAAATAATTACACAAAACCCGTTTAATCATTAGAGGTTTTTATTTTTCGTTAAACAGTTTATTCGGCTGCTGCCTTGGGTTCTTCAGCAGGAGGCGCTTCCACAACAGGAAGTTTCTTTGTGCCGTTTTTTACCGCAGCCCTGCAGGTCTTGCATATTTTAAATTTCTGTCCGCCGGATTCCTGTTCGTAGAGAACTTTCACATTGCTTCTTTGGCAAACCGGGCAATCGCCTCTCCCGCGCGCGTATAATTCCCTGATACTTTGGCCTCTATGTGGTTTTGACATTTATTTCCCCTTGGCTTCCTTGGACTTTTCTTCGCCTTTTTTTGTCTTCTTTTTTTCGCTTGTGTCAAGTTTGAAATCGACAAGTTCCAGAATGACCACTTCCGCCGCGTCACCCTTTCTCTCTCCCAGCTTGATGATGCGGGTATAACCGCCGTTTCTGTCTTTCATTCTCGGCGCGATATTTGTAAAAAGTTTGGCGACAATGCCTTCATCAAACAAACGGCTCGAAACAATGCGCCTGTTGTGAACAGTGTCTTCTTTTGCGCGGGTGATCATTTTTTCCGCAGTCCTGCGAATTTCAAGAGCCTTTGCCTTGGTTGTTCTAATTCTTTCCTGCCTGAACAGGCTTGTAACCATGTTACGATGGAGCGCCTTTCGGTGCGCTGCCATTCTGTTAAGCGGGTTAAATCCTCTTCTATGCTTCATCTTCTGTTTCCTTTTCTGTTTTTGGTTCCATACGGGCATGCTTCAGAACATTCAGATCGGTTATCCCAAGGCTCAAATTCCATTCTCTGAGCTTTTCTTTTATTTCCTGAAGCGACTTCTTGCCGAAATTGCGCGTTCTTGCGATATCGTCTTCGGTTTTCCTTGTCAGCTCTCCGATTGTTTTAATATTCGCGTTTTTCAAACAGTTTGACGAACGGACAGAAAGCTCAAGCTCTTCAACGGGAGTGCTTAAAATTTTTCTAATATGGTCGTTTTCATCGTCAATATCGTCATCTAAACCAAAGTTCGATTCGTCAAAATTAATAAAAACAGAAAAATGATCTTTTGTAATTTTGGCGGCTTCAGCTAATGCGTCTTCCGGCTTTATGGTTCCGTCTGTCCACACTTCAAGAACAAGCTTGTCATAATCGTTGCGCTGTCCGACTCTTGTCGACTCAACGTTAAACTTCACTTTTTTAACAGGCGAAAAAATCGCGTCTACGGGAATTGTGTTAATAACTTCGATATAGCGCTCATTAACTTCGGACGGCACATACCCTCTTCCAAGATCAATCTGAACTTCAAATCTTATGTTGGCGTTGTCCATTAAAGTCATTATATGCTGACCTGAAGAAAGGACCTCTACCTGCCCTGAACGCGAGAAATCGTCGCTCTTTATCGCCTGTCTTCCCGACCATTCATAAAGAAGGACAGCCTGTTCGGCGTCGTCAGGCAGCTTCAGGCGAATCTGCTTAAGGTTATTAATGACTTCAAGCGTATCCTCTACAATATTTGGAATTGTTTCAAATTCGCTTGAGACGCTGTGCGCCGTTCCATTGCCGTCAATAGATTCTATCTTTACCGCAGTAATGGCATAGCCTTGAATTGAGGAAAGAAGAACTCTGCGCAATGTATTGCCAACAGTCGTTCCAAAGCCCGGTTCAAACGGAGAAGCGACAAACTTGCCGTAATTTTGATTAAGTTCTCCGTGTTCAAATGTAAAACTTTTCGGGCGTTTAAATCCTGCCATAAGGTTCGGACGAGCCATTATATCTCCTTACTTAGAATATAATTCGATGATCATCTGTTCCTTAATATCAGCAAGATCCGTGATATCGCTTCTGCGCGGAGCAGCGAGGAACTTTCCTTTCATCGCATCAGGGTCAAGACTAAGCCATGGCATAACGCCCGACTTACCGTATTCTCTTAACGCGTCTTTAATGACAATCATGTTTTTGCTTCCTTCCGCGATGCTGATTTCATTTTCAGCTTTCACAAGATAGGAAGGAATGGTTATTTTTTTGCCGTTAACGCACACATGTCCGTGCAAAACAAGCTGACGGGCTTGGCTTCTTGAAGAAGCAAAGCGCATGCGGTAAACCACATTATCAAGACGCCTTTCCAATAATATAAAAAGATTTTCACCTGTGATGCCGGGCATACGCTGGGCGCGATCGAAGAAAAGCCTGAACTGTTTTTCAACCATGCCGTAAATTCTTTTAAGCTTTTGCTTTTCACGTAACTGTACGCCGTAGTCGGATCTTTTACCGGGCCGGGACTTGGGATCCTTTCCGGGAGCCGAACGCTTTTTATTCATCGGGCACTTGTCACTTTTGCAGCGATTGCCTTTGAGCATCAACTTTTTCTGTTCTACACGGCACATTCTGCAAACAGGGCCGGTGTATCTAGCCATATTTTTTCTCCTGTAATATTTCGCTGTAACCCGTTATATTCGGCGGGTTTTTCTTGGTCTGCAGCCGTTATGCGGAATGGGAGTTACATCGCTGATCGATTTTACCTTTATACCCATAACGCCGAGCTGCCGGATCGCAGACTCTCTGCCAATACCGGGCCCTTTTATAAACACATGCACTTCCCTTAAACCTGCCTGCAGCGCTTTAGCGGCGGCAGTTTCTGTCACAGACTGAGCGGCAAACGGAGTCGATTTTTTCGCGCCCCTGAATTGCAGCATTCCGGAACTTGCCCAGGAAACAGCGTTTCCCATAAGGTCAGTAATCGTAACAATAGTATTATTGAAGGTCGCCTGAATATAGACGTTCCCTTCATATACTGATTTTTTCTCTTTCTTCTTCTTTGCAGCAGCAGCCACTTATTCCTCCATGATTGTAAAAACCTAAAGGCAACCCTTAAAGGTTCCTATTTCTTTTTGCCGGCAACAGTTTTCTTTTTACCCTTGCGCGTACGGGCATTTGTCCTTGTGCGCTGACCGCGAAGAGGAAGCCCCTTACGGTGACGCAGACCGCGGTAACAGCCGATATCCATTAGCCGTTTGATGTTAAGCGCAATCTCTGTGCGCAGACGGCCTTCAACCTTATAATCGCTTTCAATGATATTTCTAAGTTCGTTAAGTTCTTCCTGAGAAAGATCATTCATCATCCGCATTGGATCGAGTTTTGCTTTTGCGACAATCTCATCGGCACTGGACTTTCCGATTCCGAAAATGTAGGTCAATGCGATATTAATGTGTTTATTCGGGAGGTCAACTCCCACTAGACGCGCCATGGATACTCCTTACCTTAGCCCTGTTTTTGCTTATGCTTGGGATTTTGGCATATAATGCGGACGATCCCATTGCGTTTAATAATTTTGCATTTATCGCAGATGGGCTTCACGCTTGTTCTAACTTTCATCTCTATAATCTCCTAAATCCGTTTTCTTTACAAGTTCCGTCCGCGCAGCTTACCGCGCTTGACCAAACCTTCATGGTGGTGCATTTTCAAAAGTCCGTTAATCTGCGTCATCGTATCTAAACCTACGCCAACCATGATAAGAAGCGATGTACCACCCATCAAATAAGCGACTTTGGGGGGAATCCTGAATGCCAACTGAACAAGAGTCGGCGTGACCGCTATAAAAGCCAAATATAACGATCCCGGAAGCACAATGCGGTTAAGAATTCTTGTAAGATATCCTTCGATATTGTCACTTCGAATTCCCGGAATGGAACCGCCGTTTTCACGAATCTGTTTTGCGATTTCTATGGGATTTAAAGTTACCTGTGTATAGAAATACGCAAAGAATACAATGAGAAGCACATATAAAATATTATATAAAAGACCCTGCGGAGTTAACGCGTTTGCCACAGATGAGAGCCAATTATTGCCGCCGCCTGATAAAGACTGAGCGATCTGCATGGGGAACATTAAAATTGAAGACGCGAAAATTACAGGAATAACTCCCGACGGGTTAATTTTAAAAGGAATATAAGTGTTCTGCGCGCCGTACATTTTTCTTCCGACAACGCGTTTTGCGTAATTAACCGGAATTTTTCGCTGCCCCTGCTGTTCAAAAACAACAAGCGCGACAACAGCGACAAACATAACAAGAACAATGATTACAAAAACAGGATTCAATCTTTGAGCTCCCGCGTCGCCTCTCATCATTCTGATTAATTGAATAACGGCTTCTGGCAAACGCGCGACAATACCTGCGTAAATTAACAGCGATATTCCGTTGCCAACGCCCCGCTTTGTGATTTGCTCTCCTATCCACATCAGGAACATAGTGCCCGTTGTAACGGTCAGCATGGAAATTACAGTAAACTGGAACATATCGACATAAAGAAGATTCTGCACCTGTGTGCTGATATGCCTTGCGTACTGCGTAACGGCAAGCGCCTGGATAAGACAGACAACCACAGTTCCGTATCTCTGCCATTTTTGAATTCTCTTCTTGCCGCCTTCTTCCTGTGATATTTTTTTCAAGCTGGGGAATACAATAAGAAGAAGCTGCATAATAATCGACATTGAGATATAAGGCATAATACCAAGCATGAATACCGAGAAGTTCGAGAATGCGCCGCCCGCGAAGAAGTCAAGATAATCAACTATCGGGTTTGTCCCGGAAACCTGAGATCTAAAATAGGTAGATAATTCTCTTACATTGATTCCTGGAATGGGAAAGACTGCTCCGATACGGAATACCAAAAGCATTCCGAGCGTGAAGAAAATGCGTTCGCGCAGTTCCTTTATTCTTAACATTCCAATGATGGGATTAGCCATTGATTACTTCCTACCTGCTTTTGCAGCTTTAGCGGTTTTCTTTGCCGCCTTTGCGCCCTGGCCCATTTTATTTTTTGGACGCGCTTTTTCAGGAGCCGGAATTACTGTCACATCCCCGCCCGCCTTTTCAACTTTTTCTTTTGCCGAAGCGGAAATTGCATCGATCTTGAAACTTAGTTTCTTTGAGAAGCTGCCCGAACCAAGAATTTTTACAGGCTCCTTTCCTTTGATCAATCCTTTTTTATGAAGGGTACCAAGGTCGACAGTATCGCCGGATTCAAAGCGTTTTTCAATTTCACCCAGGTTGACGATCTGCCATTCCTGTTTGAAAGGATAATTTTTAAATCCTCTTTGCGCGAGTCTTCTATATAAAGGCATCTGTCCGCCTTCAAAACCGACATAAGTCTTTCCGCCTGAGCGGGCCTTCTGTCCCTTGTTGCCTTTGCCGGAAGTTGTTCCGCGTCCGGAACCCTGACCGCGGCCTACTATGCGTTTTTTCTTGTTTGCGCCGGCAGGGGCGTGCAAATTAAAATCGTGCGCCATTATTTTACATCCTCTACTGCTACTAAATGAGAAACAGCTCTCACCATTCCTTTAATTGCCGGAGTATCTTCCTGCACAGTACAGGAACCGATCTTGCGAAGACCCAACGAGCGGACTGTGGCGCGGTGTTTTGGAAGTTGTCCGATTGTACTGCGTACAAGGCGAATTTTAATCTTTGCCATATTAACCCCACATCTCGTTTAAGGACTTGCCCCTGTTTCTGGAAATAGCCTTTGCGTCCATCATCTTTGTAATGCAATCGAACGTTGCCTTAACTACGTTATATTGACTCGACGATCCGATTGATTTTGAAAGCACATCGGTTACGCCGCCTGCTTCCATGATTGCGCGCACAGGGCCTCCGGCGATAATACCGGTACCTGAACGGGCAGGTTTTAAAAGAACGTAAGAAGATTTGAAAAATCCCTTTACTTCATGAGGAATGGTTCCGTTCTTTACAGGAAGATGAATCATGTTGCGTTTTGCCCTGTCGATGCTTTTGCGGATTGCTTCTGAAACATCATTTGCCTTTCCAAAACCGTAGCCGACTTTTCCTTTTCTATCGCCGATAACCGTAAGCGCGGAGAATGAAAAACGTCTTCCGCCCTTTACAACCTTGGCTGTCCTGTTTAATTTTACAAGCTTTTCAATAAACTCTTTTTCGACAGGTTCGCGATCTCCGCGATCTCTGTCTCTTCCGCGTCCGCGTCCTCTTCCACCTCTGCCTTCGCGACGGCCTTCACTCGGCGCGGCTTCCGCAGCCTCAACCTCTGAGCCTGAGTCTGTATCTTTATCTTCGATCGTTTCGTCAGTCATTGTTTCATCAACCATATCATTAGATTTTGCCATCATTCCCCCTAGAAATTGATTCCCGCTTTCCGGGTTCCATCGGCTAAAGCCTTAACAATGCCGTGATACAAGTATCCGTTGCGATCAAAAACAACTGATTTAATGTTTTTTTCCAACAAACGCTTGCCGACTACATCTCCCAACTGCGCGGCTCCCGCAACAGTTGCCTTTATATTCTTTAAATCTTTTTCAAGAGACGAAGCGGAAACAAGGGTGTGTCCCTTATCATCGTCAATAACCTGAACAGAAAGAGCGCGGTTGCTTTTTGTAACTGTCATCCGCGGACGCTCCGCAGTCCCCGATAATCTTTTGCGAATGTGAACTTTTCTTCTCAGCCGCTTTCTGTCTTTTTCCAGCATTTTTTGCAACATACTTTTACCTTAAAACTCCAGTTTTACTTAACGCCTGATTTACCGACTTTACGTCTGATGATTTCATTTTCATAGCGAATACCCTTGCCCTTGTAAGGTTCAGGTCCCCTTAATTTGCGAATCTGCGCCGCAAATTCTCCGACACGCTGTTTTTCAATTCCTGTGATTGTAATTTTTCCGCCCTGATCAACAACGACAGCCAATCCTTCCGGAATCGCAACAAATATATCATTGGAGTAGCCAAGGCTCATCGACAAGAGCTTCCCCTGCACTTCAGCTTTGTAACCAACACCGGTTACGACAAGCGATTTATTAAAACCGTTTGAAACACCGATCACCATATTATTAAGGAGATTGCGGTAAAGACCGTGAAAAGCCTTTGTCTGTTTCTCCTCATCTTTGCGGCCCACAACAATCTCTGCGCCTTTGTTTTCAAAGGTGATGACATTGTGATACTTTTGTTTAAGTTTTCCCTTTGGGCCTTCTACAAACATTTCATCGTTTTGAAATGTCACTTTGACTCCACCGGGAACCTTAACCGGTATTTTTCCGATTCTCGACATATAAATCCCTTCCTACCAAACCGTACAGATAACTTCGCCGCCGACTTTTTTTTCGGCCGCTTTCTTTCCTGTTGTTACACCCTGTGACGTAGAAACGATCAAGGTTCCGTAGCCGTTCAATACCCTCGGCATACTTTTATATCCCATATAGACACGGCGTCCCGGTTTTGAAACCTTTTCAATGCCGTGAATAATCGGAGCGGTATTGTCGTCATATTTAAGGAAAACCCGGATAACATTCGCTCCTTCCTGATTCGCCTTTTTAAAATTTTTAATATACCCTTCGGTCTTTAATATTTTGACTATCTCAAGCTTAAGCCTGGAGGTGGGAATATCTACTTTTTCATGTCCTGCCATGCCGGCATTTCGTATTTTTGTCAGCATGTCCGCAACTGGATCTGATACGCTCATCTACATCTCCTACCAGCTAGATTTTGTAACGCCGGGAATCATCCCTTCGCTTGCGAGTTTCCGGAAGCAAAGGCGGCACATTTCATATTTCCGCAAAAAACCCCTTGGTCTTCCGCAGATCCTGCAGCGATTAACCTTTCGTGTTTTATACTTAGGTGTGCGCTGCGCTTTAATTATCATTGCTTTGCGTGCCATTTAACCCCCTATTTCCTGAAAGGCATTCCGAATTTGGAAAGGAATGCTTTCGCTTCTGCATCGGTTTTTGCCGATGTCACAATTACTATATTAAGCCCGGCGACTTTTTCAATTTTATCAAAATCAATTTCCGGGAAAATAATCTGCTCCTGAATTCCAAGCGAATAATTTCCGCGTCCGTCAAACGCGTTCTGATTTATTCCGTGGAAGTCCTTAACGCGCGGAAGCGCGACGTTTACAAGCCTGTCAAAAAATTCGTACATCATCGCTCCGCGAAGAGTTACCTTTGCGCCAATCTCCTGACCTGCTCTTATCTTGAAGTTCGCGATGCTCTTTTTCGCTTTTGTCTTTACAGCTTTCTGTCCTGTTATCTGGGTTAATGTGTCGACAGCCGCATCCAGGAGCTTTTTATTCTGTATTGCTTCACCTACGCCCATGCTTACTACAATTTTATCCAGCTTGGGAATCTGCATATTTGTTTTATAGCTGAACTCTTTAAACATTTCGGGAGCAATCTGCTCTTTATATATTTTCTTCAGCCGGGGCACATAGTTTTTATCCATTACAGCGCCTCCCCGCATTTCTTGCAAACACGCACTTTTTTGTCTCCGTCAATTTTATTACCGATTCGGGTCGGGCCGCATTTCTTGCAGGCAATCATTAAATTGGAAGCGTGAATAGCCGCTTCGATTTCAATAATGCCGCCGGGATCGGATTGTTTTCTTTTCTTCTTCGCTTTCTTAACCATGTTCACGCCTTCAACAAGAACACGGTCTGTGTTGCGAAGGATTTGTAAAATCTTACCGCGCTTTCCCTTGTCTTTTCCGGCAATGACTTCGACTGTATCTTCTTTTTTAAGTTTAAATTTATGCAATGCTTCTGCCATAACTTTCTCCTATATAACCGAAGGTTATAATACCTCCGGAGCGAGAGAAACGATCTTCATAAACTCGCTTCTTTCCCTTAATTCGCGCGCCACAGGCCCGAAGATACGTTTGCCTTTCGGGTTTAACGCAGCGTCAATAATGACGCAGGCGTTATCATCAAACCTGATATATGTTCCGTCGGGGCGGCAGTACTCTTTATGCACGCGCACCACAACCGCTTTTTCTACAGTGCCTTTCTTTATGGTTGATGTCGGCAGCGCTTCTTTAACCGCCACAACAACGATATCGCCTATGCTGGCATATCTCCTTTTGCTTCCGCCAAGAACTTTTATGCACTGACACAATTTGGCACCTGAATTATCAGCCACATTCAGGAAGCTCTCTACTTGAATCATCTTCTTCTCCCCTTATTTGGCTCGTTCAATAATTTCAACAAGCTTCCAGCTTTTTTCCTTGCTGATTGGCTTGCATTCGATAACGCGGACACGGTCGCCGGTTTTCGCTTCGTTTTTTTCGTCATGAGCTTTTACTTTTTTCGCTCTCTTGACGTATTTTTTGTAAAGAGGATGAAGCTTCAATGTTTCGATTGAAACAACGATGGTTTTTTCCATCTTGTCGCTCTTTACAAGACCTATAAATTCTTTTTTGCCGCTTTTGACCGCCAAATTATTCTCTGCCATTATTAAACCTCCGCCACTTTCTTGGCTGATTTCGTCTCTGCAAGTTCATGCGCATGAATCAATGTGTTAAGACGCGCAATTTGACGGCGAAGATTACGCTTCTGCAGAGGGTTATCTACATGGCCGATAACAATTTTAAAACGGAATTCCATGTACTTCTTTTTAAGCTCGTCCCGTTTGGCTTTGAGTTCGGCGAAAGACAAGTTCTTGAATGAATTTTTCATCTTTCCCCCTATGCCCCAAGTTCCATTTCCGCGCGGGCGACAAATTTAGTTTTAATCGGCAGTTTTGATCCTGCCAATGCCATTGCTTCTTCAGCGAGGTTGCGGGCAATACCGCCGCCCAATTCAAACATTACTGTTCCGGGTTTAACGACCGCTACCCAATATTCAGGAGCGCCTTTTCCCTTTCCCATTCTTGTTTCAGCCGGTTTCTTTGAAAACGGTTTATCGCAGAAAATACGTATCCACATTTTTCCGCCGCGTTTTACATGGCGGTTAATAGCGACACGAGCTGCTTCTATTTGTCTGTTCGTAATCCACATCCTGTCTAAAGCGACAAGAGCAAAATCGCCGAACACAACACTGTTACACCTTGTGGCGTTTCCGGGCATATTGCCCCTTTGCACCTTTCGGCGTTTTACACGTTTTGGACTCTGCATATACTAACTCCTGGCAGGAGCTCTATCGCGTCGTTTGCGGACGAGAGCGCCTGCGTCTTCTTTCTGTTCTTTGCCGTATTTCATGCCGTTATAAACCCAAACCTTTACGCCGATTGAACCAAAGGGGGTGTGCGCTTCGGCAAAACCGTAATCAATATCCGCTCTTAAAGTGTGAAGAGGAATGCGTCCTTCTTTTGCTTCTTCTGTGCGTGACATTTCCGCGCCGCCAAGACGTCCTGAAAGACGAACCTTAACTCCCTGCGCGTTTCCTTTTTTAATAGCGTTTGTAATCGCCTGCTTCATTGTGCGTCTGAAAGAAGAACGCGCTAAAAGCTGACGCGCGATATTCTGCGCGATGATCTGAGCGTTGTTATCAGCATTGCGCACTTCTTTAATTTTGATCTGCACTTTCTTGCTGACTTTTTTCTGTAAATCGTTTCCGATTTTTTCGATGTTCGCGCCCTTAGTGCCAATGATTACGCCGGGACGGGCCGTATGGATAGTGATTGTAATTCTCTGCGGGTGACGAATAATTTCTAGCTCGGCAATGTCCGCGCCCTTTGTTTCGGGCATGTCCATAATAATTTTACGAAGCTGTAAATCTTCATGAAGCGCGTCGACATATTCACTGGGAGCTACATACCAGCGCGAGCCCCATGTCTTATTAATGCCTATTCTAAGTCCTGTAGGGTTTACTTTTTGTCCCATTATTTAGCCGCCTTTTTGGTACGTCCGGCGGAGCTGCCCGCGGATGATTTCTCCGGCGTCGAAGCATTCGCTTCTCCTGCCGTCTCGTCGACCACTACAGTTATGTGACACATTCTCTTTAACTGCATATCTGCTCTACCCCTGCCCCGGAACCAGATTCTTTTAAGTCTGGGACCTTCGTCAATAAAAATTTCTTTTACAAAAAGCATATCTTCATCAAGTTTTTTGTTATCTGAAAGAGCGTTGCTTGCCGCTGACTTTACTGTTTTGCGGATGAGCTTTGCTCCCTTATGAGGCATGTTTTCCAAAATGGAAATCGCTTCAGGATATGTTCTTCGGCGCACAAGGTCTGCAACCGGCCTGATTTTAAAAGGCGATCCGATAAGGAACTTGCTAATTGCTTTATAACCAGTTTTTTCTTTCATAACTCCGCCTATTTTGCCGCAGCCTTTTTGTCAGAGCCCGAATGCCCGCGGAAAATACGCGTGGGAGCGAACTCGCCAAGTTTATGGCCGACAAGGTTTTCTGTGACATACACAGGAACCCAAGTCTTGCCGTTGTACACGGAAATTGTACCGCCTACCATCTCGGGAATAATTGTTGAACAGCGGGAATAGGTTTTTATTTGTTTCCTTTCCCCGGACTTGCTCAATTCCAGCACCTTTTTATACAGACTCTTTTCAATAAAAGGGCCCTTCTTTACGGATCTTGACATACTCCCTTCCTACTTCTTTTTGCCGCGGCTTACGATAAACCTTGAAGAAGGTTTATGTTTCTTGCGGGTCTTATATCCCTTGGTCGGCTGGCCCCAGGGAGTAACAGGGTGAATACCCTTGCTTCTACCTTCACCGCCGCCGTGCGGGTGATCTACAGGGTTCATCGACATACCGCGGACTGTCGGGCGGACGCCCAGCCATCTCTTCCGGCCTGCCTTACCCAGATTTGTATTCATGTGGTCTTCGTTGCCTACGCCGCCGATTGTCGCATAACATTTTTTAAACACCATTCTCATTTCGCCCGACGGAAGCTTGACTGTAACATAGTCGCCTTCTTTCGCCGCGATAAGAGCGTTTGTTCCTGCGGAGCGGACTAACTGACCGCCTTTTCCCAACGTGAGCTCAATATTGTAAACAGAAAAACCTAACGGAATGTTTTCTAAAGGAAGCGCGTTACCCGGTTCGATTGGAGCATCGGGGCCGGAAATAACTTTCGCGCCGATTTTTAATTCTTTGGGAGCGACAATGTAGCGCTTCTCGCCGTCTTTGTAAAAAATGAGAGCGATGTTCGCGCTACGGTTTGGATCGTATTCAAGTGAAGCGACTTTTCCCGGAACGCCGATTTTATCGCGTTTAAAATCAATCTCTCTGTATTTGCGCTTGTGTCCGCCTCCTTTATGGCGCACGCTGATGCGTCCGAATGAATCGCGGCCCGAGCCTGATTTTTTTCCCTTTGTAAGAGTCTTTTCCGGTTTCGCGCCTTTTGTAAGATCGGAATAATCCAAACTTGTGTACTGGCGCATACCCGGCGTTATCGGTTTATATTTCTTAATAGCCATAATTTCTTACCTTATACTCCCTCGAAGATTGTAATCTTCTCGTCTTTAGGAAGCTTAACAATCGCTTTCTTCCATGTGGAAGTATAACCTTTTCTGTAGCGAAGCCTTTTTGGCTTTCCGCCTACAACCATTGTTGTGCAAGAAATCGGATGCACATTGAATAATTTACTGACAGCTTCTTTAATCTGAGGTTTTGTCGCAGACTGAGCTACTTTAAAAACATACTTTCCTTCCTCGCGAAGCTGGTTTGCTTTTTCTGAAAGAACAGGTTCAATTAAAATATCTTCGTATTGAATCATGCTCCTGCCTCCTCTTTATCGCTGTAAAAATCACTAAGGCTTTTCGCGGCGGTTTCCAGCATCAGCACCTGACGGCCGTAAAAAAGTTCATGAGCTTCAAGGCGGTTATAGGAAAGATATTTAACCCAAGGAATATTCGCTGCAGCGCGTTTAATCTTGGTATCATCATCTTTTAAAATTAATACGGTGCGGCTTCCCGGCTCAAAATTTTCTAGAAGAGCCGCTAAATCTTTTGTCTTACCTGAGTCAATGGAAAAGTCTTCGATTATTTTTAATGTATCACTTTGCGCTTTTAAACTAAGAATAGTTTTAAGCGCCTGTCTTTTTGCTTTCTTCGGCATCGCGTAGGAAAAATCTCTGGGTTTGGGGCCAAAAATTGTTCCGCCGCCAACAAGTATCGGTGATTTTTTATCACCGCGGCGCGCGCGTCCCGTTCCTTTTTGTTTGTACGGTTTCGCGTTTGAACCGTGAACTTCGGCGCGTCCCTTTGTGCTTGCGGTACCCATTCTTCTGTTCGCAAGCTCGTTATTGATCGCGTACCAGATTAGGTCTTCGTTTACGGGAAGACCAAAAACATTATCGTCAAGAACCATTGTTCTTAGTTCTTTGCCGTCTTTTGAATATACTTTGCAGTTCATGTTTACCGTCCCTTCTTGACCGCGCCGCGGACAAATACAAGACCCTTGTTAATGCCGGGAACTGCGCCGTGAACCATGATGAGCTTTTTTTCAACATCCGTTTTAATAACTTTCAGACTCAATACGGTTACGCTTTCTCTACCCATGCGTCCGGGTAATTTTCTGTTTTTAAAAGTTCTGTGCGGATAGGTGTTCATACCTGTGGAACCCGGTTCGCGGTGAAACTTGGAACCGTGTGTCTTGCGGCCGCCGCCGAACTTGTAACGCTTTACAACGCCCTGGAAACCTTTGCCCTTTGAAACGCCCGATACGTCGACATACCTTACGCCTTCAAACACTTCCAAACCGAGCACGTCTCCCACTTTGGCTTCTTTTTCAAAATCGCGAAGTTCGCGGATTTTTTTCTTCGGCGGAATGTTTTCCGGAAACTGCCCTGCGCGGGCTTTTGTTACGCGATTTTTCTTTGCGTCGTCAATGCCGACAACAACGGCCGCGTAACCGTCCTCTTCCTTGGTCTTTGTTCCGATAACAACATTCGGATCGATCCTTAAAACCGATACCGGCATAAGGTTCCCTGATTCATCAAAGACCTGAGTCATTCCAATTTTTCTGGCATACAGCCCTAACATTGTAGTACTCCGTTTTACTGTTTGATTTCTACATCAACGCCCGCGGGAAGTTCAAGCTTCATTAAAGAATCCATTACTTCCGCTGACGGGTTAACAATATCAATCAATCTTTTATGAGTCCGCATTTCAAATTGTTCGCGGCTCTTTTTATTAACATGAGGCGAGCGTAAAACGGTCACCTTATTAATTCTTGTCGGCAGCGGAATCGGCCCTGTAACTTTCGCCCCGGCTTTGCGTACTGCCGTTGCGATTGATTTCGCGCTCTGATCAATTAACTCAACATCGAAACCGCGCAATCGTACGCGTATTCCATCCTTTGCCATCATTCCTCCGTGTTGTCTTTTTGGTGCCAAGTCCGGCCATGGCGCCGAACAGTTAAAAACTATTCATTACCTACCGTTTTGGCACCAAAAAATTTACCTACTCAATAATCTCGGTAACCTGACCGGAGGCAACAGTTTTGCCGCCTTCGCGGATAGCAAAGCGAAGACCTTTTTCCATAGCGATAGGATGAATAAGTTCGCCGATAATTTCTGAGTTATCGCCTGGCATTACCATTTCCTTTCCTTCCGGAAGTTTTACTGTGCCTGTAATATCTGTGGTGCGGAAATAGAACTGCGGTCTATAACCTGTAAAGAACGGGCTGTGGCGTCCGCCTTCTTCTTTTGACAGACAGTAAATCTGACCTTTGAATTTGCTGTGAGGTGTAATTGAACCGGGTTTTGCAAGTACCTGTCCGCGTTCAACTTCTTTTTTATCAATACCGCGAAGAAGAGTGCCAACATTGTCGCCGGCCTGAGCTTCGTCGAGTAATTTATTAAACATTTCGATACCGGTAATAACAGTTTTCTTTGTCGGTTTAATACCGATAATTTCAACTTCTTCGTTAAGCTTGAGAATACCGCGTTCTACTTTTCCGGTTACGACTGTGCCGCGTCCCTGAATTGTAAATACGTCTTCGATCGGCATAATGAAGGGTTTGTCTGAATCACGTTCCGGATCGGGGAAGTAAGAATCCATCGCCGCAAGAAGCTCGTCGATACTTTTTGTCGCATCAGCGTTATCGGGCTCTGACATGGCTTTAAACGCCGAACCTTTAATGATAGGAGTTTTGTCGCCGGGGAAACCGTTAGCTGTAAGAACGTCTTTTACTTCTTCTTCGACAAGTTCTACGAGGTCGGGATCATCTAAAAGATCGATCTTGTTAAGATAAACGATCATGTTTGGAACGCCTACCTGACGGGCGAGAATGATGTGCTCGCGTGTCTGGGGCATAACTGAGTCAGGAGCTGAAACAACGAGAATAGCGCCGTCCATCTGAGCGGCGCCTGTGATCATGTTCTTGATGTAGTCGGCGTGGCCCGGGCAATCGATGTGCGCATAATGGCGCTTGTCTGACTGATACTCAAGGTGACGGGTATTGATTGTAATACCGCGAGCTTTTTCCTCTGGAGCATTGTCAATATCATCGTAATTCATTACCTTGTCGCCGAATTTCCTGGCGCAGTGCATGGTAATAGCCGCAGAAAGAGTGGTCTTGCCGTGATCGACGTGACCAATCGTTCCAACATTCATGTGGATCTTTGTTCTATTAAATTTATCCTTTGCCATCTTGTGTCCTCCTTAATGAACACTAATTATTTTCTTTGTACTTCGCACATTACGCGCTACGCGCATTTGCACCTTAAGTACCCTAATACTATCTTGAGTGGGAAACGAATAATACAAGCAGTGCTTGTCGCGGAAAATCAGCGGTTAATCGCAGCAGTAGCAGCGTTCGCAATCTATCCACATCGTTCCACCTTTCTCATCTTTATGATGAGCGGTTTGGAAACCAAACTTACATCAATATGTCCGCTGTCTGTTACCAGCGATAATGGGCGAACGCCTTGTTGGCTTCGGCCATTTTGTGGGTATCCTCTTTCTTTTTGAAAGCGGTACCAGTGTTATTATATGCATCCAGAAGCTCAGATGCAAGCCTGTCTCCCATGCCTTTGCCGGAACGGGCGCGGGCTGCGCTTATAATCCAGCGCATTCCAAGGGCTTCACGCCTTGTTTCCCGAATCTCTACGGGAACCTGATAAGTCGCGCCGCCTACGCGTCTGGACTTAACTTCTATTACAGGTTTTACATTATCCAAGGCTTTTAAGAAAACTTCAAGGGGTTCTTTGTCGGTTTTTGACTTTAAAACGTCGAGGGCTTCGTGAATAATGCGAAGACCAAGCGATCTTTTGCCTTCCCACATCATTCTATTAACAAACTTTGAAACCACAACGCTGTTGTATTTTGGATCGGGTAAAATACCGCGGTCTATTGTCTTTTTCTTTCTTCCCATAATCTATAATCCTAAGCCTTTGGCCGTTTTGCGCCGTATTTAGAGCGGCCGCGTTTGCGGTCTGTAACGCCCAAAGTATCCTTTGCGCCGCGAATAATGTGATAACGTACGCCGGGGAGGTCTTTAACGCGTCCGCCTCTGACTAATACAACCGAGTGTTCCTGCAAATTGTGGCCGATTCCCGGGATATAAGCGGTTACTTCCGTACCGTGGGAAAGGCGAACACGAGCTACTTTCCGTAAAGCTGAATTTGGCTTTTTGGGCGTTACCGTCATTACACGGGTACAAACCCCCCTTTTCTGCGGGCAGGATTTTAAAGCCGGGGATTTCGTCTTGGTCGTAATCTTCTGTCGACCTGAACGAACCAATTGGTTAATAGTAGGCATTCGTCAAAAACTCCTAAACGTATATCAAGCTAAATTTCTACAGAGACAGTCCAACGCTGTCTCTTTTGCCCCTTAAGAAAAATAAAGGGGTGAAGTCAAAATCTATCAAAAAGGAAAAAAAGTGTCAAGAGGAATTGTGAAAAAAAGTGAAAAAATGGCTGGGAGAAGTGTTTCCGCTAAAGTGCAAAAGATTGTCAAATACGCCGATGGAAGAGGGTTTTTGAGAGGAATTTAAGCTGTGGAAAATTGTTTAATCTGTTAAACAATTTTATTGATTTTAGTGAAATTGTTTAGTATAATGAATATAAATAGGAGTATGGAATGAAGCTTATAAACCGTCCGGAATATATGGAAAAATTGAAATTATGGCAATCTCAAGCGAATTTAATAAAAATCGTTACCGGGGTTCGCCGGTGCGGTAAATCTAAGCTATTTGAGATATTTCAAGAGTATTTGAGGACAACCGGGATAAGCGACAAACAGATAATAACCGTAAACCTTGAAGACGATGTTCAAACAAGGGAAATCGGACTTAGAAAAGATCAAAAAACAAAACTACTGGAAGATTACAGCATATTGCTTGATTTTATTACAGGAAAGATGCCAAAAGACAAAAAAACTTTTATCTTCCTTGACGAAATACAGATGCTGGATGACTGGCAGAGGCTTGCCAATACCTTGCGCTTGAAAAAAAATACCGATGTCTATTTAACCGGTTCCAATGCCCACATGTTTTCGAGTGAAATAGCAACTCTGCTTGGAGGAAGGTATATAGAAATAAAAATGCAGCCTTTGTCGTTTAAGGAGTATTTATCAGTCTTTGAAAAAAAAGATAATATGTATGTTTTGCCAAGTGAAACAAGCGGCGCATCCGGTGCTTCTTCTACTACAGGCGGACTTCCTGAGATTTTTGCATTGTATACGCGTGAAAGCGGTTTTCCGCAAACAACCGAATTTAATCATAATCCGCAAATGATAAATAATTATCTTTTAGATTCTGTGTATCAAAACACAGTCAGGAAAGATATAATTCAACGCTTTGGCATCAGTGATCCTGTCAGGCTGGATGAAATAATTAGATTTATGTTTGATAACACAGGGAACGCAACATCGCTTCGCAAGGTTCAAAATAAATTGAAAAGCGACGCGGGAATTGAAATATCGCCGGCAACATTGAATTCATACGTTAAAGGTTTATTGGATAGTTATCTGATGTATAAATGCGAAGAATATGATTTAAAAGGCAAAAGAATCCTTGAGTCTGACGCAAAATATTACACCGCCGATATAGGTTTGAAAAACGCATTGCTTGGGCGGCCGGACAAAGACATAGGGTACGCACTGGAAAATGTTGTTTACCTTGAACTTATAAGGCGCGGATATGATGTAAAAACAGGCAGAGTAAGCACCAAAGCAGTCAAGGTCGGTAAAAAAATTAAGAATAAAACAATCGAGATAGATTTTGTCGCAAGCAAAGCAGGCGGGATAGTTGAATATTATCAAGTTGCATGGTCTGTTCTTGGTAATGAAGAAACCATGCAAAGAGAGTACGCGTCACTGGAAGAAATAAAAGACAATTATCCCAAATACCTTTTGACCATGGATTCAGGAAGCGGCGGACAAAACGGCATAAAACGATTGAATGTTCCCCAATGGCTGGCTACGGGGGAATAGGGGAAGAACTCACACAAAGGCGCGGAGGAAATTGAATAATAGTGGAATTCATTATTCTCTTTTACGATAGAAAAATAGTAATTAACTCTTGACAGGTGTTTACAATGTGTATACAGTAAAAGAAGGAGGACGATTGTGATTAAAAGACTAATCCAGCATGGAAATAGCGTTGCCTTAGTAATAGATAAACCTATTATGGAAATGCTAAATATTACGAATGAAACCTCTTTTGAATTAACTACTGACGGGAAGAATATAATCTTATCGCCTCAAAGCGATCAAACCAGTGAGAATAATATTATCAACTCTCTGGAAAAAATAAATAAAAGATATGGCACTGTGTTAAAAAAACTAGGTGAATAAGATGATTAACTTTCTAACATTGTCTGAGGTTTTACAAATACTGGAAAATCAAGTAAGAAATTACGGCGGAGCTTACGGTGTCAGAGATATGCACTTATTGAGTTCCGCCGTTTATATGCCCGAATCCAGCTTTGGTGGAAATTATCTCCATGAAACAATCCCTGCTATGGCGGCAGCTTACGCGTATCATCTTTGTCAAAATCATCCTTTCATCGACGGAAATAAAAGAGCTGCATTGGCATCTTCCCTGGTTTTTCTGGATTTAAACGGATACGAATTTGAATGTGATGACGATGTGCTGTATGAAAAAATAATGGATGTCGCTAAAGGTGAAGTTAAAAAAGAAGAGTTGATTAAATTTTATGAAAAATATTCCAGAGAGCGGTGAAAAAGAAATAAAATCTTCTCTCTGTTTCTAATTTGTCCTGCTGCAATAGTGTCTGCTCTCCAAACTCATTTCATGTTATAATAACTGTATGAAAAAAAGCACGTTAATAATTTGTTTAGCGTTCTCTTCATTAGTGCTAGCGGCGAATCTTGGAGCGCAAAATGCGGCGCAGCTTCCCGCGCAAAATGCAGCGCAAACGAGAAGCGCTGTTGATTCTTATTCGATCAGGAGTCTTCAGAATTATCAATATAGAACAAGTCCAATTGCGATTCAAAGGCTTGCGTTTAAAAATGATGTTCAATATGCATATAACGTGACTTTTACAAGTATGGGGTTGACGGTAAGCGCGCGGCTGAACATTCCGGCGATTAGGCAGCAGGATATCAAGGGGATTGTGATCATGCTGAGAGGACATCAGCGCCCGAGCGGTTACTACACTGGAAAGGGAACCGAGAATCCGGCTAAAGGTTATCTTGAGCGAGGATGGGCTGTAATAGCGCCTGACTTTTTCGGGTACGGCTCTTCTTCGCAAACGCCGCCGCCTTCATTCCTGCATCAATTTTATTCGACGATAAACGCGGTCGAATTGTATAAAAGCATGGAGCGGCCTGTCTTTCAATATGACTCAGGCGTTCCGCAGGCTGACAGAATTTCGCTTCCTTCATCATTCAGAAAAATTGTTTTATGGGGGCACAGTAACGGCGGACAGGTTGCGCTTCACTTTTTGGAAATTATACAGAAACCTGTTACTACCGTTTTATGGGCGCCTGTCAGCCTGCCTTTTCCTGAAAGCGCAGGCCATTACGGACACGGCGCGGCATGGGTAGAAATTTTTAAAAGAGATTACACAGCGGCAGATTTTTCGTTTTTGAATTTCCTTGATAAAATTGCGCCGGATACGCGCATATTGCTTCATCAGGGAGACAGTGACAGATCGGTTCCAAAAGCGTGGAACGACGCGCTGTCAAGAGCGATTCAGGATGAAAATATTCGCCGCGGAACTGCGGGCAGCGGGACATCAGGCGAAGCCTCACGCGGACAAATCAATCTGCGTTACGAAGTGTACACAGGTGCGAATCACAACCTGGCTCCGTTTTGGTCAACGGTTCTTCCGCGTGATGCGGCTTTTTGGGAAGCGCGGCCGTAATTTACTTTGTTATTAAATGAGAGAGAATGGCGATAACTGTCAGAAGAGCGATAGCCGTGGCGATATATGTCCAGAACGGAAGCGGTTCTGCAGGAGCGCCTTTTTCTTTGAGCGGTTTATTCTTCGGCATTTTTGGAATTCTCGCGGGAGGAGGTTCCGAATAACCGCACATGGGGCAGCCGCTTTGGAACATTCTGTCTGGGCCTGAATAATCGCAAACAGGACAGCGGACGGAAACAAAAAGTCTTCCGCAGTGCGGACAGGTTTTTACGTTATCGTCAACTTCGTAATTGCAGTTATCGCAAAAAAACTGGGGTTTCATCTTTGGCATACTAATTTAATTATCGGCAGTTTTTATGCCGTACATTTCTCTGAACTTCCGGCGGAAACGCCTTTATTGGGGCAGTCACTGCAGGGAGAGGAAGTTTTTGCTCCGGGATTTGAGACTTGAGAGGCATCTGTAGTTTTTTCAGATTTACCGGATTTATTAGAGGTATCGGCTTTAGTTGATTTTGATTCAGAATTACCGCTCTTTCCTTTGTCCGTCACATAAAAACCCGAGCCTTTAAAAATAACGCCCGTTCCTCCGAAAATAAGACGGCGAATTTCGCTTCCGCATTCGGGGCATTCTTTTAACGGCTGATCGCTCATCGACTGAAAAACTTCAAAAGTGTGCGCGCAGCTTTTGCATTCATATTCATAAGTAGGCATAACTGACAGTATCAAAAACCCGTATAATTGGTCAAGAGACGCGCGTAAGCCCCGCTTTTTTAACAGTTGTAAAAATTCCGCAATAATGTGTATTATGGGAGCTATGAAATTAAAGCGCTGCATATTGATATGCCTCTCAGTTCTTTTATTGATACTGTCCTGCGCTAACAGTAATATTGTTAAAACATTGACGGATTATGAATCAAATTTACATGTTCCGGAAACAGAAATGGTTCTTTATGAAGGGCCTCTTATTCATATATTTTTTCACGCGCTTGTCGCAAGACCTGAAACGGCTTTTAGGAGCAGATACAGAGAACATTTTTTGGAGTGGTATGTTACGGCACACGAATACAGAAAAATCCTTGATGAAATTTACGCGAAAAATTATGTGCTGGTCGATATAAACGAAGTATACGAAATTATTAATACGGGAAACCGCACGAGAGTTGTTTACAAAAAACCTTTTGTTCCGGAAGGAAAAAAACCGTTGATTTTATCTATTGATGATTTGAGCTATTACGATATTGTCAGGAGAAACGCGTCTGTGCATAAGCTTGTCTTTGACAATTATGGAAATATTGCAGCGTGGACAGATAACGGAAGCGGAGGCGAACTTTCATACAATTTGGATGTTGTAACATATCTGGAAGAATTTATTAAAAAGCATCCTGACTTTTCTATACGCGGCGCAAGAGGCATTATCGCTCTTACAGGTTTTGAGGGCGTGCTGGGTTACGCGACACATAAAATTAATGACGCAGGATACGAAGAAGAAAAACAAAAAGCAATCGCAATTGTCAATAAATTAAAATCGCTTGGGTGGCGTTTCGCATCGCACAGCTGGGGTCATCCCCACTTGCCGGAAATTTCGATGGAACAGTTTATTGCGGATGCCAACCGCTGGGACAGGGAAGTCCGTCCTGTTTTAGGCGACACAAATCTTTACATTTACCCGTACGGCGAGGGCGTTGAGAGAAATGAAGAGAAACACAGAATTTTACGCGAAAAAAAATTCAATGTATTTTTCGGAGTGGGAAGAGGCATAGACCGCAGAGAAGGATATGGGTATATTTATTTTGACAGAAGAAATATTGACGGTGTTTATTTCAGGATATTCAGAAACAGACCCGACAGGCTTTTTGATATTGAAAAAGTGATTGACCCGTTACGCAGATAAATAACCGCAAGTCAGTGCAAAATTGTCACCGCAGTAAGAAGCTGAATATGCTTACAATTTCTTTTTCTGTCAGCGGAGAAGTTTTTATATCGACATAACGGCCGTCCTGCACTGCCGGATTGGTAAGCAAAATCCTTACGAGCGGATCGTTTGAAACAAAAGCGCCGGCAAGATTTAAAATAGAAACCATGCCGCGGGCCTGCGAATTATTTTCCAGCTTGAAGCGTATCACCGCTTCGTATCTATTGCCTTCTGCCGTAAAAAGATTTATAAAAAATTGCTGAATGGGAAATTGAATCGGAATGCCTGATTGCACAAGCACGCGCTGAATTGACGTGATGGGATTTTCCAGCCAGCAGGAAAGAGGCGCGTTCTGACGGAACGCGTTAAAACCTTCGGGGATTTCTATGCTGGGCATGGCGGCGGAAGGATCAACAGGAGAAGCGCTTAATGAAGACACAATAAAAGCTTGCTTTGGGTTAATCATTATTGACAGCTTATTATCTTCCGAATGCCAAAAAGACTGACCCGACTCCAGACGGTATTGTTTCCAGCTTCTATTTACAGAAAGCGCAACGCCAGCCTGAGAGCTTGGATAATTTCCCCATGCAGCAAGCTGAAAACGCCGTCCGCTTGAAGGCGGAAAAATCGCGCCGATAAGATAATTTGTTCTGTCAAGCATTTGCTTTGTCTGATCATCTTGCAATTCTTCGATTGGAAGAAGTTCGATGATAGGCCGCGCGGTTTTTGCGTTTGCGAAAATATAAACTGTTCCGCCTGTACTAAGCGGAGCGTTCTTCGCTTCTTCCATAAACGCTTCAGGCGCTCTCGGCGCTGACTGGCAGGAATTTAACGATAAGAGGATCACACAGAGACACAGAGGCACAGAGGAAAGAATTAATTTTTTTATGCTTTTGTTATTTTTACTTGCCATGTTTCTTCTCCTGATTCGATCGGGATTTGTCCGTCTGCTTTTGTCCATTCTGTTTTGACAGCTAACGTTTCTTCGGCGGCGGTTTTATTGAAACTGTCCCATGCTTCTTTTAGTGACTCGCTGCCGTAAACGCGCAGTTCGATGCGATCTGTGACTGATAAGCCCATTTCTTTTCTTGAGTTTTGTATGCCGCGGATTAAATCGCGGATATCGCCTTCCATGGAGAGTTCGCGAGTGATTTCCGTGTCGAGGCCGACTGTGAGAGTGCCTTCGTTGAGGACACGAAGGTTTGCCTTTTCGTTACGGCGTATGTCGAGTTTTTCAGCGGTGATTTCGACGGCGCGGCTTCCGCCTTCGCAGGGAATGTTTATTGAAAGAGACGCGCCTTCCATTACGCTTTGGATTTGCTCGTGACTGAGAGCTTCGATTTTCGCGGCTGCGGCCTTCATGTCCTTGCCGAGTTCCTTACCGAGGATGCGGAAGTTCGCCTTCACTTCGTATTCGACAAGGTCTTCTTCCTTGTCAGAAAAGATTATCTCTTTAACATTTAACTCTTCGCGGATAATTTCCGCCATGCCGATTAACGCTTTCTTTTCGTCTTCGTTGCGCGTAACAAGTTCCGCCTTGCGCAGGGGCTGGCGCATTTTAATGTTGTACTGCGAGCGCAAAGATCTTCCTATCGAAACTGCCGTCATTACAGACGCCATGCGGAACTCAAGCGGTTTATCGCGGCGTTTATCGTTCACGGCCGGGAAATCAACAAGGTGCACTGATTCTTTTTCGCTTTCAAGGCGAAGATTTTGCCAGATTGCGTCGGTTGTAAAAGGCATAAAGGGAGCCGCGATTGTTACAAGCGTTTTTAACGCTTCGTAGAGCGTTCCGTACGCTTCAATTTTATCGCTGTCGTTTTCGCTGCGCCAAAATCTGCGGCGTGAGCGGCGGATATACCAGTTGTTAAGTAAATCAATAAAACGCAGAATTGGATCGACTGCGCGGCTGAGATCGTACGCATCTAACGCGCCTCCGACTTTTTCTACGAGAGTTTGTGTTTCTGAAAGTATCCATTGATCCAGCGGATTGACAGGTTTCTCAGGCGCGCCCGACGGGGTTACTTTATCAATGTTCGCATAAGTGACAAAAAAACTGTAGGCGTTCCATAGCGGAATGATTATGCTCTTCATTACTTCGCGTACGCCTTCATCGCTGTAACGGAGATCGTCGGCTTTTACTACAGCGGAATGAACAAGGAAAAGGCGAAGCGCGTCCGCGCCGAACGAATTTATTACTTCGTTGGGGTCTGTATAATTGCGAAGGCTCTTGCTCATTTTCTTGCCGTCTGACGCGAGAACCAGACCGCTGACTACGCAGTTTTTGAAAGCGGGTTTTTTAAGGAGAGCCGCCGCGAGAACCGTGAGCGTATAAAACCATCCGCGAGTTTGATCGAGACCTTCGCTGATAAAGTCCGAAGGGAAATGTTTTTCGAAGAATTCTTTGTTCTCAAACGGATAATGATTCTGCGCGTACGGCATTGCGCCGGATTCAAACCAGCAGTCGAGAACTTCAGGAATGCGCTTCATTGTGCCTTTACATGACGCGCTGGTCTTTGAACAAGGTATCGTGATTTCATCGACAAAGTGTTTGTGCAAATCATCTGGGTATGTGCCGGAGAGTTCCTTTAATTCATCGCGGCTGCCGACACAGATCGTTTTTCCGCACTCTTCGCATCTCCAGATCGGCAAAGGATTTCCCCAATAGCGGCTGCGGCTGATTGCCCAGTCACGCGCGCCTTCGAGCCATTTGCCGAAACGGCCTTCTTTAATGTGTCCGGGAACCCAGTAGATTTGGCTGTTTGCGTCTAACATATCCTGTTTTATTTTTTCTACGCTGACAAACCATGAACCTACGGCGCGGTAAATGAGCGGACTTTCGCACCGCCAGCAGTGAGGATACGCGTGAAGAAGCTGATCCCGTTTTACAAGTTTGCCTTCTGTTTTGAGTTTTTCGATAATAGTTTTATCAGCGTCTTTAACAAAAACGCCCGCGAAATCTGTCACTTCGCTTGTGAATTTACATTCGGCGTCTACAGGACAAATAACAGGGATGCCTGTTCCTTTAAGTACGCGGGCGTCATCTTCGCCGAAACCGGGAGCTGTGTGAACGATACCTGTTCCGTCTTCTGTTGTAACAAAATCGCCGAGGAAAACGCGGAATGCGTTAGGTGCATCTTTAAAATACGGAAAAAGCGGTTCATATTGAAGCCCTGCAAGTTCAGCGCCTTTTTTGCTCCATACTATTTTGTACTCTGAAGCATCTTTATAATACGCCGGAAGCCTTGCCTCTGCGAGAATGTAATGTTGTGAGGAAGGGGTGGAGTGAGGAGTGAGGTCTTCGATTAGTACATAATCGATGTCCGCGCCCATTGTTAGCGCGAGGTTCGAGGGCAGCGTCCAGGGAGTGGTCGTCCAAGCTAATAAATATGTGTCGGATGGAATGGAGTCTCTTACACTCGTCACTCCACACTCGTCACTCCTAACTACCCTAAAGCGTACTGTTATCGCAGGATCATGCACATCCTTGTAGCCGCCGAGGTTGAGCTCGTGATTAGACAGCACTGTAGAGCAGCGCGGACAATACGGGAGAATGTAGTGGCCTTCGTAGAGAAGGCCTTTGTCCCAGAGGGTTTTCATGACCCACCAGATCGATTCCATATAGCCGCTTTCCATTGTTTTATAGTCGTGATCAAAGTCGACCCAGCGGCCAAGGCGCGTGATGGTTTGGCGCCATTCTTTCACATAACGCAGAACCGATGCGCGGCAGGCCTCGTTAAATTTGGCTATGCCGTAATTTTCGATGTCAGTTTTTGATTTAAGACCGAGTTCTTTTTCGATGAGGTTTTCGACAGGCAGCCCGTGACAGTCCCAGCCGAAGCGGCGCTCAACTTTCTTTCCTTTCATCGCCTGATAGCGGGGAATGATGTCCTTAATCGTGCTTGGAACAAAGTGCCCGAAATGCGGAAGCCCGGTTGCAAAGGGAGGGCCGTCGTAGAAGACAAACTCGTCAGCGTTTTTGCGCTGTTCAAGGGATTTTTCGAAAATATGATTTTGTTCCCATGATTTAAGAACTTCTTCCTCAAGTTTGGGAAAACTAACTTTTGCGTCGACAGGTTTGTACATATTCTGCTCCTGTATCCAAGTATACAAAAAATAATAGATTCTTACTACAGGGGGTATTTAGACACAAGAGGTTCACACTAAGCGCGGAGGAGTATTTTCTAGCATAAAAAAGCCTACCGTTTTTTGGCGATAGGCTTTTATTAAACTATGGCTTTTTGTTATTGAGCCGGCGCTGTTGTGGATTCATTGAATGCAATCCGGAATACGCCGTAGCCAGATGAGTAGTAAGGATACACCTTCATATAGTACACCTGCCCGGCAGTTACTGACCGGTAAGCGTATGAATTACTACCAGTCCCGTATAAATTTGCTGCACCGCCTCCAACTGTATTCATGGAACTATCAAATAATCGAACATTAACATCATCCAACGTACCTCTACCAAAATGTATATACTGCGTGGCTGCAGTTGCCGTGAAGCTGAACCATTGTTCTCCGCCTGCTGCAGAAATATTACCATCAGCCCATTGTCCAACTGTTAATGTAGTCGAAGAAGCAGGCGCGGGAACGACAGGTCTTGTGTCAGTAGTACTATATACAATTCCAAAGGTACCTGTGGCGCCGGAGTTATATGGAATAACATTTATATAAATCTTGCCGCTTGCTGTAGGAGAAAATAATTGCGCTGCGCTCCAGCCATAGTCCTGATTAAAAATTTGTGTTCCATTACTGTTATAAGCATATACGCGAATATTCAATGTTTTGGTATTACTTCCTTCGGTGTAGTCATCCCACCAAATACGATATGAAGTTCCTGCTGCAGCGTCAAATGAGTACCATTTTTCACTGTTGGAATTGGCAGTAATTTCGCCGTCCGTCCATTGACTTTGTGTAAGCGTAACAGTGTTATTAGGCTGAAGCCATGGTCTTGTATTTGTTGTTGCAAAAATTAAAGAAAAATTACCTGTTTCTCCGGAATTTTTTGACGCAACTCTTAAATAAATTGTTTCGCCGGCAGTCATTGAAACAGACCGGCTTGTAGTCCAGCCATGATCCTGATTAAATACTTCCGTATCATTACCGCGATATCCGGCTACGCTAACATCAACTGTACCATTTCCGTTTCCTTGTCCCGCATCATTCCACCAGAAATAATGCGTTCCCGCGCTTTCGGCGGTAACTGAATACCACCTAACGCTGCTTATACTGCTTATTGCACCTTCAGTCCATTCACCGAGTGTAAGCTGAACCGCATCGGCTGTATTTAACGTACTGGGCCTTGTCGTCCCGGTACTGTAAACTAAGCCAAAAGTACCTAATCTGCTTGCGGCACTTGCAAGAAGATTAATAGACGCACGGATAAATATTTTGCCATTTCTATCGGGAGTAAATGACCGTGCTGTGTTCCATGCGGAATCAAAATTGGATGATAAACCTGTTATTGAAGTGCCGTCACTATAAAAGCCTTGTACAGCAATATCCGCTGTCATTGTTTTATTGCCTTGATACGCGTCATTCCACCAGAGGTTATATGTTTGTGCGGCAACAACATCGATCGAATACCATATATAATCACTTGTTCTGGCAATTTCACCGTCTGCCCATGAGTCCTCTTTAAGCGCAGTCGGACTCGGCGGATTAAATGCGGGATAAGCGAGATTATCTGAATCGTATCCGGCTATGTATGCAATGGCAAATGTACCGGTGTTAAATATACTTGATGTTGACGGTTTTACAGTAATAACAACAGTGCCCGGTGAACTAATAACAATCATACCAATCGCTGAACTGCCTGAAGCGCCGCCTTCATACGTTATTGAATAGGTTGTCGCCAATGTTTTTGTTCCGTCACCGGAACTTCTGTTATTAAACAAGAGTTCATAATAGCCGACAGCCGCTTTAAACGTATACCGGATAGTATCTTGAGGATCCGCAATATATCCATTTGACCATTTGCCGGCGGACAAGCTTCCTCCTCCGGTGGTTACCCCTGGATCATCTCCGGGATTACCGCTGCCTGGTTCCGGACAACTTGTAAATGCGAACCCAATTGCCATCACCAAAATGATAATTCCTAAAAAATTAAACATCTTTTTCATAAAGAGACTCCTAAAATAATTAGATGCATTATAAGAATCTACAATGCTATTGAGCACAAAATATAATATTCATATTTATTTGTCAAGAAAAACACTTATTTTTAAAAAAAATTAATTTTTAATAATTAGTTTCTATTTTTAAAATTAAAAATATTTTATACATGAAATATTAAAATGAAAATAATTTTTAAAATATCAGCCAGTGTATAATAAATATACAAATTTAAATATTAAATTTATTTTGTCTTTAATACATACACCTTAAGAGGCACATCTTTTCCCGATTTTTTAACAGCGGCGAAAGCGGCTTGTTCGATGCCTCCGCAGCACGGTACGTCCATTCTTGTTACCAATATGGATTTTAAATTGTTAGTCGCAATAATCGAAAAAAGTTTTCCGGTGTAATCGATGTTATCAAGTTTTGGACAGCCAATAATTGTTATTTTATCTTTCATGTGAAGCTGTTGAAAATCTTTGTACGCGTAAGCGCAGCAATCCGCGGAAATTAACAGATCGGCATCGTTGAAATAAGACGCGTTTACAGGAACAAGTTTTATCTGTATCGGCCATTGACGTTCAGAGGCGCCGGAAACTGTTTCCGGGTGACAGCACTCAAAACCTTTTTCCGCGTTATAATCTTCCGCTTCCCTTTCTATAACACTGATCGCGTTTTTTGGGCAGGCAGGCAAGCAGATTCCAAGTCCGTCGCAGTAATCATCGCGGACTAATTTTGCCTTTCCTTTGATTATTTCGATAGCGCCTTCATGGCAGGCATCCGCGCAAAGACCGCATCCGTCGCATTTTGATTCATCAATTTGAATTATTTTTCTTATCATTAATTCAATATAGCAAAAATAAATCACAACCGCAAGTTGTTATGCGAAAGATTTAAATTTACTTTTTGATTTTCTTTTAATTATTGGTCATAATCCAGCAAAATCCGCACCGCTTCCACAGCTGTTTTAATCGCCGCTTCTGTGTCATGGCTGTGGGGATTGCTCATTCCCGCTTTTTCACGTTCCTGATTCCACACAACGTTTAAAACGCAGCCGGCTCTCGCGCCGAGGATTTGGCTTACGATAAAAAGAGACGCGCTTTCCATTTCAGAAGCGAGGCAGCCTGCTTTGATCCACGCTTCCCATTTGTCTCTTAATTCAAAACCGGAAGGCATGCGTTCAGGGCTGTGCTGACCGTAAAAAGAATCTTTACACTGCACAATTCCTGCGTGCCATTTTAGATTGAGGTTTGTCGCTGCTTTTACAAGAGCGTTTGTAACATCCAGATTCGCGACGGCGGGGAACTCAATCGGAACATATTCTTTGCTTGTTCCTTCCTGACGAACAGCGCCGGTTGCGATTACGATGTCTCCGCCTGTAACAGGAAGCGCCATTCCGCCGCATGTGCCGATTCTAATAAAATTGCGAACGCCTGTTTTGTAAAGTTCTTCCACGGCGATAGCGGTTGAAGGTCCGCCCATTCCGGTAGAAATTACCATGACGGTCTTCCCCGCAAGTTCACCTAACCAAGTTGTATATTCGCGGTTCTGACAATAAAAACGCGGTTTCTCAAGAAAAGAAGCAATCTTCTCCACCCTGCCAGGATCCCCCGGAAGAATAGCATACAACGCGCCATGCCCATCATCAAACCCAACATGATACTGCTTTTCCATAATCAAACCCTCCTAACTCAACACTTCTCACTTCTCACTCCAAACTACTCACTCCTAACTCCAAAAGGTATCCCCTCCGCTTTCGGCGCTTGCGTTAATTTTGAATTAAACGCAAGAATAATCAGCGTAGCGATATATGGAATCATTTTATACACAACATTGGGAATAGGGATAGCCGTTAAAAAATCAATTCCTGAAGAAGCCGATGCAACTGCCTTCATCAGCCCAAAGAAAAATGCCGCAAACAGTATTCTAAATGGTTTCCATTGACCGAAAATCAACACAGCCAGCGCTAAAAATCCGTAGCCTGAGACATCGGCGTTAAACTGATTCGATGTCGGGATGACAAACACAAGACCGCCAACGCCTGCAAGCGCGCCCGAAATAAGAACCCCTGCGTAGCGCACGGCATAAACATTGATGCCTGCACAGTCCGCGGCGTGAGGATTTTCACCGCAGGCGCGAAGGCGAAGACCGAACCGCGTTTTATAAAGAAGCACGGCTGATACTATCAGAATTAAAAAACCAAGAAAAGTTGTAATGTAGGTTTTTTCAAAGAAGAGGGAGCCCAATACCGGAATATCACCTAACAGAGGAACTTTGTTGACGCGGAACTGATTTACAAACGGAATCTGCTGGACTGAATAAATCATTCTGGCAAAATAGATCGTAAAAGCCGGAGCCAGCATATTTATCGCCGTTGCGGTAATTATCTGATTTGCTTTTAACCTTATGCTCGCGTAGGCGTGAAGAAAAGAAACCGCGATTCCCGCGGATGCCGAAACAAGAATCGCAAGCAGCAGCACAGGCTGACCGGGGATAAACGGCTGCACAACATTAATGAATAAAATGCCTGTGAACGCTCCCATTATCATAATGCCTTCGAGAGCGATATTGATAATGCCTGAACGCTCGCTGAACATTCCTCCGAGAGCAACAATTAAAAGAGGTATCGAAAAAAACATTGTCTGCTGAACAAGAAAGTATACAGTGTTCATGTTCCGCCTCTCTTTCGTTTTCTGCACGAATAAACGAACTCTTTAACAAAAAGAACAAACGCGCTGAAATAAATAATGACAGCGATAATTACTTCTATTATCTGCGGAGCGAAATTATATAATTGCATGTTAAATCCGCCCACGTTGAAATGAGCGATTAAAAGTCCTGTAAAAATTATGGCGATGGGATTGTTAAGAGCCAAAAGAGCGACAGGTATGCCATTAAAACCTTCAGGCGCAAGCACGTCAATTATAATGATGCCTTTTCCCGCGCCTGCAAGATACAAAAGCGCACCGCCAAGTCCCGCAAGCGCGCCTGAAATTGCCAAAGACAAAATGATACTGCGTTTTTCGTTGATGCCTGCGTAACGCGCGGCTTCGCGGTTAGAGCCGCACGTTTTTAATTCGTAGCCAAATGTTGTTTTCTCTAAAATAAAATATATTAATATCGCGAAAATAATTGTAATAATAATACCGCAATTAACGCTCGAAACCCGAAACCCGTCTTTAAAAATGTGATTCATTCCCATTTTAGGTAAAATCGCTTTTTCCATCACCTGCATACTCTGATTTAGCATGGAATCAAAAATTGTTTTTGTTATGAGAAAATTTACCAAATAAGTTCCGATATAGTTCGTCATTATACATGAAAGCACTTCGTTCACATTGAAAAATGCTTTTAATAAACCGGGGATCGATCCCCAAAGCGCTCCTGCGAGAATCGCCGCAGCTAACGCTGTTATCCAATGCAGATGACCGGGAAGAAAATCCCATTTTACGCCGACAAAAACCGCAGCGAAAGCTCCGACAATAAATTGACCTGACGCTCCGATGTTAAACAATCCTGTCTTTGCGGAAAACCCGACAGACAAACCTGTCATAATGATCGGAGCGGCAAAATAAAGAATCTGCCCAATATTCCACATTGACGAAAAGCCGCTTGTAAGTATCGATGCAAAACCGGAAAGAGCCTGACCTGCGTTACTGATAAGCATAATTAAAAAACCCGCGAGAAGTCCAGCGAAAATCGCCATGAGAGATGAATAAACATTAACTGCGCCGTCAGTCAGCGGAAGTTTTAATTTCATATAACGTTCTGCCTTGTTGAACCTGACATGAAAAGTCCAAGCTGCTGAAAGCTGGTTTCTTTTGGTTTGACATCCGCAGCGATTTTTCCTTCATATATAACGAGAATTCTGTCGCTTATGTTCATTACTTCATCAAGCTCAAGTGAAACAAGCAGCACTCCCCTGCCTTTGTCACGCTGAGCAATTAACTGTTTGTGCATAAATTCGCAGGCTCCGATATCCAGCCCTTTTGTCGGCTGAACAGCGATTAAAAGATTCGTATCCCTTGAAATTTCCCGCGCAGCAACTGCCTTCTGAAGATTTCCGCCTGATACTTCACCTGCAACGGCGCGGCTTCCTTTTCCGCTTCGGATATCAAAAGTATCGATAATATTTTGCGCGTAATTATAGATTTCATCATAATTTAAAAAGCCGTTTTTTTGAAAACGTGAGGTGTAATAATTGTGCAATACAAAATTAAAAGCAAGATTGAAATCCTTGACAACAGCATACCTTCGCGCGTCCTGCGGAATATGTGCAATGGCTCTTGATCGAATGTTTTTATGCGTTACATTTTCACCGTCCAGAAAAACATTTCCGCTGTCAGGCTTAATCATTCCGGCAACAGCGGAAACAAGTTCGCCCTGCCCGTTTCCGTCAATACCGGCGATGCAGACAATTTCACCGGAACGCAATTCAAAACTTACGTTATTCACCAGGGCTTTGCGCGAAACGTCATTAAAAGAAGTTTTATTTTCTACAGTTAGATTTTCTACTTTTAAAATAGTTTTGCCAGGCTGCATCTCCTGTTTTTCTATGGAGAAATTAACCTTTCTTCCCACCATCATCTCTGACAGTTCTTCTTTGGAGACAGTCTCCACATCGACCGTACCGGTAGATTTTCCCTTTCTGAGAACCGTGCATCGATCCGCCGCGGCTTTAATTTCATCCAGTTTATGAGTGATGAACAGAATGGACTTGCCTTCTTCTTTTAAATTTTTCATTACGCGGATTAATTCTTCAGTTTCCTGAGGAGTAAGCATCGTCGTGGGTTCATCGAAAATTAAAATCTCGTTTTCGCGGTAAAGCATTTTGAGAATTTCAACTCTTTGCTGCATTCCAACTGTGATATCGCTTACATAAGAGTCAGGATTTATGTCCAGATTGTATATATTAGATAATTCTACTACTCTTTTTCGAGCGTCTTGCATCTGCAAAAAACCGTTTTTGACAGTTTCAACGCCCAGAATTATATTTTCAAGAACCGTAAAATTATCAACAAGTTTAAAATGCTGATGAACCATTCCGATTCCGAGTTTTCCCGCTTCATTAGGACAGGAAATATTTACATTTTTTCCATTTTTTTTAATTACGCCTTTTTCGCTTTTATACAAACCAAAAAGAATGTTCATTAAGGTAGATTTTCCGGCTCCATTTTCACCTAACAGCGCGTGGATTTCGTTTTTTCTTAAATTGAGCGTAACATCATCGTTGGCGATAACGCCGGGAAAAGTCTTGCATATCCCGGTCATTTCAACAAGATAATCCATGCCCGTCTTTTATTTTATTTCTATAACTCTGGTTATTGTAACCGGAACAACGTCAGGACTTATAACATTCTCGACGTTTTTCATCACAGAAATTTCTCCGCCCGCAAGTTTTTGATAAACGTCATTGTACTGCGCTTCTGTAAAAATTCTGAACTTTGACGTTTCCATTGGGAGCCCCACTCCGTCATTGTCAGCGGAAAAAACGATCGACCTTCCGCCCGGCCATCTGCCCGCGTAATAATCCGCAATGCATGAGTACACCGAATATTGTAAAACTTTCATCGCTGATGTAATGATTGTATCCGATTCTTCAGATTGATCTTTATCAACACCTATAACTTTTTTTCCTGTCTGCTCAGCCGCCGATACGACAGAGCTTCCCATTTTACCTCCGCACGCAAAAATAACTTCGACGCCGCTGTTGTACCAAGACGCGGCAAGCGTCTGCGTTTCAGGTGACGGCTGGAAACTTCCTGTGTATGTGTAATGAACGCTGACAGAACCTGAAGCAAGAGCGAGTTCCTGCGCGGCAAATTCCGCGCCCTGAATAAAACCGTAACCAAAGCGGACTACAGCGGGAAACGCCATACCGCCGATAAAACCAAGCTCGCGGTATCCGTCTCTTACAGCTGAGTATCCTGCAAGAAATCCCGCCTGCTCCTCGGCGTAAAGAATGTTTACAGCATTGCTGCTTGTTTTATAAACAGGAGGTCTTCCTCCGTCATTGGCTTCGCAGTCTATCAAAATAAAATGAACATCGGGATATAAATCCTGCGAGGTAAAAACAGGAGCCGCGAAAGGAATGCCGGGAGTTATGACAATTTTCGCGCCGCCTTTGATTGCAAGATCGATAATCGACATGTAAGCGTCATAACCCTGTTCAGGAGATTTATAATATTTATATGTAACATTATTTTCTTCCGCATATTGACAGATGCCTTCCCAGGAACCCTGATTAAAAGATTTATCGTCAATGTTGCCGAAATCCGTAATCAACGCAAGTTCAAATGATTCCTTTTTTCCGCAGGCGGAAAACAATATTAGAAACGCAAATAAAATTAAACAAATCTTTTTCATTGCTTAAAGATATGTGAAAAAAACATCAGTGTCAAGTGGAACTATATGGAAGACTTTGACGACAGACAATAATCAATTTAAAAAATAAAATTTATCTATTGACAAAAAAAATAAATTTTAATAGACTGGTTAAATATCGGGGTGCTGAATTACAACGCTTTCACGTTGTATATGGCTGAGATTGGGCGGTGCTGCTTTATCGGCGGATACGCCCGGAACCCTTGTCTGATCGTTCGCCAAAACGGTTTGACAGAACCTGATCCGGATAATACCGGCGGAGGAAAATAAAGATTAAACACAACTGGCTTCCGCTTATTCCAATTATTTTTGTTCTGCTCGTTTGGCAGATCTTAAGCATGAGCGAAATTATTCCGCCGTACATGCTTCCAAGTCCTGTCCGCGTGATCACAGTCTTTATCGCCGATTTCCCTTTATTAATGAAGCACCTTTCTTTTACATTGATGGAAGCCATGACAGGGCTTGCGATCGCCGTGACGGCGGCATTCGCTCTTGCGCTCATCATGGACGCAAACCGTTTTTTAAAGCAATCATTAACGCCGATTCTTCTTCTCACTCAAACGATGCCAGTAATTGCCGTCGCTCCGCTTTTAATTTTATGGTTGGGATACGGCCTTGCGCCGAAAATTACGCTGGTTTTTCTGACATGTTTTTTTCCCGTAACGATTGGGCTCATGGGTGCGTTCGCGTCCGCTGACAATGACGCGTTACGTTTGCTGCAATCTATGGGAGCGAAGAAATGGCAGTTGTACAGGTTTATAAAAATTCCGCAGAGTCTTCCGGCTTTTTTTTCCGGTTTGAAAATATCGGCATCGTATTCGATTATCGGAGCGGTCGTGGCGGAATGGCTCGGAGGAGACGCAGGCCTCGGCGTATACATGATTCGCGTTAGGCGATCATACTCGTTTGATAAAATGTTCGCAGTAATTATTTTAGTATCAGCGTTGAGTTTATTGTTAATACAACTTGTAACGCTATTGGAAAAAAAATCTATGCCATGGAGAAAAAAATGAAAAAAGTTGGAATGATTTTGCTGCTCGTCGCAGTGCTTGGTTTTTCAGGCTGCGGTAAAAATGACGGAACTATCCGCGTACTTTTAGACTGGACGCCGAATACCAATCATACCGGATTGTTTGTCGCGCTTGACAAAGGTTGGTTCGCGGAAGAAGGTTTGAACGTAACAATTACGCAGCCGCCTGAAGATGAAGCGCTGGTTCTTGTCGCTTCGGGCAAAGCGGAATTCGGCGTGACATTTCAGGAGTCAATGGGGCCTGCGATCGCTAAAGAAAGAGACGCTCTTCCCATAACGGCGGTCGCGGCGATCATCAGCCACAACACATCGGGAATTATGTCTCTGAAAGAAAGCGGCATTCAAAATCCTGCCGATCTTTCAGGGAAACGCTTCGCGTCATGGGAAACGCCGCTTGTCACAGCCGTTATGCGCAGCATTGTAGAAAAAGACGGCGGAGACTTCAGCTCTGTTAACATGATTCCTAATAACGCGACAGACGCTATTTCCGCGCTGCTGACAGATGTTGACGCAATCTGGATTTATTACGCATGGGACGGAATCAACGCCGAAGTAAACAGAGTTGATATTAATTACATCGATCTTGGAACATTTGACAGCGTACTTGATTTTTACACGCCTGTTCTTGTAACAAATACCGCGTGGGCTTCCGCAAATGCGGAAACAGCAAAGAAATTTATGAAAGCTGTCAGCCGCGGATATAATTACGCTATCGAAAACCCGCAGGAAGCCGCGGAAATTCTTTTACGTCATGCTCCGGAACTGGACAGACAGCTTGTCACAAGCAGCCATGAATATTTACAAAGCCGTTATCAGGGAGACGCAAAACGCTGGGGAGAAATCGATCCGCAAAGGTGGGGAAACTTTTATAAATGGATGTACGAACAAGGACTTCTTGAAACAAACATCGGAGTAAACGGCTTTACAAATGAATTTCTTCCTTGAAGAGTCCACACAGAGGCACGGAGACACAGAGGTTATATAGTTGTTGTTTAATTGCAAGAACATTACAAAGAATTACTACAATGAGCCGGTGGTTCAGGGTATCAGTCTTGAGCTTCCGGCTGAAGGGTTTATTTCTCTTGTAGGGCCTTCCGGCGTGGGGAAGACTACTCTCTTTAATGTTCTTGCCGGCGTTGATAAGCCTGACAGCGGCAATGTTTTCCTAGGCGACGAGAATATAACAGGCATCACCGGCAAAGTGAGTTATATGCTGCAAAAAGATCTGCTCCTTGAATACCGCACAGTTATCGACAATGTAATTCTGCCGCTATTAATTCACGGCGAAAAGAAAAAACCAGCCCGCGAAAAAGCCGCCGTATTTTTCCCCATGTTTGGGCTTGAAGGATATGAGAAAAAATATCCAAATGAACTCTCCGGCGGCATGCGCCAGAGAGCGGCTCTTCTTCGCACCTTTCTTACCTCCAGTAAAATGAGCGGTCAGATTATACTGCTTGACGAGCCGTTCTCCGCGTTAGATGCAATTACACGACGCAAAATGCAGCTCTGGTATTCGGATATCGCGCGGCAGATGAAAGCGTCCACCTTGTTTATTACGCACGATGTCGAAGAAGCGCTTTCGTTATCTGACACCGTTTATATATTGAACGGAAAACCGGGGAAAATTACTCATAAGATTGACGTAGAGCCGCATCGTCCGCGGGATTCAAGTTTTACGGTATCCAGAGAATTTGTCGAGCAAAAGAGAATGATACTTGAAGCGATTGGAGTGTGATGTGATTATTTTTAAATATTTTCTTTAAGATTCTGTGAACCTTCAATAAGTACGCCAAAACCGTATTCAAAATCACCGTTTTTGATTTCTTCTGTAAGTTCAGCTGAAGTTTTGTTTGGTCTAACCGTCTTTTTTTTGGCGGATCTTTCGCGTTCAAAAGCTTCTTCTTTTGCGTGCATTTCCACAATTTTTAATGCGTTACGTGCTTTTTCCGCCAATATAGCATTATTGTTCGGCTCACTGCCGCTAAGAAAATATTGTTTTCTTTCCTTTTCGGTAATGGTAATAATTGATTTATAATTGCGAACCGTATCTAATTTTAATTTTTGTTTAATGATGAATCGGCTTGTATCTATATCGTGTGCAATTTTTTCCGGATTTTTTTCTTCCTCTTCCATAACGTATAATATACGGAACTTTTTTTTAGCAGTCAAATTTTTTTTAAAAATATCTATGTGTATTATTTTGTTATTCTATGAAAAAAAATGAAATAAATTTTTAATCTATATTTCAAACTTATGTAAAAAAATAATCAAGAAATGTATTTTTTTAGGATGTTCTTTACTCTGTCTAAACCTCGCAGCATCTAATCTCTCTTCCTTCTTCATTTCGCAGTTCAGGAATTTTTTGCGTACATTCTGCTTTCGCCATTGCGCAGCGAGGAGCGAAAGGACAGCCGCTTTCAGGGGAAGAGGGATCGCTCACTTTTCCGGGAATTGTAAGAAGGCGTTCTTTTGAATAGTGGCTTCCAAAACTTGGAGAGGCGGCAAGCAGCGCTTTTGTGTACGGATGGACAGGAGTGTTGATAATCTGCGCCGCGCCTGCTGATTCCATTTCAAGACCGCCGTACATTACCATGATGCGATCGGAAATTTCCGCTACAAGATCAATGTCGTGGCTGATGAATATAATAGAAATATTTCGCGTTTTACGCAGGGTTTTTAAAAGTTCAACTATCTGCTTCTGAATCGTAAGGTCGAGGGCTGTTGTCGGCTCATCGGCGATTAAAAGTTCGCAACCCTGCGCGAGAGCAAGAGCGATACCGATTCGCTGAAGCTGTCCGCCCGAAAACTGGTGCGGGAAGTTAATCAATCTTTCTTTTCCATTATCAAGCCCTGTTTCTTCAAGCAGCGCAATTGCTCTTTTTTCCGATTCTTCTTTGGAGATTTTCGGCTCCGAGTTTCTGAAAGTTTCCAGAAAAACCTTGCCCATATTCTGAAGCGGATCAAAAGAACGCCCCGGCTCCTGGAAAATCATTCCTATTTTTTTGCCGCGGTATTCGCGTAACGCTTCAATCCCAAGCCCTGTCAATTCGTTGTTTTCATATAAGATTGATCCGCGCACACTTGCGTTCTTCGGCAGAAGCCCCGGGATTGCAAGAGTGCTTACGCTCTTCCCGGAACCGCTCTCCCCAACAATGCCAAGAGTCTCGCCTTTTTGCAGATTGAAAGATAAACCCCGCACAGCCTGCACTGTTATGCGCTCTCTGCCGCGTAAGACGGAAAAGTTTACAAATAGATCGCTGATTGATAATAGGCAGTGAGGAGTGAGGAGTGAGGAGTTAAGAGTAGAGTGAGGAGTGAGGAGTGTGGAGTGTGGAGTAATTGATTTAATGTTTTTTGATTTTCCCTGCATTGTGTGATATGGATCGAAGAAATCGCGGAGAGCGTCGCCTATAAAATTAAAACCTAGCGTTACGCACAATAAAAACCAGATGGGGTTTAATAGCCACGGGAATTTTTGCATCATTTCAAGCGACGGTCTTATAAGAGAACCCCAGCTTACTGCCGGATCAGATATGCCAAGTCCAAGGTAGGAGAGAACAGTTTCTGTCATTATAAAACCGGGAATGCTCAATGCTACGCTGACAATCAAGAGACTCGCTATCTGAGGAATTATATGGTTAAAAATAATTGTCACAGAAGGAATCATTTCCAGTTTTGCGTTAAGTACAAATTCTTCACGCTTTATCGAATGAACCATTCCGCGTATCGTTCTTGCCGATCCCGGCCAGCCGACAAGCGAAAGTATCAGCGTAATCATCATGTATGTTTGGGCCGGATCCATATTCGATGCCATAAGCGATCGCAGAAAAAGTATTAAATATAACGATGGAATAAGTATTAAAAATTCCGCAAGCCTCATGATCAGCCAGTCTGTTTTTCCGCCGAAGTAACCTGCGAGTCCTCCTGCGAGTCCCGCGAGAGCGAGAGAAATAAAAGTCGCAACAAAGCCGATTGTAAGAGAAACGCGCGAACCGTAAACGATGCGCGAAAAAAGATCCCTTCCAAGATTGTCGGCACCCATCAAAAAAACAGGATTTATCCTGTCGCTGGTTGTAAAAAAATGTCTTTCCATGGGAATCAATCCCCATAATTTATACGGTTCACCTTTAGCGAAAAATTTTACAGGCGTATAATGATCGCGCACGCGTGCATATTCCCACGAATACGTGTTAATTATCCTGAACTCCTGCGCCTGTATCTTTCCTTTATAGAAACGAACATTGGGCGGATGAAAACTTTCTGCCGCGAACGAAGTGTTAGGTGAATACGGAGCGAAAAATTCCGCGAATATCATCATAAGATACAAGAGCGCAAGACAGATGAGAGAAATAAGAGCGACAGGCCTTGTTTTAATGTAATTAAAAAACTTTTTCATCCGCTACTCTTTTCCGTACCTAATACGAGGGTCAACAAGTGCGAGTATTATGTCGGCTAACGCCATTCCGACAAGCACAAGGAAAGAAATAAACATCATGTTCGCAAGAACAAGATTTATATCTTCCTGACGGATGGCTTCGTACATCAATCTTCCGATTCCCGGATACGCGAATATAATTTCCAGAACAAGAGAGCCGGAAAAAAGACCTGCAAGCAGATTCGCGCTTCCCGTTATGTAGGGGTTCAATGTATTGCGGAAAGCATGCGCAAAATAAACGCGCCATTCCGCTATACCGCGCGAGCGCAGGGAGGTAATGTAAGGCTGCCCCAGCTGATCGAGCATCGTTGCGCGTATCATGCGAAGAGAGCCGCCGATTCCGCCCAGAAATGCAGCTAACAGCGGTAAAAAGATATGATGCGTGTAGGAAAAAACAAATTTAACGGGAGCCTGAGCGAATGAAATATCGGTGGGATATGCCGTGACCGGAAAAAGCCCCGTAACAAACGCGAACAGCTGCAACAGAATTATTAATAAAAGCCCGGGAAAGGCATGAAGCACAAGAGAGAAAAAAGTGACGGCAATGTCGGTTCTTGTTCCGGCCTTCGTTGAAAAATAAACGCCTAACGCGAATGAAAATATCGTAATAAAAACAAGCGATATTAAATTTAAAATAAGCGAGTTCACTATTCTGGAAGAAAGCAGCGCCGCGACAGGCGCACGTGAAATCATGCTCACTCCAAGATCGTGATGAACAATGACGCGGTTTAACCACTTTAAATATTGAATATAAAACGGCTGATCAAGCCCAAGCTCCGCGCGCCTTACGGCAAGCTGCTCCTCGTCAAAAGCCTTCTGGTTCTGCCCCTTCATCCCCTGATTTTCGCTTAATAACTGCTGCATCATTATCTGATCGACAATATCGCCGGGAGCAAGATCCATCAAACCAAAAACAGCCAATCCCAAAAGGAAGAGCATGACGGCCATGGTAACAAGCCTGTTTACAATATACGATAAGAGCGGGAAACGCCGTTTAAATGCATAAAAAGGTTTTAATATTACGCTTGTAATGCCGCGAATATTAACAGACATGTTCCCTCCCCTAGTAATATCTTATAGGCTTATTGGGAAGAAGGTCAAGAATGGGCTTTGCACTCCCGCCTTTTTATTGTTTAATAAACCACACAGGAGAACAACATGAAATTGAATAATAAATCACTTAAAGATACAGCGTTCTGGGAAAAAGCGAAAATTAACCTGCCGCGTTTTGATCGTGAAAAAATGATAACCGCGTCAAAGGCGTCGCCCAAGTGGGTGCATTTCGGAGCGGGGAATATTTTCCGCGCTTTTCCGGCGGCTATGATGCAGCAGCTTCTTGAAAAAGGATTTGAAACAACAGGCATTGTTGTCGCCGAAGGCTACGACGGAGAAATAATCGATAAAAGTTTTACGGCATTCGACGATTTAACAATTCTTGTAACTCTTAAATCCGACGGCACCACCGAAAAATCGGTTATCGCTTCGGTTGCTTCTTCCATGAGGATGGACATGGAATATGACGCGCTCAAAGAAATTTTTGCTTCGCCTTCTTTGCAGATGGCAAGTTTTACAATCACGGAAAAAGGCTACAGTCTGACAGGGCGCGGCGGAGAGCTTTTCCCCGATGTTGCCGAAGATTTAATGAACGGTCCTGCCTCTCCCAAAAGCTACCTTGGACGCATAGCCGGGCTTTTGCATGAACGGTATATCCGCGGCGCGCTCCCAATCGCAATGACAAGCATGGATAATTGTTCACATAACGGAGACATACTCTTCGCCGCGATGGAAGCTGTCGCAAAGGGCTGGGCTGATAAAGGTTTTCTTCAATATGTAAGCGATAAAAGCAAAGTGTCCTTCCCATGGTCGATGATCGATAAAATCACTCCGCGCCCCGATGACAGCGTCCGCGACATGTTGACTTCATGCGGTCTTGAAGACATGCAGGGAACGGTGACGTCAAAAAACACCTATGTCGCGCCATTCGTTAATGCCGAGGAAACGCAATACCTTATAATAGAAGATACTTTCCCAAACGGAAGGCCGGCGCTGGAAAAAGCGGGCGTAATATTCACAGACAGGGAAACGGTCGACAGAGTCGAAAAAATGAAGGTCTGCACCTGTTTAAATCCGCTGCATACTGCTCTCGCTGTATTTGGCTGCCTTTTGGGTTATACAAGGATCAGCGAAGAAATGAAGGGTGCCGATTTGGTTAAATTGATCGAAGGCGTCGGCTACCGCGAAGGACTGCCCGTCGTGACAGACCCGGGTATCATCAAACCAAAGGATTTTATCGACCAGGTGATAAAGGTGCGCCTTCCCAATCCCTTCATGCCGGACGCTCCCCAGCGCATTGCGATGGACACATCCCTTAAAATACCCATCCGCTTCGGCGAAACTTTAAAAGAGTATAAAAAGTCGGGCAAAGACATTGCCGGCCTCAAATTTATCCCGCTTGTTTTTGCTGGATGGCTCCGCTACCTTTTAGGCATCGATGATCAGGGGAAGCCCTTCGATGTAAGCCCCGATCCTAACATTGAAACCTTAAAAACTGCGCTTTGCGGCATCGAACTCAATCAAAAAGGGCCATTCCGCGGTAAACTCGAGCCGATTCTGTCAAATTCAGCATATTTCGGCGTAAATTTGTACGAAACCGGGCTTGGAGAAAGAGTTGAAGCGCTTTTTACACAGATGCTCCAGGGCGAAGGCGCGGTGAGAAAAACACTCTTTGAAATTTGTTCTTGAATTTTGCTTGATTATCATTTAAAATAATAGTACTGGAGGTCATATGAAAAAACTCATTATCGTTTTGTTTTTCCTGGCGTTAATTACACCAGTTTTTGCCCAGACAACTAGCCCAGAAAACCCAGCTTCATTGTATTACGTCAATGTACCTGTGGAAAAAGTCATTGTAACCTCGACAGGTTATATAATCCAATACCGCACCGCAAGCAATGTACTTGCTATTGTTGGTCTTCCGAATAGCTGGTTTACAGATGCGGCAAGCTGCGCGGAGCTTTTAAAACTGCCGTCGGCATCAGACTGGCCTACCATGTCGATTTTCTATAAAGACGGTAAATTCAGCCATGTCAGATTATATGTACACCCGGCAAAGAGCCACTGGACTTGGGGAAGCGTTCCAATGGGAACTAATGTAAGCAGTTACTTTACTGACGACCCGGAGTCTTTTAAGATTCAATACTAATGGCTTTCGCGGAGCCTCCGGCGGGCTCTGGAACCGGAGGTTCCCTGGAACGAAGTTTTCAGGCAGAGATTCTTGATGTTCCGGGTGAGCTTGTCGAGTTTATTAATTCAAGTTCGAGGTTTATCATCGCGGGCCATAAGGAGCCGGATGGGGACTGCGTGGGGAGTCAGCTTGCCCTGCGCAGCGCGCTTTTTCGTTTGGGCAAAGAAGCGGTTATATGCGCCGAAGGTCCTTACAAACGAACTGAATTAAGAAACTATATAGATCAATTTGTTTCAATTCCCAAAAATCCCGATCCAAAAGCGAGAGTAATAATCGTAGATTGCTCCAGCAAAGAAAGAACCGGCAAACTTCAGGATGATCTTGAAAAATATCCCTGCGCGATTATCGATCATCACGCAGCTGTAACTAATTTAGCGTCAAGTAAAGAATCTCCGGTTTATATTGACGCGGCGTCTCCTTCCTGCACTCTTTTAGTTTACAAACTGATAAAAGCGCTCGGCCTTGATTTAGTTGAAGAAGAAGCTACCCTTTTGCTTTTCGGCCTTTGCACAGACACGGGTTTTTTCCGCCACCTTACAGAAAAAAATTCTTACGCGTTTGAAGCAACAGCGGATTTAATTCGCTGCGGAGCGAATCCTAAACAGGTATTTAATATTATAAACGGCGGTAAAAGCCTTAACTCAAGAATATTGATAGGACACATTCTTTCCAGAACAGAATCATACTTTGACGGAAGGCTTTTAATCTGTCATGAAACGCTGAATGAATTTAATACTTACGGTTTTGAAAGCAGAGATTCCGACACTTTGAATCAATTGCTTTTATCAATTGAAGAAGTAGAAGCAATTGTAATTATCCGCCAGGAGTGTGTCGATAATTGCACTGTGAGCTTAAGATCGACAGACAAAATAAACGTCGCGCAAATCGCGGCTGGTTTCGGCGGAGGCGGACACAAAAACGCGTCCGGTTTATCGATGAAAGGCGACATCTCGGCCGTAAAACAAAAAATGTTAAAAGCGTTTTACAGCGCTTTTACAAAATAACATATTTTATTTTAACATGATGTTTAACATAAATATTTTTAATTTAAAATGATTTATATCACAATATAATTTCCTTTCTTTGTAATCTTAACCCTCAATTTTCGCGTAACCGATATCAAATAACAGAGGTTACAACATGAAGCAAATATTAAACAAATTGTATTTTAATTATTTATTAGGTGACATTGACAGAAGCGAATTTGAAGGAAATATTTACGATTATTATTTAAATAATCAGGAAAAAACACTGCTTGGCCACTGGAAAAAAGATGAATACGAAGATTTTTTATCGTGGTTTTATCCGCGTTTAAAAAGGTCAATAGATTCTTACAGGGAAAAAGGCGCTTCTTTTGAAGCCTATTTTAAAAAATACTTTTTAATATCGTCAAGAGAATACAGGGTGCGCAAAGTAACCAACGCCGTTACGGAATATTCCGCATGGAGCGCGCGCGTTCCGGATATGTATGTGCGCGAAGAAGCGCCTTCCTACACTGTCAACAAAACAGAAGATTTAATCGCAGAGCTTATTTCTGATAAAAAAGGAAGAAAAAACACAAGGCGTATTTTAGCGCTGATTTTAAAATGCTATTACTATGTATCAGACAATTTCGCGGAAAAAATAGCGAAAAAAATCGGCGTTAGCAGCGATGAATTAATTGAGAAGCTGACTAAAATACGAAAGATAAGGCAGAAAAAAGATGACGAGATTTATTATCTTAAAGAAAGAATTTACTGCCAGTATTACAGATGTATAATTTATGAAAAAAAATTATCCTTGGCAAAGGAAAACCCCACGGCCTACAACAAACTAAAAATAAAGCGCGATAAAGCCAGGCAGCGTCTTGAAAAAATGCGTTCCCGGCTTTCTACCATCCGCACTGAAGCCACAAACAAACAAATAGCCGAAGTAATCGGCATAACAAAAGGCACCGTAGACGCAAGCCTTTCAAGGCTTAAAACCAGATGGAGGGAACTGGCGAAAAAAGCGAACTTGAACTGAAAAGTTGACAATTGAGGATTAAATATTTAATATTAGAGGTGTAAATTGAAGCTGGAATTTGAGTGGTATTCAGAAAAGAAACGGCTTATAGCCGAAAATCATGGTCTTGATATGAGTACAATCAAGAAGGCTTTCGATGATCCTTTTCGGATAGTACAATATGACGATTGGCATAGTGGCTTAGAAGATAGATGGCAAACCTTAGGGAATGTAGATGGAATATTATTTACGGTTTATACGGAACGTAATGATAAAATCCGTATAATAACAGCAAGAAAGGCAACGCCTGAGGAGAGGCGAATATATTATGGAAGAAGTAAAAAAGGATTCTGGTTTATCCCTTGAAAAAATAGAGCGAATAAAAACCGCTCAAAAAAGACACTCGGCTATTGACCCTGGTTGTGAAAAGTTAACGCCTGAAGAATTTATCAATTGGCATCCTATTGGCGGTATATCCTGGGAAGAAAGAGCCCGTCGCATGAAAGAGGCAGGAGTCAAGGAAAATGAAAAAGCTGGATCGGTAACGGCGCACTACTTACAGCAAGTATAACACTCACCTCCTCGCGCTATCATGGGCAACCCAGACATACACGTTATGGTATTTTAATGATAAAAAGCAATAAGACTATTTATTATTTAACAGGCGGGCAAGGTTTAAAATTACAAAGCGGTCTTTAATATTTAATTGTTTGGATTCAAGCACTATTTCCTGAATATCTTTTGGCAGTGAAGAAAGAGGGGTGTTCTTTAACGGGTCTCTGCCGGTTACCAGGTATTCAACAGTCACCCCTAAGGCATTCGCGATACTGACGGCAGCCTCAACTGAGGGGGTATAAGCGGTCGTGCTTCCTAAATAACTTTCTATCGTTTTCTTTTTAACCCCTGAACTAGCCGCCAGCTCTTTTATAAGCATGCCGGAAAAATCTAATTGATATCTTAAATTCTCACGAAATCCCATTATGTCAGGATACGATAATATTAGTATTTTCATTATTGACAACATCATAATTCTAGTTTATATATATTTTAAATACTAGTATTCTGGTACTAATGCAAAATAATTACTAAAAAACTAGTATTAAGACGCATATTTCTATGATAATTCCATGAAAAAAGAGGAAAAAAGGGGTACTTAGATGAAAAATCTTGTTAAATTGGCTGGTTTTATAGCCATTCTGGCGGTAATTGGGGTCTTTTTTGGGTGTGATGAGCCTACTGGATCAGAAGGACTTCAAGGTTCTATAAGCATAGATGGAGTTGCTCAGGTAGGTGAGGAACTAATAGCAAACACTAATAAATTAGGCGGCTATGGGGAAATTGATTACAAGTGGAAACGTGACGGAAATACTGTTGTTGGTAATGGAAAAATTTACACGGTGCGAACAGCTGATGTCGGCTCGACGATTACTGTAACTGTAAGCCGTTATACAGATAATCATTATACGAGCAGTCTTACAAGTTCTCCTACTGCTATTGTAACTGATTTCACATTAGGGCTGAATTTTACTTTAATAAATAATGGTACAGCATATTCAGTTTCTAAAGGGAATGCAACAGCTTCATTTGTTATTATACCAACTGTATATGAAGGTTTGCCTGTTACTGCAATAACGGACTCAGGTTTTACTTCTTATACAAATTTAATCAGCGTTATAATGCCTGTTGGTATAACAAGAATAGGTGATTACGCATTTTTTCAATGTAATAAATTAACAAACGTAGTGATTCCGGCAGGCGTTACAAATATTGGAAATTTTGCGTTTCAAGATACTGCGATGACTACGGTATATTACGGCGGATCTTCCAGTTCTAATTGGGCAGGTATTGTAATTGGATCAAGTAATACGAGTCTTTTAAATGCTGAAAGATATTATTATTCTGTGACACATCCCGGTACAGCAAACACCCACTGGCGTTTTGGAGGATTTTTTCCGGAAATTTGGACATTATTTGCTTTTACATTAATTAATAATGGTACAGAATATTCAATAGCAGCGGGAACTTCAAAAGATAATGAAGTAATCATTCCAGCAACTTATGAAGGAAAGCCAGTAACTGAAATAGAATCATATGGATTTTCTGGTTATGAAAATTTAAATAAAATCACGATACCTAATAGTGTGACGAGTATTGGTTATAGTGCGTTCAATAATTGCAGTGGCTTAACGAGTATTAATGTTGACTTAAATAATCCGAACTATACAAGCCAAAATCGGATATTGTACAATAAAACACTAACAGAGCTTGTTGTTTTTCCTGAAGGCATTATCGGGAGTTTTATAATACCCAACAGCGTGACGAGTATTGGTTATAGTGCGTTTTCTGGATGCGTAAGCTTAACGAGTATAACGATACCCAACAGTGTGACGAGTATTGGTGCATGGGCGTTCTCTGTATGCGTAAGCTTAACGAGTATAACGATACCCAACAGCGTTACGAGCATTGGTTATAGTGCGTTCTATAGTTGTAAAGGTTTAACAAGCGTTACGATTGGTACAATTACATCAACGAATTTTAGTGAGTTTTATTCATTCCCTGGAAATTTACGTGATGTATATTTCGCAGCAGGAGGCGGTGCTGGGACTTATGTTACGGCAAATCCTGGAGATAATCCTGTGTGGGTGAAGCAGTAGGGATTTATTTATAGAAAATTTACCACTAACCACACTAACACGCTCGCAAGCTCGCGTATACGAACCTGAGCTTTGCAGTCTTTTCTCTTTTCCCAAGAAATATTTGTTTGCTATGTTAATTTTCTATAGTTAAAGAAAGAGAAAGCGGACAACAAGTTCGGTTTGGTTCGTGGTAGAAATTTCCTTCTTTTCTTCTTCCGTGTGAATCTCTTCTATACCTTTGTAACACACAGAAAAAGTGGTAATTAAAACAATGAAACACGGATTTTCACGGATTATATAAAATAAATTTCTAATAATCTTAATCCATGTTAATCTGAAAAATCCGCGCTAATCAGTGTTACTTAAGTTCAATTATTAAGAGTGAGGCTCTTCCCTTCAAAAAAACATAGCCATATACAATGGCAGCGTGATCTTTAACTGCTTTGTTTTTTTACTTCATCCATCACTCTCTCAACAGGCAAAGTAATTTCTCAAGGCCTTCCTCTATGGTTCCGTTATTTTCAAAAGATAAATCAGCCGCTTCTTTATATAGATTTATATCATTCATGTAGTTACTAAGCATATCTTTATGATGATTTACCGCTTTTCCGTTTACGCAGAAAACCAAATCGGACTTTCGGCTTTTTTCAATGTCACTCAGCGCGTTTTTATATTTACGCTGAATATGAATAACCGTTCCCATTTCTTTCATAAGCGCGGCGGATTCGGGAATAAGTCCGACTTCCGCTCCTGTAGAAATAATTGCAGAGCGTTTAAAATTAGAAAGCTCAGACATGATATTTTTCTGTTCGCTGATAAACCGGCCGTTTACAGCCATTTTAAAAATATCCGCTGGATTCAAAAGACTTATTCTTTCCAGGAACATTTTGTCTGTGTCAAAAAACGGTATTTTTAATTTTTCCGCCGCCAGCATGCCAAGAGTTGTTTTCCCGCAGCCGGGAATTCCGATTAAAATGCACTTTTTCATTTTTTCTCTCCTTTGTTATTGATTTCTTTAAGCTTCTGTATTATTATTAATTTGGAGACCTGAGGTGCGCTGCGTTCAGTCGCAGTCTTGAACGCACTTCGGGTTTTTTGAGAGGTTTGGAGCGCGCTGGTAACCATTCCGGTCTTGAACGCGCTCTGGGCCTTTTCTTTTATTTCTACTTCATGCAAGTAAAATCGCTGTCCATCTTTATCTTTATTGATTATTACTTCGACAATATATTCGATATCTCCAATTAAAATTGGAGCGTCAATTATATAAGTATCATAACCTCGTCCCTTCCAATTATACTGATAATCAATGATTCTGCCGGATTTTATTACGTCCGGTACTGCAGCAAAAGCGACGGATTTTGACCGTCCAACGCCATGAGCAATACTGGCTCGTATTCCTCGCCTGGTAAGTTTAATTATGCCTAAATCTTCTCGCTCAACTTTTCCGCCGATATTTTTATAATATTCATCAACTTGAGTGACTAGATTAATCTCAGATTTTTGAAATTCCGTTCCTTTCAAGCGAGTGATAGGAGCAGCATATAACACCCATTCAATGTTAGTTATTAAATCTTTTTCATACAACATTTCCAAATTTCTCCATTTCCCCCGGTAACTTAAGCAGGTGCATTCACATAAATGTCACACAGCGCTTACAAAAAAGTGATGCATATATATGGCGCGGACTAGCCGTTTTGCATGACTCAGAATGAAAAAAAATGAGATTAATTTGAAAAATTTTGCAATTTATACTATACGATAGTTAAGTTGTACGGTTATTTTTTTTTAAAAGGAACTCCCGGCGCATTGGCGCCATAGGCTTCGATTCGCCTTCGCGCAAACTCTTCCAGCTTCCTAACTTATCCGCTCCCTCTTGACCATTCTCCCCAATTTCCTTAAAATCAAACCATGATATTCCCCTTAAAAGAACTCATCGAATACGGTGACAATATGTACGAAATAACTACCGCGGCTTCTCGCAGAGCATATCAGCTTTCTTCGGTAATGGAGAAAGAGGAAAAGGAAGACTACGACAGCAAAATGGTCGCTCTTGCTGCCTTACAGGTTTTTACCCAGGAAGTCCAATTTCGACTGGAAGCCGAATAAACCCGCTCCGCTCCAATGAAAACTCCCATCCCGGTTTTAGTCCTCTTTGGGCCTACTGCTTCGGGAAAGACCGCTGTTCTTCAGGAGATTTTTAATTCCCCGGATTCGATACAAGCCGAGGTTGTTTCCGCCGATTCCATGCAGGTTTACCGTGGCATGAACATCGGCACAGCCAAGCCTTCAGCTGATGAGACGCGCCTTCTCCCCCATCATTTAATCGATATCCGCGATCCGTCGCAGCAGTTCAATGCAGGCGATTTTGTACGCCTTGCCGATGAAGCATGTCTTCAAATCGCGGATCGGGGCAGGCTTCCTGTTGTTTCAGGCGGCACCGGGTTCTATCTGAAAAATTTTATAATGGGGTTGAGTGAAGCGCCTCCTTCAGACATTAAAGCCCGCGAACAATTAAAAGCTGACATAAAAGAAAAGGGCGCCGCAGCTTTAATGAAAGAACTTGATGCTTGCGATCCTGTGAGCACGGAGCGCATACATATTAACGATGAATACCGGATGCTTCGCGCTCTTGAAGTGTACCGATCATGCGGACGTCCGCTTTCTTCTTTTGAGGTTAACTCTGCTGAAAAACGCGGCGATTTTCGCTTTATCATCGCGGGGCTTTCACGTCCCAGAGAAGAATTATACAAGCGAATCAATTTACGCTGCGCGCAAATGTTTAAACAGGGTCTTGCGGAGGAAGTGCGATCGCTTTACGAAAAGGGTTACACGCCAAATGATCCGGGGTTACGCGCAATCGGCTACAGGGAATTTTTTGTTGAACAAACTGATTTTGAACAAACGAAGTTTGAACAAACACAGTTTAAAGATGCAGGCGCTCCAAAGAGATGGCGTCTTTCAGAAGACATTGACGGCGTACAGGCGCTTGCTGCGCAAAACAGCCGCCGTTACGCGAAAAGACAGATTACGTTTTTTTCAGGGATTCCTAATGTCAACTGGATTGAATGTAACAACAGCGAAAAAGAAACCGCAAATATTATAAGAAGGATGTTATGACAAAACGGCCCGCTTTTCTGGACAACATTTACCGCTCTGACGCGAAAGTCGGGCGGTTCCTCAGCGTACTTATTCTCTTTGGCATTGCTATTGGGCTTAAGCACGGCGTTCAAAACAACTATCTTGCCGACATTCTGAAGATCGATTCATTCGAGCGCGGAATAGTGGAATTTTTCAGGGAGATGCCGGGGCTTTTATTAATTTTTATTTTAGCGTTGATGTACAGATTCGCGGACTCAAGGGTCTTTAAAGTCGGCATTGCGTTAATGGCTGCGGGATTGGCAGGCATCCTTGTTACAGCCAGCAGCGAAATGTTCATGACAAAAATATTTGTAATATTTTTCATGGTTCTTTTCAGCACGGGCGAGCATATCATCATGCCGGTTCGAAGCACAATCGCGATGGAACTGGCGAAACGTGAAAAAACCGGCGCCTCTTTGGGAATAAGCGCGAGTATCAGCCAGCTTGGAAGCATCGTTGGATTTCTGCTTGTTACGGTGATTTTTTTCATTCTTAATAAATACGGTTACACACGGATTGATTTGCTCGGGTACAGAATTGTTTTTGGCGCGGCTACAGCCCTGATGGTAGCCGCAGCGCTGGTTGCAGCGGCTTTAAAAGAAACCCATTTAAAAGCGCCAAGGCAGCGTTTTTATTTCGCTAAAAAATTCAGCAAGTATTACATAATGGAAGTATTCTACGGATCGCGAAAACAGATTTTTCTTACATTCGCGCCGTATGTATTAATTCTTCATTACGGAGCTAATCCTTCAATTATTTCCATGCTGATGGCGATCTGCGCGGCCTGCTGTATGATTTGCAGCCCTTTAATCGGAAAACTTATTGATAAAGTGGGATACAAGGCAGTTATGGTAGGAGATACGCTCATTTTGGTTGTCGTATGCCTGTTGTATGGTTTCTCGCACCGGGTTTTTCCGGCACACATCGCGTTTATTGTGGTCTGCGCAAACTTTATACTGGATCAAATCATATCCGTCGCGAGCATGGCGAATAACGTATATGTCCAGAGGATTTCATCTAACAGAGAAGAAGTAACAGCTACTTTAAGCACCGGCATTTCTGTTAATCACATCTTCAGCGTTTTTATCGCGCTTTTGGGCGGATGGATATGGAAAACAGCCGGAATCGAAGCTCTCTTTACAATGTCGGCTGTTCTCGGATTGATAAGCAGTGTTTACGCGGCAATGATTAAAAAGAGCGAAGAAGTTCAAATATAAGTTATACGGCATTTAATTAAAGATTTTATTATTAAGGTTTTAAGGAATTAATACTTGTTCAATATTTCATCAATAGATGAATTTATTAAAATTTTTATTTCATTCTTCATTGTATTGGGCAGTAAGGGATAGAAACTTTCGTCATCAGGACTTTTATTTTCATTGTTTTTGAAAAGATGATATGGTTCAATTTTTAGAATATTGGATATTTTTTCAATCATTTCGGTAGAAGGGAATTTTCGCCCTATCTCTATTTCGCCTATATAACTGGGCGATGTATCGCATTGTTCAGCTAACTTCATTTGAGAAAAACCCTCTTTTTTCCTAAAATTCTTCAAATTTTGTATAAAAATTTGTTTTAAAGTCATAACATATGCTAATAGCCAATATAAATTATATACAATTTGCCATAAGCCAAATATTATACTTGTTTTTTATTGGCTAGTAGCGTATAATAAATTAGTATAGCTAAAATATTAAAGCAGTTTCTTTGAATAAGCAGAGGTATTTTTTGCTATTTTACTTTTTTTAAACGTTTTTATAAGGGGAGATTTATCAATGAAAAATGCAGTTAAATTATTAACAGCTATGCACAGCATAGCAATTATCGCCATTGTTGCGATAATCGGATTTTCATTTACCACCCTGTCTTTGACAGGATGCGATACCAGCAACGACACTACGCACTCACACCAATGGGGAGCATGGAAATCAAACGCAACACAGCATTGGAAAGAATGCAGTTGTGGAGAGGAATACGGACGTGCCAATCATAACGGCAATCCTTGCCCTGTATGCGAATATAACGACAGCTCGCATTCACATTCATACAGCGACACATGGTCAAAAGACGCAACACAGCATTGGAAAGAATGTAGCTGCGGAGATAAAACACAAATTGCTAATCATACAGGCAACCCTTGCGGAGAATGCAGATATAACTCAGAAAGTAGCGGCAACCCAACGGGTTGGACAATCGTGGCAGACAGTAAATTCGGTGATAGCGTTGTCTGGAATGTTGCATGGGGTAATAATAAATTTGTCGCTGTTGGGGAAGATGGTAAAATAGCATATTCCTCAGACAGTGTATCATGGACTATAGTTCCAGACAGTAAATTCGGTACAAACACTATCAGAGGTATTGCATGGGGTAATGATAAATTTGTCGCTGTTGGCAGCAACGGAATAGCATATTCCTCAGACGGCATATCATGGATAAAAACAACTAATTATGATTCTTTTCTTGATATTGCTTGGGGCAATAATAAATTTGTCGCTGTTGGATATAGAGGTAAAATGGCATATTCATCTGATGGCATAACATGGTCATCAGTTACAGACAGCAAATTCGGTTCTGGTGAAGATGATGATATAAGAAGCATTATTTGGGGAAATAACAAATTTGTCGCCGTTGGATATGGCGGCAAAATGGTATATTCTTCGGACGGTATATCATGGTTAGCAGTTACAGATAGTAAATTCGATACAGCAACTATAAGGGACATTACATGGGGAAACAATAAGTTTATCGCCGTAGGTAATGTGGGGCTAACGGCATATTCATCAGACGGTATAAACTGGACGGAAGTTGAAGACAGTAAGTACACTGGTTACGGCAATGTATCCGGTATTACATGGGGTAATAATAAATTTGTTGCAGTAGGAATGTATGGACATACAGCTTATTCATTGGATGGTATAACATGGATAAAAATTACAGATACTACAGATGGTAATCATATGTATGACATTGCTTATGGCAACGGTAAGTTTATCGCTGTCGGAGAAAGCGGTAAAATAGCATACTGGGACGGCAATTAAAATAATAATTTTATAAAAACAATCAGTCGAAATGGAAACAAGATTTATTATACGTTTCCATTTCGACTGCGCTCTGTTAGAATCTCTCCTCTCATTATTTCACGCAATCACCTTAATTGCTTTTGACGGACACCTGTTAACGCATTCCATACATAATGTGCATTTTTCATAATTTATATGCGCGATATTGTCTTCGACAGTGATGGCGCCTTCTTTGCACACTTTCTGGCAAAGAGTACAGCCGAAGCAGCCGGCTCTGCAGTTCTCTTTAACAGTTTTTACTTTATCCCTTGAGTTGCACAAAACGCGGACAGAACTTTTTTCCGGAATTATTTCTATCAATTTCTTGGGACAAACCGCAACGCATTTTCCACAGGCGCTACATTTTTCTTCTATAACGACGGCGATACTGTCTACCATTTTTATCGCGTTAAAAGGACACGCATTCTTACAGCTTGCAAGCCCTATACAGCTGTACGCGCAGGTTTTATTTCCGCCTGTCGCAAGCTGAGACGCCGAAACGCAGCTTTTAGGGCCGTCGTAAACATAATTTCTTTTAATATTATCGTTTGATCCGTTGCATTTAATGAAAGCGACTTTTCGGCTGACAGGAGTCGCGTCAACTCCCATCTGCTCCGCTATCGCAGCGGCGGCGGAAGGACCGCCGGGAGGACAGCCGCGCAAACTCGCTTCGCCTTTTACAACGCGCTCTGCGAATACCGCGCATCCCGGAAAACCGCAGCCGCCGCAGTTAGCGCCCGGCAGAACGTTTATTATTCTGTCAACTTTTGGATCCTGCTCGACTGCGAATTTTTTTGCGGAAAAACCGAGTATTATTCCAAAGAGAAGCGCAAGAGCGCCGACAGAAATTATCGGGAACAGAATATTTTCTAACGCGAAACTTTCCATCTATATCAACCCCAAAAATCCCATAAACGCAATGCTCATAAGGCCTGCGGAAAAGAGCGCAAGCGGAAACCCCTGAAAAATTTCAGGCACATCGGGATTTCCTTCATACTTTTCACGGATTGCGGCAAGAAGCAATATCGCTATTGTAAAACCGGCTCCTGCGCCGAGACTGTTTACAATCGCTCCGACAAAACCGAACTCTTCATCATTTTTTATGTTAATCAGAGTAACGCCGAATATCGCGCAGTTAACGGTAATTAGCGGAAGATAAACGCCAAGCATGGTATACAGTGACTTCAGCATTTTTTTCATAAACACTTCGACAAACTGCACAATCGAAGCAATTATCAAAATAAAAACAACAGTGCGAAGATATGTAATGCCAAGCGGCAGCAAAATATATTCGTAAAAAAGAAATGTAATAGCTGAGGAAATTACCATAACAAACATGACAGAAAGCCCCATACCAAGAGCGGTTTCTGTTTTTCTGGAAACGCCGAAAAACGGACACATTCCAAGGAATTGAACCAGCACATAGTTATTAATAAAAACCGCGCCGACCAATATAAAAAACAGTTCCATTATCTAACCGCCTTTTTCTTCGCCTGCATTCTTAACAATTGAATATGCTTGCGAATCATAATGATAGTTCCGAGCGTAAAGAAAGCGCCCGCGGGCATAATCATTATAAGCATATGCGTGCTTTGATCGTGAATAAGCTCTACTCCAAAAATCGCTCCGTTTCCCAAAAATTCGCGCACCACGCCGACTACGAAAAGGCCGATTGTAAAACCAAGCCCCATGCCAAGCGCGTCAACCATCGACTGCAATATATTGCTTTTAGACGCAAAAGATTCAAGGCGCGCGAAAAGAATGCAGTTAACGACGATTAACGGAATATAAATGCCGAGAGCGGCGGTTATGTCAGGCGGCGCGTACGCTTCCAGCAGCAGTTCAAGAACAGTTACAAAACCGGCGACAATCACAACGGCGGCGGCGATCCTGATTTCGTTTGGAATTATTTTTCTAAAACAGGAAATCGCCGCGCTTGCGCAGATCATCACGGCGGTTGTAGCAAGCCCCATGGTAAGCGCGTTCACTGCGGAAGTTGTTACAGCGAGCAGAGGACACAGCGCTAAAACTTGCACAAATATCGGGTTCTTTCGATAGATGCCGTCTTTTAAAAGATCGATATATTTCATTTATCTCTCCCAATAAACCATTCAATCGCTTCGTTAACGGCGCCCGTTATCGCTTTAGTTGTTATCGTCGCGCTTGTTATCGCTTGAATTTCATTTTCAGTGGGAGATGATCTTACAACAGAAAGCGGCACAAGGGATTTTCCGTTATAACGGCTGTAAAAATCTTCTTTTACCGCAAGCGATCCAAGTCCCGGAGTTTCTGTATGTTTAAGAACGCGCATGCCGGTAATTTTTTCTTCAGAAGCTGATATTCCCACCATCAAATCAATATTACCGCTGTATCCTGCGGGAGAAAGCTGCACCACATAACCAATTAAAACGCTGCCAGATAAACCTTCGTATACCGCAGAAATACTGCCGGATATTCCGGTTTGAATTTCACGGTAAACTGACGCATTCGACAAAACCTGCTTCATCGCCGCCTCCTGCGTCTTTCGTTTCTGCTTTTCAATCGGCTCCTTTGTATAATTGTACGCAACGCTTAACGCGGCGACGACTATTACCGCGGTAATAAAAAGGGTAGCCGCAGGTTTTAAAATGTACTTCATGCCTTCTTCCCCCTTAAATGACTTCTGCCGTAAACGCGCGGCCTTACATATTTATCGATAAGCGGTACAAAAAGATTCATAATGATGATCGCGTAACTTACGCCTTCGGGGTATCCTCCGAAAAATCTTATAAAGACAGTTAAAAAGCCGCAGCCTATTCCCATAACTATCTTTCCGTTAGGTGTAATCGGACTTGTCGCGTAATCGGTCGCCATAAAGAAGGCGCCCATAATTAAGCCGCCGTTTAAAACTTCAAAAAGGATATTTTCCGCTCCTGTAAAAAAACCCAGTCTTCCGAAAATAAAAGCAAAAACGGCAAAGCTCCCGATATAAAAAACCGGTATTCTCCAGCTGATAATTTTTTTAACAATCAGATAAATTCCGCCAATAAGCAGAGCAATTGCGCTTGTTTCGCCCACACAGCCGCCGACTTTTCCAAAAAGAAGAGCCATGTAATCGGCAAATTCCGGAGAAAAAGACGGATTTTGCTTAACAACCGCAAGATATGTCGCGCCTGATACGCCGTCTATTGAAGCGCCGTTACGAAATGTCCAGCTTGTCATGTGCACAGGGAACGAAGCAAGGAGAAACGCTCTTGCCGCGAGCGCTGGATTTAAAAAATTCGATCCAAGGCCGCCGAACAATTGCTTAACAATGATAATCGCGAAGACGCTTCCAATAACAGGAATCCAGAACGGAACATCGGGCGGAAGATTAAAGGCGAGTAAAACGCCGGTAATCGCTGCGCTGTAATCGTTAATCGTTACAGATTTTCCCATTACTCTCTGATACAAATATTCGGCAAGCAGCGCCGCGATAACTGCGATCGCTGTCGTATAAAACGCCTGAATGCCGTACCGGTACACCGCCATAAAAAACGCCGGAGCAAGGGCGATTAAAACAGTGCGCATCCGCGCTTCTATCGAAGCCGTGCCGTACATGTGAGGCGGAGAAGAAACTGTCATTATTTGATTGATAATTATTTTCATTTCTTCGTTCCTTGTTTTAATTTCGCAAGCTCTACCCTTCTGATTGTTCTGATCGCCTGGGATAAACGTCTCTTTGCCGGGCATATATAAGAACAGCTTCCGCACTCGATACAGTCAAGCCCGTTATGTTTTACAAACGCCTTTGAATCTTCCCTTAAAATATCCGCGTTTAATTCTGTCGGAATCAATCCTGAAGGACAGCGTTCAACGCAATGTCCGCATCTTATGCAGTTTCTTTCCTTTGGGATGTACGCTTCTCTTTCCGTCAGAAAGATTACGCCCTCTGTTGTTTTTACAATGGGAACATCGGTGTCAAAAATCGCGACTCCCATCATCGGGCCGCCGACAATTATCTTTGCGGGATTTGATTTAAAACCGCCAGACAGCTCAACCAGATCGCTCAGCTTTGTGCCGATACGCGCTTTATAGTTTCCCGGATTTCTGATTGCGCCGCCCGTAATCGTAACAACTTTACGCATCAAAGGACGCCCGCGGACTATTGACCGGTGTATCGCGATAACAGTATCGACATTATTAACAAGGCAGCCGACGTCAATCGGAATACCACCTGAAGGCACTTCCCTGTTTGTAATCGAAGTAACAAGCTGCTTCTCGCACCCTTGAGGATATTTTGTTTTTACAACCGCTACTTCGATATTCTGAATATCAGCGCAGAATTTTTTAAGATGATTGATGGCTTCGGGTTTATTTTCCTCTACCGCGATAACGCCTCTTGCGGTTTGAATTACTTTCAAAATGATCTTTAAACCGGTAACAATTTTTTTTGATTCTTCTATCATGATTCTGTTATCTGTTGTAAGATACGGTTCGCACTCGCAGCCGTTTACGATTACTGTATCGATATGTCTGTCAGGCGGCGGAGAGAGTTTAACATGGGTAGGAAATCCAGCTCCTCCAAGACCGACGATTCCCGCTTCGCGGATAATTTTTAAAATATCTTCTCTTGAAAGATCTTCATAGCTGTTTCTTCGCCGTATGCTTTCGTGCTCTGTAAATTTTCCGTCATTTTCTATTATTATCGAATTAACAATTGTGCCGGCTATGGTCAGATGCGGTCTTATGTCTTTTACAACTCCCGATACGCTTGAATGAATAGGCGCGCTTATAAGAGCCGTACTGTCTCCGATTTTTTCACCTAACAGAACCTTCTGCCCTTTTTCTACAATCGGGTCGCACGGGGTTCCCATGTGCATTAAAAGCGGAAAAACAATTTCGCATCCTTCGGGAGGAAGAACTATTTTTATGGGAACGTCTTCTGTAAACTGCTTTTGCTCGTTAGGGTAAATTCCTCTTTTAAAAGTGAGTACCTGGTCTTTCTTCCGGCCAAAAACCATTTTGCACCTCACAACCAATTTTTTTCATATTTAAACTGTTTAGTGTTCCAGATTTTTCTGCTTTCGTATTCTCCGCAGGAAATAAATAAATCCTGCAAAATCTTTGGAACAGTAACGTCGGGAAGCGCTCCCGTTATGGTCAGGCGTCCGGGTTCGGCTTTTTTAGCTCCCAGATGAAAAATAGAATTTACAGCGTCGCTTACTACAGTGCCGGTTTTTCCGGGAGGCTTGTAGCTGATCGAACCGTAATGAAGAGCAAAAATAAAATTTGACGGAATGGAAAGCCCCAGCGTTTCTAAAACAATCTGTGGAGAAGAGGCAATAAGGCTTATACATTCATTTATCACAGACGATATGCATTGAACTTTGGGAGGAATTAAAAAAAGACAGTCCTTGCCTGAGTCCATCCAAAGCAGACCGTCGCCTTCCTTAAAATGAGAAGCAAGAAGGGAAAGAAAACGTTTGTGAACAGACGCGAGAAGTTTTTCTCCAAGGCGCGTATCAAGCGCGATCTTTCCCTGAAGAGCGCAGAACAAAATATAAAACGGCATTGTTTTTCCGGCTGTCATTTTTTTCCAGCCGGGGAACGCGCTTGCAGGCGGAAGCTTTACTCCGGAGTTAATTAATCCCGCGCTTGTTTCGGCTGGTTTTAAATCCTGCGGAACAATTTTATCCGGAACAACTTTATCAGATTGTTCTTTTTGCCGCTGAAATACGGAAGCAAGTCTTTTTGAATCTACGCCTTTAAAATCTTTTAATAACGCCGGCCCTAAATAATCGCAGGCTCCTTCAAAAAATAACGATGCAGGATCTTTTACGCTTCCCTTTGCGTCAATAATTCCCCATAACGAATTTTCACAGCATTTTTTTATTTTTGCCAATGCGCTTTTTAATTCTGCCGCGTCAAGACCCGAAATGTCAAAATAAGAAATATCTGCCGAAGAAGGCGAATGTTTGGCAGGCGGCATTGTTAAAAAACCGGAATCTTTCGGAAAAAGGTTTTTTAAAGAAGCGCACGCCGCTTTAGACGCTCCATTTGCAGTAAACACATAAACCATAATATCCTCTGTTAACCTTTTCCCGCGGATCTTCGTTCCAGAATGATCTGATAAAGCCGGAATTTTTCCGCAGACCCCGGAACAGTTTTAGTATCGCTGAAAATATTCAGCAATGACTGATCCTGCGACATCGCGAGGCTCTCGGAAATTACAAGCGAGTTGGGAGACGCGGCTTTTGATTCCAGAAAAATCGCCTTTTTAATCGTATCAGATTTTAAATATTGAGTTTCACTTTCAGAATAAACAAGATTGCCCGAATGAACCGCAATGCGTAAATTAAAACTTGAGTTTAAAGGATTGTTTACCTTGTTAAACATAAACATTTTATTAATTATTTCCATTCCGGTAAAAATCGCCGAACGGCTGTATTCACCTAACATAAAAACGGCTAGAGCGCCGTCTCCCTCCCATGTCCAAAGCCGTCCCAGTCTGCTCACCACGGCTGTTTCAACAATATCGCGTAAATTACCGTAAGTTTTGTCAACCAGTGTTTTTGAATTTTCCTTTACAAGAGCGGTATTGCCGGCAATATCCAGCCGCATAATAGCCATCTGCCTTTCATCGCCTTCCACAAGACGTCCCCAATTACGCGTGATATGCTGATCCTGATCTTCAAAGAACTGTCCCGTAGCGGCGTCAAAACTATACCCCATCTGAACAACATCGGTGATAACATCATCCAAACCTCTAAGAGCAATTTTGCGTCCCATATAGCCATTGCTGTCTACGTTGATTAATGTCTCTATGAAGTCAAGGTATATTCCATAGTGAACCATATCGGCCACGATACGATCCGCGGCGTCCTGAGCGTTTATCGGATGTCCTTCCGGATACCCGCTGGATTTATAGATGTCGTATTCAGGATAGGTTATTTTAGCGAAACGAATCATGTTCTCGGAAGAAAGAGAACTGTACAGGCATTTGCGGCAAAATCTGGTAGAAAATCCAGTGCTCATATTTATAGTTTACCATTGTATTATTACATTGTATAGTGTTAAAAAGACTAAATAGACGCCGAAAGCATGTCCGGCGCCGGGGAGAAATAATGACTAACTTTGAATACTGTAATAAAACCAAAATTATTTTTGGAAAAGGAACAGAGAATCAAATCGGAAAGGAAACCGTGCAGTACGCAAAAAGAATTTTACTGCATCATTCAGGCGGCTCAACAGTTCGTTCAGGGCTTATCGACAAAGTTAAAAAAAGTTTAAAAGAGGCCGGAATCGAATGGATCGAATTGACAGGCGTTGTTGCGAACCCGCGGCTTTCGCTTGTTAAAGAAGGCGTCGATATTGTAAAAAAAGAAAAGCTGGAAATGATAATTGCGGTCGGCGGAGGCTCCGCGATCGATTCATCAAAAGCGATCGCTGTCGGCGCTGTTAATGACGGCGAACTGTGGGATTTCTTCGAAAGAAAAAGAGCGACGGACAAAGCCTTGCCTGTCGGCACAATCGTAACAATTCCCGCCGCGGGAAGCGAGTCGAGCATTTCAAGCGTCATTACAAACGAAGAGGGCCCGTGGAAGAGAGGGATAAATTTCCAATGCATCCGCCCTGTTTTTTCAATCATGAACCCCGAATTGACTTATACCCTGCCTCCGTATCAAACAGCGTGCGGAATCACCGACATGATGGCGCACATTATGGAACGTTATTTTACAAAAGAACCGAATGTCGAACTTACCGACGAACTCTGCGAAGGCACATTAAGAACAATCATCCGCAACGCGCGAAAAATATTTTCAGGCGGCGAAAACGATTATGCCGCAAGAGCCGAAATCATGTGGGCAGGCGCGCTGGCGCATAACGGCCTTCTGGACACAGGACGCACCGGCGACTGGGCAAGCCACGCCCTTGATCATGAGCTGTCGGCGCTTTTTGAAATCGCTCACGGCGCTGGCCTCGCGATTATTTTCCCTGCCTGGCTAAAATATAATATAAAAGAAGATACTAAACGTCTTGCGCGTTTTGCGGTAAAAGTTTGGGGTGCAGACGGCGCATACTACGATTTGGAACAGGCCGCGCTTGAAGGCATCTCCCGCATGGAAAACTTTTTTAAGTCGATTGGAATGCCGGTGCGTTTCTCTGACACAAACATTGACGCCGCCCGCATTCCCGAAATGGCAAAACGCGCCGTCCACTTCGGCCCGATTGGCAATTACCGCAAACTCGAAGAAAAAGACGCGGCGGCAATTTACAAATTGGCAGCGGAATAATGGAACTGTTAAAATTTCTTGAAGGCATCCGCGCGCCGTTTTTGGATACAATAATCGGCATTATCACAATGTTAGGTGAAGAAACAATCGGGATCGCGATACTCTGCGTAATTTTTTGGTGTATCAATAAACGTATCGCTTACGGAATAGGCATCGCGTATTTCCTTTCAGGATTAACTGTACAAGGAATGAAAATAAGTTTTAGAATTGATCGCCCATGGATCGCATGGCCCTCTTTAAACCCTGTGCCGTCAGCGCTTGAACACGCAACAGGATATTCATTCCCAAGCGGCCATACGCAAAGCGCGGCGGCGCTTTTTGGATCACTTGGAGCGCAGGTAAAAAACATACCGTTTAAATCAATTTGTTTTCTGCTGGTTTTTCTTGTCGCGTTCTCACGATTATATCTTGGAGTGCATACCCTGCTTGATGTCTCTGTGTCGCTTTTGATTTCCATTTTATTTATCATCATCACTTTAAAACTTTTTTCAAACGATATAGTAAATAAAAAAAAGGAACTTATCATTTCTCTTTCCATGATATTGATTGCGGTTACTGTTATCGTGATCGCGTCGGTTCTTTTTACAAACGGAAAAATCGAACAAGGATATATGTCTGACTGCCTTAAAGCCGCGGGCGCAAGCATAGGATTCGCAGCAGGAATGTTTACCGAACGCGTCTACGTCAATTTTTCCGTAAACACAAAAAACATTTTCTTGCAGATAGTAAAATTTATCCTTGGACTCGCAGGTGTGCTAGCAATCAAAGAAGGACTGAAGCTCATAATAGGCGCCGGATTTTTTACCAACACGGTAAGGTATTTTCTGATGCTTGTATGGATAACGGCTTTTTACCCGCTGATTATTAAGAAATTTTTTGCCGCAAAAGACTAACCTATTGTCAACGATTGTTAAAAATGCTAAAATGCGAAAGTTGTCCGATCGATCGGACAACTTGCCGGCGTGGTGGAATGGCAGACACTGGGGACTTAAAATCCCCTCCTAGCAATGGGGTATGAGTTCGAGTCTCATCGCCGGCAGAAAAGTTAAAAGCAAGGGTACCAATACCCGACAGTGCGTAAAAAAATTAGGCAGGTATTTTCTGCTTGACGCTTAATTGATAACCAAGAGAATCAAGAACTTTAATAATGGTTTTAAAAGAAGGATTGCCGTCTGGAGAAAGTGCTTTATATAATCCTTTGCGATCAATGTCTAGTTCTTTGGCAATCTGAGTCATACCTTTTGATCTGGCTATATCGCCGATAGTGGTTAGGATAAACTCAGGATCACTTTTCTCAATGACTTCTTCAAGAGATTTTTTCTTCATGTAATACTCCTATTTTAGAGGCACAAAACAGGAAGGGTCATTGTAATACTCTTTAATTCGTTTTTCTGCTCTTTTAGCTTCTGCCGGGCTTGCTTTTTCTACAGTGTAAAAAGGTTCTGTCATTTCTGATAAAAGAGGCTTTAATACTTTAAGCCTGCGTTCCGGCATTTTGGCAATATAGCCTTGTAATTCTTTTCTTAATACTGCTGCTGTCATTTTTTTCCTCTCTTACTTTTAGTTTTAGTTTTAGTTTTTTTCGCGTAGGCTTGCCCTCTTGGCTCTATGTGAGTTACTAAAATATGATTCCCTTCATACTTAAATAAAACCCTATAGTTTACCTACCCTTAATCTTAAAACATCATCGCTGCCTTCATAAGGTCTTATATCACCCTTAGGCGGTTCTTTCTCTATATCCTTTAAAGCCTTTTTAATTCGTGTTCTTTCAATTACATCTTGACGGTTCATGTATTTTTCTGCGTCTTTATGCAGTTTTACTTTCATATATTAAGTGTAGACCATAGACCACAAACTGTCAAGAGAAAAAATCATAGTTTCCCGTAAATTGAATTCAAATAATGTTCTGCGGATTGTTTCTTTATTAAAGACTGCGCTGCTGTTTAACTCGCATTTACTGGCGTTATACGGAACAAACAATTGAAATATTTAAAGATTTAAAACTTTGGCGATACGGGTAATAGATTTATCGCTAACCCACATCCGGCAGCCTTCGATAGTATTAATAGCTTGAACAGATAAATCAGCCGATTCAGCAAGTTTCTCCTGCGAAAGCCCCAGTTTTTTACGTCCTCATTTTATGTTTTGAGCAAGAATTTGACGAATCCTCTCAGTTTTTTCTTTCATAACTATAAATGTAGATTTATTTGTTAAAAAAATATTGACAATATAGAATTTTCTTAACTCGGCAGGGAAAAATGACAATTTGAATCTCTTCCCCAGCAGAAAAAAGTTTAACGCGCACTTTTAGAAAGTCATGCAAATATTTTTAGACAGCTTTTTCCTGCTGATACATTGACGTTAAGGAATCTTGTAATATTTGCGAAAAATTAATATGTTTGGATTCAGCGTATGTGTTAAGCCATGCAGGAATAGTTAAATTTTTTCTTACTGCTTTATTACCATATTTTTCAGCGTAAGCATCCATATCCAATACAAGCATAGCCGCCTTCCCCTTCATAAAAAATAGCCGGGTATGTTAACTGCATAAAATCCTCCTACTTTTATTATACACACAATACACATTGACTTCCTAATCATTTCCATAATATCATGATCAGGACAAGCGTATTTATTTAGCCCATTTAAACAACGGATGGAGAAAGATTCTACACTGGATGAATTTAAATAAGGGAAGGAGCGAACAATGTCAGGAAAAATCCCAACAAGAATTTACCTCACCGAAGACGAGATGCCCAAGTACTGGTACAACTTAAGGGCAGTTATGAAAGAAAAACCGGATCCCATGCTGCATCCGGGTACTTTGCAGCCGGTAACAGCCGCGGATCTTGGACCTGTTTTCTGCAACGGAGTGATCGAGCAGGAACTTGATGATACTACTCTCAATGTTCCAATCCCCGATGACATTCAGGATTTTTACCGTGCGTACAGACCGTCTGCGCTTATCCGCGCATACTATCTTGAAAAAGCGCTTGGAACACCGGCGGAAATTTATTACAAGTTCGAAGGTACCAACACTTCGGGCTCGCACAAATTAAACTCGGCGGGGCCGCAGGCTTATTATGCGAAAAAAGAAGGTTTAACGTCCCTCACTACGGAAACCGGAGCCGGGCAATGGGGTACCGCAATGGCGATGGCGTGCGCTTTCTATGGATTGGATTTGACTGTTTACATGGTAAAAGTCAGCTCTGAACAAAAGCCTTACCGTAAGGCGCTGATCGAAGCATACGGCGCCAATTTAATTCCCTCTCCATCCAACACAACGGAATCGGGAAAGAAAATCCTTTCTAGTGATCCAAACACAGGCGGCTCTCTTGGCTGCGCGATTTCCGAAGCAATCGAAACTGCTGTAAAAACCGATAAATGCCGTTATGTGCTAGGGAGCGTACTTAACCACGTTTTACTTCACCAAACAGTCATCGGTCTTGAAGCAAAAGCCGCTCTTGATAAATACGGAAAAAAACCGGACATCATCATCGGCTGCGCAGGCGGCGGATCAAATCTCGGCGGACTTATGGCTCCATTTATGGGAGAAAAACTTCAGGGAAAATCAAACGCGCGTTTTATCGCAGTCGAACCAGCGTCCTGTCCGTCATTAACGCGCGGCAGATACGCTTACGACTTCGGCGACACCGCGCAGACAACGCCTCTCATCAGAATGAAAACTCTGGGAAGCGGATTTATCCCGTCGGCGAATCACGCGGGCGGCCTTCGCTACCACGGAATGAATACCATTCTTTCAAAACTTCACAATGACGGCATTCTGGAAGCGCGCGCTGAAGTGCAAACCAATGTCTTTGACGCGGCAATTCAATTCATGAAGGTGGAAGGCATTCTTCCCGCGCCGGAATCATCACACGCAATCAAGGTAGCGATTGACGAAGCTCTTGAGTGTAAAAAGACAGGCGAGAAAAAGGTTATCCTCTTCGGACTCAGCGGAACAGGTTTCTTTGACATGACAGCTTATCAGTCTTACAACAACAAAACCATGAACGATCAGATTCCAAGCGACGCCGACCTTGAACGCGGTTTCGCTTCGATCCCGAATATTCCGCAGAACTCGAAGTAATTATGAGGCTAAAGTCACCCCTGTTTTCATCCGATAATGAGACGGGGGTAACTATGAAAAAATCATCAATATTACATATCGCGCTATTTCTGACAGCGGCGCTGTCAACAGGATTATACGCGCAAAATACTGCGCAGCTTCCGACGCAAAGCTCGACGCGGCTTCCGGCGCAGAATGATACTGTCGTGTCGTTTCATAATTTTCAATGGGGGACGACCGTGGAAGCATTTAAGGCTAAGATGGGAAATCCTGTTCATACTGAGGAATTTGACGGGCTACAATCGCTGATTTACGAGAACATTGTAGTGTCAGGATATCACACATTCATGATTGTATATTTTTCAAGAAGCGGACTGGAAGGCGGAACATATTATTTCTACACAAGCAGCGTTGAAGAAACAACGCAATGTTTCACTATTCTGCAAAGGGAGTTAATGGCCAAGTTCGGCCCTGCAATAGTTTACGAACCGGAAATATCAGGAAATGTACCGATGAGAGAAAGACGCGTATACGAAACTTCATGGAATCTGCCGAACGGATATGTCTACCTTAAAGCCAACAGAAGCACAAACGATCCTATCGCGCTTTGGTATTCATCTCCGGCCTTAACAAGAAAACTTCGAGGCTCTTAATAAATACTCCTAACTCGTCACTCCTAACTCCTCACTCAATAGTTCCTCCGCCGACAACAGTATCTCCATCGTACATAACAACCGCCTGCCCCGGAGTGATTGCTCTCTGAGGCGAATCAAATTCAATATGTAAGCTGTCTTCCCCTGTTTGTTCAGCCGTTGCAGATTGAGCCGTCTGCAGGTAGCGAGTTTTCACCATCACGCGCATGGGCCTTTTTAAATTTTCACAGGCAATAAGATTGATGTCTTTTGCGGTCAGCGAATTTTTAAAAAGCGCGTCATCAGGCCCGAGAGTGACGGTATTCGCTTCCATCGATTTGGCGGCTACATAAATAGGTGCGTTAGCTGCAACTCCAAGTCCGCGCCTCTGCCCTATCGTGTAGCGGATAAGCCCCTTATGAGCGCCGATTACTTTTCCGTCAAGGTCTATGATGTCGCCGTGCGGATATGTTTTTCCTGTGTATTTTTCAATAAAACTGCCGTAATCGCCGTCAGGCACAAAGCAGATGTCCTGACTCTCATTTTTTTTCGCGTTAATAAAATTTTTATCTTCCGCGATCTTTCGCACTTCATTTTTGGAAAGACTGCCGAGCGGGAAACAAGACATGGACAGTTGCTGCTGTGTAAGGCAGTATAGCACATAACTTTGATCTTTTTTTTCGTCCAAAGCTTTTTGAAGGAGGTATCGTCCGCTGACAGGGTCTTTTGCTATCCGCGCGTAATGACCTGTGACAAGAAGATCAAAATCAAGCTGCATCGCGCGAAGAAGGAGCAGATTAAATTTTACATGGCGGTTACATTCAATGCAGGGGTTTGGCGTCGCACCCGCTTCGTATGTTTCTACAAAGTGCCGGACAACGTGTTTGTCAAACTCTTCTGTAAAGTTAAGAACGTAATGGCCCATGCCAAGATTGAAAGCGACATTCTTCGCGTCGTTAACGTCAGCAAGCGAACAGCAGCTGCTCTCTCCCTTGTATAATTTGAGCGTTACGCCGACGCATTGATACCCCTGATCAAGACAAAGGGCGGCGGCGACAGAACTGTCAACGCCGCCCGACATCGCGATTACCGCTTTGGGCATATAATCATTAGACACGGATTCACGTTAATTAGACGGATTTCCGCGGATTAATAATTTGAAGCTTTAATGGCGAAGAACGCTTTTGGATGCTTGCAAACAGGACACATTTCCAAAGCTTTCTTGCCGATTACTATATGACCGCAGTTCGCGCACTGCCACATTTGATCGCCGTCGCGCGAGAACACAAGGCCGCCGTCAATGTTCGCAAGAAGCTTCCGGTATCTCTCTTCGTGTTCTTTTTCGATCTTGCCGACCATTTCAAACAAAGCCGCGATTTGCGTGAAGCCTTCTTCCTTCGCTGTCTTGGCAAAACCCGCGTACATGTCTGTCCATTCGAAATTTTCACCGTCAGCCGCGTCTTTAAGATTTACTGTTGTCGCGGGAACATCGTCTCCGTGCAAAAATTTAAACCAGAGTTTCGCGTGTTCTCTTTCATTAAGAGCAGTTTCGCGGAATATCGCGCCGATCTGCTGATAACCTTCCTTTTCCGCTTTTGAAGCGTAGTATTGATACTTGGTATGCGCCTGTGATTCACCGGCAAATGCATCCTTCAAATTTTGTTCAGTTTTTGAACCTTTTAATTCAGCCATATTATCCTCCTTGGCTTTTACATTATATACAAAAAAAATAAATTAAACAAGAATAAAACTGGCATTATTAATAATGCAGTTGTATAATAATATACGATGTAATAGAGGAGTTTTATATGAAGAATATTATTAATTTAACAGGAATATTAACGCTTTTTTTAATAATTGGACTGAGTGTTATAAACTGCAATACAAATAGTAAAACTCCGCCGGACGTAAATTTGATGTTTGAAACTCCGGTTCCGAAGGACGCGGCTGATTTGACTGCCAATATTTCAGTCGGATGGAATCTGGGAAACACTCTTGACACTCATAACGGCAAAACAGGTTTTCACTGGCTTGGCGGCGGCGTTTATTCAAAAACTTCTGTTTCCGAAATGGAAACGGCTTGGGGCAACCCTGTTACTACCAAAGCTATGATCACAAAAATCAGAACGTCGGGATTTAATACAATTCGGCTTCCGGTTTCGTGGGGTAAGGCCGCCGATTCAAACTTCAACATTCGCGCGGACTGGATTGATCGCGTAAAAACGATTGTAGATTACGCGGTTGATAATGACATGTACATAATTCTTAACACGCATCACGATGAAGAATATTTTAAATTTACAAGCGCGGAAGCCGCGGCGTCAAAAACAGCATTTAAAAAAATATGGGAACAAATTGCCGCGGTCTTTAAAGATTACGATGAAAAATTGATCTTCGAAGCCTTAAACGAACCCAGAACCATAGGAAGCTCTGCCGAATGGAACGGCGGCACAGCGGAAGAACACAAAATTTTAAATGAACATTACCAGATTTTTGTTGACACGGTAAGAGCAAGCGGCGGCAATAATGACAAGCGCATATTGATGATAACCACCTACGCGGCTTCGGCCACTCAAACCGCGATAAACGGATTAGTTTTACCTGTTGATACCGCGTCAAATAAATTGATTGTATCCGTACACGCGTATGAACCATATAACTTTGCATTAAATAAAAACCAGGGCTCGGTGAGCACATGGAGCGCGGACAACTCGTCAGATACTTCCGGAGTCAGAGCGCCGCTTGACCGCGTTTACGCGGCGTTTGTAAGCAAGGGAATACCTGTTATTATGGGAGAGTTTGGCGCCATAAACAAAAGTAACGAAGCCGCAAGAGCGGCATGGGCTGAATATTATGTCAGCTACGCAAAAAGCAAAGGTCTTGCCTGCGTCTGGTGGGACGACGGCGGCGACATCAGACTTTTAAACAGAAACTCAAAAGAATTTTATTATCCGCAAATTTACAACGCGCTGATAAGAGGCATTAAGAAGCAGTAATCTATTGCTTCCTGCTCACCTTGCACATCCAATAGGAAAAAAACGCTCCTGCGATAAATGTAATAACGCACGCGATGGTTCCGGTTTGGAAATAATTGTACCAGCCTTCTTCCTGCTGCCAGCCTGAAGCGATTGCCGCTATAAGAACAACGGAAGCCAGTACAAATCCGATTATAATGTGATAAAACCCCGTATATGCTTTTTTAATCAGGAGCTCAATGCTTTTTGAAAAGGGGAAAACAAAAATCAACATGCCTAAAGCGAATGGAATTAAGAAAGACAAATTTTCGTTGAAATTTTTATACGAGTGAATCACTACATCATACAGTCCGATAAGCAGTAAAAAAGTTGACGAGCTGAACCCTGGAATAAAAACAATTAACGCGACCGCAGCTCCGGCAAAAAACGCCATAACCGAGTTAGGCTCCAAATCCAATGTTCTTCCAAGCATAAAAAGAAACAGAAAAGCAGCTAACACAAAAGTAGCAACCAACATTCCAATATGCGAGGGTTTTCTGCCTTTCTCTCCTGATTTTTTCCAGAGATCAGGCATCGTACCCAATATCGCGCCGACGAAAAACCATAAGAGAGGCGTCTTGTAATTTTTCAGCAGAAAACTCATCGGGTGCGAAACAAGATAAATTCCCAAAAGCCCGCCGATTCCTACAGGAAGGAAAAATAAAACATTCTTGAAAAAATCTTTTGTTATATTTGCGACAAACCCGACAATTCTTTCGTACAATCCAAAAACAACCGCGAGCGCCGCGCCGCTGATCCCCGGAAGAACAAAATCCATTCCGATAACCGCGCCTTTTAAAAACCGGAGAAACCAGTCAAAAATTTTTGTCAGCATACTGTTCACCATAACGGAGACGGATACACGCCGGATGCCGTCATCTCTTCAAGTTTTTTTACCGCCGCTTCCTTATCCTCTTTGTAAGTTACGCCGAACCAGTCAGGATTTGCGGGAAGCGCCTTTACTTTACAAATCCCGCGCTTTATAAAACAATCCACAGCTTTGGGAATAAAACATTCGCTCTTTATTTGTCCCGCGGGATCAGAAGCGAATATTTTTAAATAATCATCAAAATATTTTTTAAACTCGTCAAGCAAATCCGGCGCGAATCCCCAGAAATTCATCGACACAGGAGTATCCGGCGCAAGATTGCGTGTTGAACCATCCGGCGCAGTGTTAAAAATCTTTCCGTCTTTTTTTTCAATTGCCGTCAGCTCGTCCACTCCGGTAAGAAAGCCGCCTGACACTTCGCAGACACCGCGCGCGACAGTTCCCTGGGGACTGAGAGTTTTTTCCAGTTTGTAAGGAACGATAGAAGGCGTCTTTGCGTCTTCGCCGCTTAAATGTTTTCCCAAAACAGCGAAGGCTTCCCTTCCGTAAAAATCATCCGCGTTGATAACCGCGAATGGCGTGTAAATCTTGTCAGATGCGCACAACAGCGCGTGTCCCGTTCCCCACGGCTTTGTTCTACCCGCTTCTTTCGCCGCTTTAAAAATATCCGGCGGAATCAAACTGTCCGGTTCCTGAAAAGCCAAATCGCAGTTAACTTTTTTTCCCATTCTCGCAAGCACAACATCGTTAAAATCTTTTTCTATATCACGGCGTATAATAAAAACAATTTTTTCAAACCCGGATTTAACGGCATCGAACACAGAATAATCAAGCAGCACCTCTCCGTTCTTTCCCAGTTTGTCCATTTGCTTAAGCCCGCCGTAACGGCTTCCCATACCGGCTGCAAGCACAACCAAAATCGGCCCTTTCATTTTTGCTCCTTCTTTATATAAGTAATTATCGAAAACTCGTCATATTTAACAGTTTCTGTTTTTATCCACGTATCATTAATTTCAGGAAAATAAGTGTCGCCGTCATAATTACCGGGAATCAAGGTTAAATCGATCTTTGTCGCAATCTCCATGGCCTGCTTGTAAATTGATTCTCCGCCGATAATAAAAATCTTTTCATAATTAGAACTTAATTCAACAGCGCTTTCAATAGATTGACATATTTTAATATCAAAACCTTCTTCTCTCTTCTCCGTGCCTCCGTGTCTCTGTGTGAACTCTTCTTGATCCATTGTTTTAGAGATAATAACATTTAATCTTCCGGGAAGAGGTTTCTTAGGCAGCGACTCCCACGTCTTCCTCCCCATGACGCACGGAAAACCCATTGTCACTTCCTTAAAATGCGCGAGGTTTCCTCTAATATTCCACGGCATTGCATTGTCTTTGCCGATAACACCATTCTCAGCTACAGCGGCAATAATAATTATCTCCTTCTCACTCCTCACTCCACACTCCTCACTTCTCACTACAACTACACCGCTATCTCAAACTCAATCTTCGCGTGAGGATCGTATCCTTCCACAACGGTGTCATCGTAATGCCAGTCAAAGATCGATTTAAAATTTTCTGTCTTTATTTTTGGAAGCGCTCTTGGTTCGCGTAAAAGCTGCAAGCTGATCGCGTTAATGTGATTTATGTAAATGTGTACGTCTCCCAAAAAGCCGATTAGCCTGCCTTCGCCGAGACCTGCTTCTTTCGCGAGCAGATGCAAAAGGCAGCCGTAACTTGCGATGTTAAACGGAAGCCCCAGAGCGACATCAACAGAACGCTGATTCCAAAGCAGATTCAATCTGCCGTCAATCACCGTTACCTGAAAACTGTAGTGGCAGGGCGGAAGCGCCATTCGATGCAGGTCGCAGGGGTTCCACGCGCTTACAATCATTCGGCGGTCGTCGGGATTTGTTTTTAATGTTTCTACAAGCTTTTTCAGTTGATCTACGCCTTGTCCCTGCGGCGCAGTATTGTACGCCGTGTATTTCGCGCCGAAGTTGCGCCACTGCCAGCCGTAAATGGGGCCAAGCTCGCGTTCGTTTTTCATTTTGGTTTTAGTTTTCTCATCGTTTCCGTAGGGAACAACATCGGGACTGCACCATTCGTCCCATATCGAATTTTTCTGTTCTTTAAGCCATGTCTTATCGGTATAGCCGCGGATAAAAAACTCAAGCTCGGATCTTACCATTTTAAAAGGAACTTTTTTTGTAGTGAGCAAAGGAAAACCTTCCGCCATGTCATGTTCAAACATAGCCCCGGCAATAGACAAAGCGTCTGTGCCGGTGCGGTTATTTTTGCGAAAACCACAGTCAAGAATTTTTTGAACGATGTCAAGATACGCTTTCATTACAGGCTTCGAGCCGCGTTATTTCTTTCTGCCGCTTACAGCCGCGTTTGCGACCGCCTGATTAACATTATAGAGAGCTGAACGTATTATACCGGCCTTGTCCATCGCGTCCTGATGCCTGCCTGCCGCATTGTCAACCTGCGCCTGATCAAGCGTGCTGTAGGCGTTTTCTATCGTATTGAACAATGAAGCGTAATCAAGAGCAAGCTGACGATATTGAGCGTTGGCTACATCACTGGAAGTTTTATCAATTTCTTCTTTTAAAACAGAAGCCTGAAAATCAGAATCGGCAACCGTTATATTAACGGCTCTGTCAGCCGCGGATCTTCCGTCAACTATGGCTTTATCAGCCGCCGCGATGGCTTCTTCGGCGTATTTTTTTGCGTCGTCATAACGCTTGGACTGCGCCGCGTCTTCCATGTCTTTTAGAGCATCCCGCGCCCGCGCCAGAGTGCCGCTCGCGTAACGGACGGCATTTTCGTCATTTGCCGCTTTGGAAACGGCGTTTCTGGCATTTTCCATCTCTTCTACAGGCGGGGTAGCGCACCCAAAAAGGCATAAAGAAACGGCGATTATAATATAGATTGATATGACCTTCATATATTACTCCTCCATTAATTTTAATACATTCTTAAATATTTTTCCAGTAACCGGCGTCCCCTTGATTATTATCGTTTTGGGTACTATTTTCTATGTATATGGGAATATCGCGTATTTTAAAGCCTTTTGTTTTTGTATATGAATGCATCAAAGTATTGGCTCTGACCCTTGTATTTATTTTATTAAACAGTAATACATTTATCGCGCCCTGGCTCTCCCCGATGGTGATTTATATAGCTCCCATGGCTCTTTTCCCCATAATGGCCTTATTTATATGGCTGAACACAGCCCGTTACAGAGCGTACCTGCCTCTGCTGGCGGCAGGCAAGGCCGTCGGGCTTTTTATAATATTGGGCTGGTCTATTATCTCCCGGCAAGGTACAATGATGTATATGGCGCAGGGCGCTTTCAATTTTTTGGATATGATGGTATGCGGCGATTTGTTAACCCTGGCCGCTGTCTTTGTGATAATAAGGGAATACCGAAAGATTGACGCGGCTGACATGGAGGAAAAGTAATGCGTGTTATTCCAATTGCGAGCGGTAAGGGCGGAGTGGGAAAATCCCTGGTTTCTGCAAATTTGGCAGTTTCATTCGCGCAGGCAGGACAACGCGTAGTGCTCGCCGACCTTGACCTTGGCGCGTCGAACCTGCACCTTGTTCTGGGTCATCAGGCGCCGAAAGTCGGCATCGGAACATACCTTAATAATGTCAAATCGAATTTCGCGGATGTTATTACAGCGACAGATGTGCGCGGACTTCGCTTCATCCCCGGCGACAATGAAATTCCCGGAACAGCGAACCTGTCCGCTTCACAGCGCAAATCGCTTGTAAAGCAGCTGCTTGCCTTAAAAGAAGACACCGATATTTTGATTCTTGATTTGGGCGCGGGCACGCATCAATCCATATTGGATTTTTTCCTGCTGTCAAATCAGGGCATAGTTGTATCCGCTCCAGCGGTAACCGCCGTTTTAAACGCTTATGTGTTTTTAAAAAATACTGTTTTCAGATTGATGTTAAGCTCATGCGCGAAAGGTTCAAAAGCGCGCGCTCATCTTGAAAAATTACGCAAGGACGGCGCGGGACATCTTTACATTCCCAAACTGCTGCCCGAAATTGCGAAAATCGATCCTGTCTCACACGACAAATTTTTAGATCGCCTCTGCGCGCTTCGTCCGCGTTTAATCATGAACATGGTCGACGAACCTAAAAACGCCGATGTCGCAATGAAGATCCGCCGTTCCTGCGAAGAATACCTCGATCTAAAAATTGAGCATATGGGAATAATTTACCGCGACATGATTCAGGATAAAGCGCTCGCTGGAAGGCTTCCAATCATATTGTATAAACCGCAGTCGGTTCTGTCTCAGGCAATTTACCGCATTGCCGATAAAATCCTTGAATCTCCGGAAGACAGTTTTACCCCCGATGACAAACAGCTCGACGACAGTTTTGCGGAAGCGGAAATGGAAGCGGAAATAGATTTCGACACAAAAATGGAATACATCGAAGACCTCCTTCACTCAGGCGCAATGAGCCAGGGAGACCTTATAGAAACCGTAAAATCCCAGCAGATGGAAATTTCTAAAATTAAAAAAGAAAGCAATTTTATCAAACTTAGACTTGCAAAGGCGATGCAGCAGGGTTTTAAGGTATAACGATGGAACACGCTTTTAATCTTCCGCTGCTCTCCATTGCGTTTCCTTCATGGTTAAAGCCCGAGATAATTCCCAATCTTCCGGTTCGCTGGTACGGGTTAATGTATATTTTCGCGTTTGCGACGGCATTCCTCATGTACCGGATACAGGTAAAAGAAAGACGTTTCCCGATGTCAGATGACAATTTATCCAGTTTGTTTTTTTGGGGAATACTGGGGCTGCTTCTGGGAGCAAGGCTTTTTTCCACGCTTATTTACGAAACCAGCAATATTTACAGGGAGAAACCATGGCTGATCTTCTGGCCGTTTAATGATCGCGGAAAATTTACGGGGCTTCAGGGGATGAGTTATCACGGCGGCGCGTTCTGCGGAATGCTGGCCGTTATCATCTTTGCGAAAGTTAAAAAATTCAGTTTCCGCGAAATAGGCGATATGTTCACCGCCGCAATTCCGCTTGGCTACACATTCGGGCGGCTTGGAAATTTTATCAACGCGGAATTGTACGGCAGGGTTACCGCAGCTCCGTGGGGGATGGTCTTCCCCGAAGAATCAACAAGATTATTTTCGGCATACGATCCGCTGGCTCAGGAAATGGCGGCAAAAACCGGAACAGAAATAACAGGCGCGTTTATAAATCTGCCGCGCCACCCTTCGCAGATTTACGAAGCTTTTCTGGAAGGCATCGTTTTATGGGCGCTAATCTGGTTTTTCCGCAACCGCAAACCTTTTAAAGGTTTCCTTATCGGGCTTTATTTCCTTGGTTACGGCACGCTCCGATTTTTTATCGAATACTTCCGCGAGCCGGACTCCGCTCTTGGCTACCGCATTGAATTTGTTAAAAGTACGCTTCCGCCAGCTTTCGGCCATCCGCTCTTCAGCTTTACTACCGGTCAGATTCTATGCTTTATAATGATTCTGTTCGGCGTGACATGGCTGATTATCGCTTCGCGTCTTCCAAACAGGGAGCCTGTCCGCATATACGGCGAAGAACCGCAGCAAAAGCAGCATGAGTCCGGCAGCAAAGAAGCTGCGGCAAAAGAGCGAAATCAGCGTAGAAAATTACGAAAGAAGCTGATAAACACTTGAAAATAAACTGATTTTTCTATAACATTATATAATCTGGAGGGTCTATGACTTTAATGGAAATGATTATTTTAGCCAGTCAGGGGAAGGGCGGCATTCTTGAACTGCTTGCTATGGTGGGCATCTTTATAATGATGGTAGTGATGATCCTGACTCTCGGCAAAGGCGTTCAGGCCAAAGCAGCGGCGGCGGAAAAAGCCAATCAATCATCTGTGATTATAACACCTGTAAAAACGGGAGACGCTGTAACGGCGGCTATAACTGCGGCTGTTCATCAATACAGAAAAAAATAATTCTAATAAGGAAGGAAAAAATGCCAAAAGTAAAATTAACCGATTTAGTGCTGCGTGACGCGCACCAGTCATTGTTCGCTACCCGCATGGTCACTGCGGATATGCTTCCGATTTGCGAAAAATTGGATAAAGTGGGATACTTTGCTCTTGAAGCATGGGGTGGAGCTACTTTCGATTCATGCATCAGGTTTTTAAACGAAGATCCGTGGGAAAGGCTTAAAACCCTTAAAAAGAAACTGACTAAAACTCCCATAATGATGCTTCTGCGCGGACAGAACCTTTTAGGTTACCGCCATTACGCTGACGATGTTGTCGCCAAGTTCGTAGAATACGCAGCAAAAGACGGCATCGATATTTTCCGTATTTTCGACGCCTGCAACGACCCGCGCAATTTTAAAACAGCGACCGAAGCGGCAAAGAAAACAGGCAAGCACATTCAGGCGACAATTTCCTACGCGGTCACTCCGTTCCATACAATTCAAAAGTACGCCGAGTTCGCAAAACAGCTTACAGACATCGGCGCGGATTCAATTTGTATTAAAGACATGTCGGGTCTTCTTAAACCTTACGAAGGCTATGAACTTGTAAAGGCGATTAAAAAAGTAACGAGCCTGCCGATCGAAATCCACACCCACGCCACTACAGGCATGTCGGTAGCGACTTTAACCAAGTGCGCCGAAGCGGGAGCGGAAATTCTTGACACAACAATTTCTTCCATGTCGATGGGAACAAGCCACAGCCCGACAGAAACAATGGTCGAAATTTTTAAAGGCACTGAATATGACACAGGCCTTGATATTAACCAGCTGCTTGATATCGCGGCTTACTTCCGCGATGTCCGCAAGAATTACAAGAAATTTGAATCGAGCTTCCTCGGCGCGGACACGCGCATTCTCGCAAGCCAGGTTCCCGGCGGCATGTTAAGCAACCTCGAAAGCCAGCTTAAAGAGCAGGGAGCTTCAGATAAGATTGACGATGTTCTTAAAGAAATCGCGGTTGTTCAAAAAGACGCGGGCTATCCGCCGCTCGTAACGCCGACAAGCCAAATCGTCGGAACACAGGCAGTATTCAATGTAATGTTCGGGCGCTACAACAAACTTTCAGGCGAATTCCAGGACCTTGTTGCCGGAAGATACGGCGCCTGCCCCGCTCCCAAGAACGCAGACCTTGTTAAAAAAGCTCTCGCGGCTCTTAAGATGGAAAAAGAAATTACACACCGTCCGGCGGATGATATTCCGGCGGAATATTCCAAGCTTGAAGAAGAAACAAAAAAACTTCTCGGCACAAACAGCGTAACGCCGGAAGACGTACTCACATACGCAATGTTCCCGAAGGTAGCCCCGGACTTTTTTAAAAAACGCGCTGACGGTCCCGTGGTCTTTAAAGCTGAAGAAGAAGCCGCTCCTTCTGAGGCGCCCGGTCAGGCAGCGCGCTATTCAGTTAATGTAAACGGCGCCAACTACGATGTTGTTGTAGCTCCGGCGGGAACAGTAGCTATCGCTCCGGCATCTTCGGCGCCGGCAGCCTCTGCGCCCGCGGCAGCTCCGGCAGCCTCTGCTCCTGCAGGCGGCGAAACAGTACCGGCTCCGGTAGCGGGAACAGTTCTTCGCTATGTAGCGTCAGAAGGCCAGGATGTAAAAGCAGGCGATACGCTTTTAATTCTTGAATCCATGAAGATGGAGCTTGAGATTAAATCCAACGCCGCAGGAAAAGTACACTTCCTCGTCCCGACAGGAACCCAGGTAGTTTCCAAACAGCCAATTGCAAAAATAGGTTAATTTAATTAGAAGTGAGGAGTGACTAGTGAGTAGTAATAAACTCATTAATCACTCCTCACTGCACACTTCCCACTAGTTTTTAAGTATTTTCTTTAAGCTCGCGCAGTTCGTGCAGGGTTCTCAGTTTCCAGATTGCTTTTTCCTGAATCTGCCTTACCCTCTCGCGGGTGATTCCAAGGTATTTGCCTGTCTCTTCCAGAGTAAGGGGATTTTCTCCTGTCAGCCCGAAACGAAGCTGTATTATTTTCATCTCCCTTTCTGACAACTGCGAAAGGATGCCGCCCATGGTTTCCTGCAGAGTCATGGAAAAAACCATCTCGAAAGGCTCTGCTCTTATGTCGTCTTTAATTAAATCCGCAAGCCGCGTTAAGTTCCCGTCGTCTACAATGGTGTCAAGACTGGTTGTTTCCTGCGACAGTTTAACAATTTCCTTTACCTTGGAAACAGGAACATTTAAATATTCGGATAATTCTTCTTCGTTGGGGTCGCGTCCCAAATCCTGGGTAAGCTGTTTTGCGACATAGTAACATTTTTTAATTGTATTGAGCATGTGAATGGGAATGCGTATAACGCGCCCTTTGTCCGCAATACTCTTGATGATAGCCTGCCTAATCCACCATGTGCCGTATGTGGAAAAACGGCAGCCCCTTGTGTAATCGAAACGTTCGACAGCTTCAATAAGGCCGATATTGCCTTCGTCTATTAAATCCAGAAGAGAAAGCCCGCGATGCTGATAACTTTTCGCAATCGACACAACAAGGCGCAGGTTGGAATTTATCATTATATTTTTAAAGTGTAAAAGCGCGTTATCAAGCGCGGTTTTTTCATCGCTGTAATCGGTGTCTTTATTTCTCTTTTTATCAGATTCCAGCGCTTTTAATTTACCGCGCAGGCTGATGATTTTTTCACCGATATTCTGTTCTTCCTGAAGCGTAAGAAGCGGAAATCTTGAAATCTGCCTGAAATAAAGCGCCAATGGGTCGGACTCTTTTTGCGGTTTTACCCTTTTACTATGAGTTTTTTCAATAAGTTTCTTTGGTTCCCTGCGGGACCCTGAAGAACGCCTGCCTACTTTCTCGATTCCTATCTCCATTTTCTACCTCTTTTTATGAATTATTTCCGTTGACTGCGCCGCTGTTAGCCGCGCCGCTGCTCGCTGCGCTGGCTCTTGGCGCAATCGCAGGATCAACCGGTTTATCATTACGGAAAACCATGAAAAACAACTGAGCTCTTTCAGAAACTGCATTTACGCCCAACTTTCCCAATTCCATTCCCGGCGTTATCCTGTCACCTACATTAACCGTAATAGTTTCACAGCCGCCGTACATATAAAAATAACCGCCTGACGTTTCCACAATTATCACTCTGCCGAATTTCCGCCATGGGCCTGCCGAAACTACGCTGCCCTGCGTCAGACTTCTCACTGATTCAAACTGCTCGCCTTCTACAACGACGCCCATCTGCCCTGTCATATAGGTAATAGCCTTGGGACTGACAGGCCAGCGCATGGCGTAAATGCCGCTTGGTAAATTCGCAGGCGTATTTGAAGGCGTACTTGCCGCGGCTGTGTTGTTACTGCCGCCGGCGCGTCCCGGCACCTTGATAACGTCGCCTGCTCTGAGCGTGTGGTTGGATGGAAATCCGTTTATTTCCAGCAGCCTTTGCAAAGTGATCCCGTTTGTGCGCGCTATACTGTACAGGGTGTCGCCTCTTTCAACACGGTAATTAACCAGCGTTTGGGCGCTTGTTGAATTGGAAACCGGAGCCGCCGCGGATCTCCCCGGGATAATAAGTCTTTTTCCCAGACTCAGTCTGGAAGGATCGGTAATGCCATTAGCCCTCATAAGCTCTTCCGCGGACACCTGATAGAAGCGCGAGATGGAATAAACCGTGTCTCCCCTTCCAACCACATGGATAAGGTCATCTGCGAAAGCCTCCGGTGAATTAAGGAGACATGCAAAAGCGAGGCTTAAAGTAATAATTTTTAGATACTTCACAGCTCTTCATTATCGGCAGGATCTGCGTAAAACTTCACCTTGAAGAACAGCACGGGAGTGGTATAATTAGGCATGAGTGATTATGTAAGACCCAGCTGGGATGAGTATTTTATGGAGGTTTGCGAGGCAATCTCCAAACGGGCGACATGCGACAGAGGGAGATCCGGCTGCGTAATTGCAAAAGACAAGCAAATTCTGGTAACCGGCTATGTAGGCGCCCCCGCAGGGCTTCCTCACTGTGACGATGTGGGACATCAATTTAAAAAAATGCTCCACGAAGACGGGAAAGAAACCACCCATTGCGTCAGAACCGTTCACGCTGAACAAAACGCTGTCTGCCAGGCGGCAAAACGCGGAATTTCCATTGACGGAGCAACGCTTTACTGCCGCATGACGCCGTGCCGGACCTGCGCCATGCTGATTATAAACTGCGGCATAAAACGGGTTGTCTGCCAGAGGCGCTACCATGACGGCGCGGATTCGGAAGCAATGTTTAAAAAAGCGGAAATCACATTAGAGTATGTTTTAGATGAAGTTCAGCAATATGAAAAGCAATAGCCGGAATCACCTCGATTCAAGAATTATACGGTATTTAAGATAAATCTCTTCCAGGGTATGCAAAGGCCCCGGAGAGTTAACGCGTTTTCGCAAAGTGCAGTTGTCGCGCCTTTCCACAAAGAAGTCGTAAATGGTGCGCGGATCATAATCATTTACCACCGAATAAACCGGTTTGGAATCAAGGTATGAACGCACCTCATTATGACCTATAGTTGTTACCCCGTATTTTCTTAATCTGTTTCGAACCTGCATTATTTCTTCATAGGATAAACCAAAGAGGAATTCTTCCAGAGCCCATCTTGTGTCATCGTTAGTGGATTCTTCCTTTAAAAAATCTTCCCATTCTGTATCAGTGCCCATGTCGAAGGAAATCCTTATTAACTCTGAATTGCCGTCCATGGTTCCGAAACTGGGAGGAGCCGAATCCCTTGCCTTCCAGAGAGACGAAAGCGCCATAAGATGGTGTATGCTCCGCTGATCCGTACCGCTGTCCCAGAGAGCGATTAAATCATTTCCAAGTTTTGATTTGGTAGTGTTGGAAAAGCCGGGATCTTCAAGACAGGAGAAATATACGTCTTCGGCCATCAATGTAAAAACCACGGTGAAACCCACTCCGACAACAGGAGCGTGAAATTCTTCACACTCTATAATCAATTTTGAAAGCAGGGAAAACGCGTGAAATTTCGCGACAAGAAAGCTTCGAAGAGCGGCGACTTTTGCGGGAGTTCTTAATTGATGATTCGCGGCGGAAAAGAAAAGAAGAGATTCCGTAAGCTGATTCTCGTTTATAAGAATATCTCTTACAAATTTTGTATCTTTTATGGAGGGATAATCAAAAACCGCATTTCCAAGATTTCTTAGCCGTCTGAATCTTTCTGATACAAGAGCGTAATCCTGCGGATTCCTGTTCTTAAGCCAATCCAGAGATTTACTTACAAGCGCTTCTTCATCTTCAGACAAAACATTCATGGAATGCGCACGCGTCTGAGCCATAATAGTAACATTATAACATGAAAACCAAAAAAACACAATGAAGATAATATTTACTGGTTACAATAAAGTAAAAATAGTGTATAATAAACAGTAAAGGAGATAGTATTATGAAAAATGAAAGATTATTCTTAAGATGCGCCCGCTGCGGAAACATAATAAGTTTTTTAAAAAAGACAGGACCTAATGTAATTTGCTGCGGTGAACAGATGAAAGAACTTACGCCGAACACAACTGACGCAGCGCAGGAAAAACATGTGCCTGCGTCTGTACGTGAAGGAAATAAATTGATCGTTACTGTTGGAAGCGTTCCCCACCCAATGACAGAAGAACATCAAATTGAATGGATAATAATCGCGCAGGGACAGAGAACGCAGCGTTTTAATTTATCCGGCATGCAGGAGCCGAAAGCGGAATTCGCTGTAGATAATGATCCTGTTACTATTTACGAATATTGCAATTTGCACGGACTGTGGAAAGCAGAGGCATAACAGATAAAATCATTTTGATTTTGCATATAACAATTTTTACAGGAGATTTTTATGGGACTTTTGGGAATTTCATTATTATTCGTAGGCATCACGCTTGTATCTAACGGCATATACAGATTTTTAAATGTTGATGCAAAATCTACGGCAGTCATGAATCTTTTTACAGGTTCAATTATCACAATCGGCAATATTATAATGCTGGCAAAAGCCGGAGACATAATGCAGTTTCAGAATGTCGCTTCCGGCTTTTTGTTCGGCATTACGTACTTATTCATTGCCGCAAATTATTTGTTCAAACTTGACTTGCGCCCGTTTGGATTATTCTCCCTGTTTGTGGCAATTTACGCCACGATCATGGCTATCCTTAATTATAATACCATTGATCTTCGTTTCACTCTCCTGTGGGGCGCATGGGCAATCTTATGGCTGGAAGGCTTCTTGGAGCTCGTCCTAAAATGGCCGCTTGGAAAATTTTTCCCCTTCCTGAGCATAGCAATAGGCATCTTTGCCGCGTTCATTCCGGCAATGTATATGCTTACGGATAAGTGGTAGATGGAGGTGGCGGGAGGCGACTCCCGCATTGGAAAAGTTTTGATTAATTAGATGGGCAGCGATAATCGATGAACATTTTTCAAAAATAATGGAGGTGGCGGGAGTCGAACCCGCGTCCCAATACGCGAAACATAAACGTCTACAGATTTAGCCGTTTATTGTATTGTCGGGACAGGCTTGGCTAAACGGCGCGCGGCCTGTCCGTATTCCGGGAAATCTTATTATGCCGTCTCCGAAAGCGGCGGCATAACCAGCTCTGATTGCGACGCGGAAGCTGCTCCTCAGAGCGGCGGAACAGTTCCACGCGATTACGCAGCTAAGGCGTATTCGTAACTGTCAGTTTTGGCAGTTAAATTTTTGCTCAATCAGGAGATGAGCGCTCCATCTGCAGTCTATACCCCGAAGACGTACCAGTCGAAACCGGTGCACCCCCTAATGCAAATATAACCTTAAAATCTAACAGTGTCCACTGATGAGATAAGTGACGGTTCAGCCAAAGACTGAATTTCGCTAATTCGCTGCGGTTTACGACGTTCCGCCGAAGGCGGAATGTAGGGCAGCTTGCTGCCCGTAAACCGCGAAGATAGGCGAAGTTACGAAGTAATTTTGCCTATCGCGTAAGTAAATGAAGTTCAGCCAAAGGCTGAATTTCATTTACTGGTATTTCTGAGATATTGCCCTGAACTTTTCGCTTATCTGCTGCACGGCGTCGGCGATAATCGGATCAAACTGCGTTCCGCGCCCTTCGGCGATAATTCTAAGAGCTTCTTCGTACGGCATCGCGGATTTATAAACGCGCGCGCACACAAGAGCGTCGTAAACGTCAGCTAACGCAGCAAGACGCGCCGTAAGTGGAATTTCTTCGCCCTTTAACTGGCGCGGATAGCCTCTTCCGTCCCAGCGTTCATGATGACCGTAGCAAATATCTTCGCAGTGTTTTAAATAAAGAGAAGACTTTACATCGCCAAGCTCGTGAATAATTTCCATGCCGCGCGTGGTGTGGGTCTTCATAATTTCATATTCATCCGGATCGAGTTTGCCGGGTTTTAAAAGAATTTTGTCCGGTATCGCGATTTTTCCGACATCATGAAGAGCCATTGATTTCATGATAATATCCGGCTTAAGCTCACTTAAATCACCGGCGTAAACAGACCCGCTTTCTATCAGGTAATCTGTCAGCGCTCTTACAAACAGCTGAGTTCTTTTAACATGTTCGCCGGATTCCAAATCGCGGTGTTCAATTACGTTCGCAAGTCCCTGAAGCGCGCTTTCCAGAGTCTTTGTGGCTTCGGCTGTTTTTTCCGCGACCATCTGCTCAAGGTTATCGCTGTAATTTTTAAGCTCTATCTGGTTTCTTACGCGCAATTTAACAATCTGCGGAAGGAACGGCTTATTGATAAAATCAACGGCGCCGGCTTCCAGCAGTTCGCTTTCTGATTCATTCTCGATAGTAATAAAAATAACAGGTATTCGTTTGAAATTTTTATCCGCCCTCAAAATTTCGAACATTTCACGCCCGTTCATTTGAGGCATATTGACGTCTAAAAGTAAAATTTTAGGAAGATAGTCGATTTGTTTTAATTTATCAAGCGCTTCTTTTCCGTTGGACGCAGTGATGATATTATAATCATCCTTCAATATCTCTTCCAGAATTAGAACATTGGTATCAACGTCATCAACAACAAGTACTGTCTGGTTTTTTTCACTCATACTTCGCTATTACCTTATCTGTTTCTATTAATGTTTTTTCATAAACATCTTTAACTACCGCCAATTGATCCTGATTCAATGAGCCGGCTTTTATCTGCGTTTCCAGTTCTACGCTCTGTTTATACAGCTCAGAAAGCGATAAATTTGCCGTAAGACCTTTAAAGGTATGCGCCGCTGTTTTTGCTTTTTCCATATCACCGTCAGCGAACGCCTGCTCTATCCCTTTATATGTAAGATCATCTTTAAATTTTCCGAGCAATCTGACATAGAGTTTTGCATTATTCATAACTCTCTTTAAGCCGTCTTCAACATTAATTAAAACTACTTCGTCTGCCATAAATACCTCTGTTAATGTGTATGTCTATCTCTCGCGATATATTATCCGGCCTCTGCTGAGATCATAAGGAGAAAGAGCAACTCTGACACGGTCGCCCGGAACTATACGAATATAATGTTTGCGCATTTTACCGGACAGGTGAGCTAATATTAAATGACCATTTTGATTATCCAGTTCTACCCTGAACATTGTATTGGGAAGGGCTTCCCTTACGACACCCTCTACTTCTATTGCTTCTTCTTTAGCCACATACTCTCCTTAATATACAATTTTATATCTTAAGCCCCTTTATGTCAATTATATCTATATGGTATTATTATGACATGTATTATTATAGTACCAGAAAAACAGGCGAAAAAGTAAACTTTGCAAAAGCCGCTCTAACAGGCCTTGCTCCGGACGGCGGTCTTTATGTGCCGGAAGAAATCCCCCAATACCCTGCGCAGGTTAAATCTTCGCTTTCATCGATGAATTTCCGCGATATCGCCTTTGAAACAATAAAACCGTATGTATCAGGAGAAATACCTGACAGCGCGTTATCCGAAATTATACAATCCGCTTTTACATTTACCGCTCCTTTAGTGGCAGTAGATGACAGATATACATCGGAACTTTTTCACGGCCCGACCGCTGCTTTTAAAGATTTCGGCGCCCGTTTTATGGCGAGATCGTTTTCGTACCTGCGAAGAGGCGAAGACCGTCCTTTGCGGATACTTGTCGCTACTTCAGGCGACACAGGAGGAGCCGTAGCTGACGGTTTTTTTGATGTCGATGGTATTTTTGTCACTGTGTTATACCCAAAGGGAAGAGTGACGCCTCTTCAGGAAAAACAAATTGCGGGGCTCGGAAAAAATATCAGCGCGCTTTCGGTAGAAGGCAGTTTTGATGACTGTCAGCGTCTTGTAAAAGCCGCGCTTGCCGATGAAAGCCTTAAAAAGCGGATGGCGCTTTCATCTGCGAACTCGATTAATATAAGCAGGCTTATTCCCCAGGCGGTTTATTATTCCGCCGCCGCGGGAAGAGCATTCGCGGGAGTATCCGATCCTGACGGAGACGCGACTCCTCGCGTAAATCGAAAAACAGGAGATTCAGCGCCTGCGCATACGCCCGGCGCAGCGCAAGCCCGGCAGAAAGGCATGCCTGTAACGCTTTGCGTACCGTCAGGCAACTTCGGAAATTTGACAGCCGGGCTATACGCGATGAAGATGGGCGCGCCTGTTGCGCAATTTATCGCAGCGACAAATATTAATAAAACTGTTCCGGATTATCTTGATTCAGGCGAATATCTTGCGCGTAACTCGCAGGCGACAATTTCCAACGCGATGGATGTCGGCGCTCCAAGCAACTTTGAGCGCATGTCGGCTCACTGGTCATGGGATGAAATGCGAAAAATTATTTTGGGCGTTTCAGTCACCGATGATGAAACGCGCGAAACGATCGCGCGCGTTCATGAAAGCGCAGGTTATTTTCTCTGCCCTCACAGCGCCGTCGGCTGGAAAGGAGTTGATAAACTCCGCGCGGAAAATAAATTAACCGAAGGGCCTGCCGGTATCCTTTGCACGGCGCACCCCGCTAAATTTTCCGAAGTTGTAGAACCGCTTGCGGGCGCCGTACCTGTGCCTGACTCTCTTGCCCGCGCGATGGATAGAACGGTAAACGCTAAAACTATCCGCGCAGAAACCTCTGCGCTCATAGATTTTTTGAATGAAATTAATTAAAAATTTATTTCTTCTTTTCTTTTTTCTTTCTGTATCAGCTTTTGCGTGCGAGAAAGAGGGGCATTTTGATTTTACCGTTTCAAACAGCGAAGAAGAAATCCTGTATATTGGCTGCTACGATGCCGTTAATTTAGGCCCGCATATAATTGAATATATACTGACAAAAGAGAGAGCGGAAGCGACAGGAGTCAGGCGGCCGAATATTCCTTTTTCCCGTGACAGTGACGGCGGCGCGCTTCAAAAATTATTAATTGAAAACGGCTACTCTCTTCCCCTTCACGGCGATTACTCCTACTCAGGGTACGACAGGGGCCACATGGCGCCTAACGCAGATTTTAACGATACCTTTGAAAACGCCGTTGCGACTTTTTTTACCGCGAATATCTGGCCGCAAACGCCTAATCTAAACAGGGTTGTATGGCTTAGAACAGAAAGAGAGACAAGGAATCTGGCCTCGCAATATTTATTTGTAAGAGTGATAATAATTGTAGACGAGTTCAGCGAAGAAAAAGTCGGAGAAATCAGCGTCCCTTCCTGTTTTAAAAGAAGAGTCTACGATTTATACACCGGAGATTTGATTTATGAAATTGACGTTTATCAATGATTCCTGCTGCGACAGATAATAAAGATAATCCGACAGTTTATTAAGGTATTCCGCGGCGTGCGGGCATAATGCTTTTTCTTCGCAGGCGGCGGCATACAGTCTTTCCGTTCTTCTTACGACAGTCCTTGTGATTTGGATATTCGCTTCTATTATATTTTTGCCCGGCATGCTGAATTTAGTCTGCTTGGGAAGATAATCCAAAAGCTTTTGGATTTCTTTTTTTAATTCATTGACGTCGTTTTCATTAAAAAAATATTTTGGGTTCTTATTATCCGACACATGCGACATTAACTTCATCAGGTTTTTTTGAATTTTTTCGATAAACTGGCACGCGTTCTTCCACGAGAACTGCCACGTGTCATCGTTGGACAGCATCGCTTTTATAAGCCCCATGTGAGAATTCAATTCATCGGCTGTTCCTATTAAATGAATGGAAATATCATTCTTGGACACCGCGAGTCCGCTTAGGTTAGTAGTTTTTGTACTCTGTTTCTCCATACTTCAATTGTAATTATAATAAATTATTGTGTTTTTTGCAATGAATGCTTTTTATAGCGTATCGGGAGAATCAAGCAGGGCGGGAAGCATCATGTTAGAATCAAGATATCCCATTCTGCGTTTTTTAATTGATATTTCAAGCAGGGCATACCCCTCGTTTTCGAGTATGCGTAAACGTGAAATGGAAATAGGGTCGTCTTCTGAAATTCCGGCTTCATCGGCAATAGAGCCGCGGACTACCCTGTTTACGCGGAAAGTCGATGAAAAAAAGCTGCTGTGTAAAGGCGTAAGAATCATGCCGAACAGTGGTGTGACTATTCTATCCCGTCTGTCAATTTTTGCGGCTTCGACAAGCGGAAGCTCAGGGCGCGCGGCTGTCATCATTATTCGTTTGCTTATAACGCCTTCGCTGTCGGCAAGTTCAACAGCGACTAGTTCTCCGGGCCCGCGCAGAAACAATTCATCCTGCAGGGAGGGAATAAGATTTCCCTGAGAAGCTGTTACAGCAACACCGTTGATTGTTTTAATAAAAGAGCCTTCGCTCACACGGTGAAAAGCGGCCGGAGTATTCGGGGCTGTATAAATTATTTCCGCTCCGGAAAACGTTTCACATAACGTAAGGCCGAGCCAGGGACGCTGCGCCTTTCCTCCTTTAATCATCGCGGGAAGCGCGGCGGCAAGCCTCTCTGCGGGAATGGCAAAATTAAGTCCCTGAAAATGAACAGCGCCTGCGAAGATTACTCCTACAAGCCGCCCTTCGCTGTCAATCAAAGGGCCGCCTGAATTGCCGTTATTAACAGCGGCATCAAGCTGAATAACATCTCCAATCTGCAAAAGACGCCTGCCGAGAGCGGACACAATACCCGAAGTAACCGTCTTTTGAAGTCCTCCAGGAGATCCGATCGCAAGCACAGTGTCTCCTACACGCGGGATAACGCGATCAACAAGTGAAAAAACATATTCGGTTTCCAGTTCTGTTTTAATCAACGCGAGATCCAGCGCTTTATCCCAGCCGATTACCCGAGCGGGAACGCGCGGACTTGTCGAATCTCCCATTCTGATATACATCCGCGAAGTTCCCTTAAACTTCGGATCAACTTCGCTTTCTATAACGTGATAGTTGGTAATCAATAAACCGCTTGCATCGATAAAAAAAGCGGAACCTAAAGCCCTGTCAGGAATTATGCCTATTCCTCTTTCTACTCTTGATCCCCTGTCAACAACAACTGTCGCGACTCCCTTGATCATATCGGTGAATGTGTCGCTGCCTACGGCGTATTCGCGCAGATTGGAGGGAATATTTCTGGCGCCCGCGGATTGAGCCGCCGTTAAAAAGAAAGCAGATGAGCGGCGCTGCCTTCCCTCTACCGCTTTTTCCAGAAACAGAAGAGCGCTCCCCGCATCAAGAGGCTTCATTTCATGCGAGCTGACAGCCGCCAAAAACGCGCTTAGGTTATCGCCTTCTCCCAGTTTTTTTTTGGCGAACGCAAGAAGAAAATCCGCTTCTTTTCCAGTACGCGAAGTTTTTACTCCGATACTGGCAATGGAATTGCCAAGAGAGATAGCGTCATCCCAGCGTTCATCTTCAATTGCTTTTTCCTGAAGCGCCAGCAGATTTTTTACCGCCTGCTGTTCATATTCTGCAAGGACAGCCCAGTCGTCACTTTTTGTTTCTTCTGTGCCAGAATAAATTTCCTTATAAATAAAAATCATATTTAACGCGGCAATTGGATTTTTTTCGATATGTTTTTCAATATCGCTTAATCTGATTTCGCTTGTAGTCATTGACGGAATATCATCGCCCTGATCGTCAATGCTTAAGCAGCTTATAAATATAATTGTAATAATAAAAACTGTTATTTTTTTCATCTATTGTTTCCGGTTTCCGAGTGGGTCCATTCGCCCGAGCCGTCCATATCAAAGTAGTAAACAACCGAACCATCCTGGAGATACACTTCTTTCGTTTTATTCCGTCCGTCTCCCGACCAGTCGCTTTCCGAAGAAGAGATCAATCTGCGGTAATCAAGCGGATCCTGCCACACGTAGTTCTGCGGCGGCCGGCGGAAACGGCGCACTGTTTCCATTCTGCCGTCCAGATCAAGGTCGATGTGCTGCATTACAGGCAGTCCTCTTTCAAATTCTGTGACCGAAATCTGCATCCCGCCGATTTTTTCGACAGCCTGCAGCATCACTCCCCTGTTTAAATAGATTGTCTCTTCCGCGTCTTCAATTTCAGGGCTGGGACGAGAGATGCTTTTACAGGAAAAAATAAGAGCTCTCCTGCTTAAATCGATGTACTGATCCGCCGGCACAGGATACTGAAGGCCCGAAAGCGTCCTGCTTCCTCCTATCTCAATAAAAGAAAACGGCGCGTATTGAAAATCTGCAGGCGCAAATTGAAGCGTCTCTTTATTTATTTTTACCTGTTTTATTGAAGGATAACGTTCCCAATCTACAATGTAATGTCCGTCTGAAAAGGCAATATAAGCATTTTCAGGAACTCCGTTTGAATCATAAACAATGGTTAAATCCGCGAAATGATTCTGATTTCTGTCAAAAATAAAACTGTTAATTATTCCTGAATGAAACACTGTTTGCGTATCCATGTATCCGTCTCTATCGTCGTCGCTGGTTATTACGCCCGAATAATCAAGCAGTTTTCTTGTAAAATATTCGCGCCCTTCTTCGCTGCGAAGGAGATTGTAAGTGTCAATTATTATTTTCTTGTCATGAACAAGCCATTTATCATCCTGAAAAAGTTCTTCCGCCGCCATTGTGTCGTCAATAAGTCCAAGATTGAGAGCGACAGGAATTGAAGCGTAATCAAGAGGATAGGAAGAGGTCAGCGTTTGATTAAAAAAACTTTCAGTCGGCTCTTTTGACAAACCCGCGGCTCTGTAAGCTCCGACAAGACGCCTTGCCTCTTCTGTGTCCCTTAGAAAAGGAGCCGCCATCCATGCAAGATCGGGATCGGTTTCCAAAAGGAAGGGAAGCCTCTTAAGCGCGAGTTCAAGAAGATTGACGTCGCCTTGCGCGGGGAGCTGCGCTGCACTTAGCGGCAAATCAGACGCTTCCGGCTTTCTGTTACGCGCATATTCAAAAAATATCCGCAAAGGACGGCTGTCGCGCGGAAATCTGTCCATTGCAGTCAGCACCTGACTTCTGAACTGCGAAAGCGCCTGCGCGGAATTAAATTCAGGCTTGTCGCTGAATGCCATTCCCCGCAAAGCTAAAAGACGCTGCATTGCCGCGTCCGCTCTTATTTGCGCGCTGCCTGCCGCTCCTTCGCGTTCACTGATACGATCAAGGCACGCTAAAGCATCGTGATACTTTCGCAGGGCAGTAAGCAGCTCTGCCTTAAAAAGCAGCGCCTGATTTTCATTGTAAATAACCCACCGGTTTGTATTGATTGCCCTGTCAAGATATTTAATCAGTTCTGTCCGTACCGGAAGAAACGGAATTTTATCGTAATTGCAGTAAACATAAACATGCAGATATAAAATATCCGAAGAAACATTCGCGAATTCTTCGGTGCGGTTAAGCGCGTACGCCGCATCGTCCCAGCGGTTCTCGTTAAGCGCGTTCTGTATCCATTTTACATACTGCGCGGCGACTTCTGTATCATCGCGCCCGCCGGCTCTCGGCTCCTGCGCGTATAAAATAAAACTTGTAAAAAATAAATGAATCAGGATTATTAACCGCAATGCGCGGCTTGCGGCGGAAATTCTTCTATTCATCCCTGGTTTCCCCTTTTAAGGGAAGTCCCAAAATTTCTCTGACTTCGTCATCGACAAGGGTTTCGCGCTCAAGAAGCGCGTCGGCTATTTTTTCAAGCCCGTCTTTGTGAGTAATAATAATATTTTCAGCGTTGTTCCTCGCGCGATCCAGTATATCCTTAACAGCCCTGTCAATGCGCTGCGCGGTATCCTCGGAATAATCCTTGTGACGCGCAATTTCTTTGCCAAGAAAAATCGGCTCGTCTTCCTGCCCGTACGCGACAGGGCCCAAATCGTCCGCCATGCCCCATTCGCAGACCATGTTACGCGCCATTTCGGTCGCGTGCTGAATGTCGTTTTTGGTTCCTGTTGTCGTTTCGTCGTAAAAAAGTTTTTCCGCAAGCCAGCCGCCGTAGCAGATCGAAATGCGATCTTCAAGCCAGCCTTTTGAGCGGCTGTAACTGTCTTCCTCGGGAAGCGAAACGGCCATCGCGAGCGCTCTGCCGCGCGGAATAATCGTAACCTTATGAAGCGGATCGGAATTTTTAAGGTAGTAATGCAGTATGGCGTGCCCTGCTTCATGAAGAGCCGTCATGCGCCTTTCTTTGTCGGAAATAACAAGCGTGCTTCTTGCAACGCCCATTAAAACTTTGTCCCTTGCCTCTTCAAAATCGGACATTAAAACTTCGGTTCTGTTTTTGCGCGCGGCAAAAAGAGCGGCTTCGTTTACAAGATTCGCGATATCCGCGCCGCTCATTCCCGGCGTTGCCCTTGCAATGCGCGAAAGATCAATTTCTTTATCCAGCGGAATCTTCGCCGAATGAATCTGTAAAATGGCCTCGCGTTCTTTTATATCGGGCATCGCGACAACAACCTGCCGGTCAAATCTTCCAGGGCGCAGAAGAGCGGGATCCAGAACATCAGGGCGGTTTGTAGCCGCCAGAATTATAACGCCGTCCTTTGAATCAAAGCCGTCCATTTCAACTAACAGCTGGTTTAGCGTCTGCTCGCGCTCGTCATGACCGCCGCCGTAACCTGCGCCGCGGGTGCGCCCGACAGCGTCAAGCTCGTCAATAAAAATTATACATGGAGCGCTCTTGCGTCCCTGATCAAAAAGATCTCTTACGCGGCTTGCGCCCACGCCGACAAACATTTCTACAAAGTCGGAACCGGACATGTGAAAGAAAGCGACTCCTGCTTCGCCGGCGACAGACCGCGCCATCAGGGTTTTCCCCGTGCCGGGCATGCCTACAAGCAGAACGCCTTTGGGGATACGCGCTCCCATTTTTGTAAACTTCTGCGGATTTTTTAAAAACTCAACAACTTCTTCAAGCTCGAATTTCGCGTCCTTCTGCCCCGCAACATCTGCAAAGCTGACCTTTTTTCCTTCGTCATGATAACGCTTTGCCTTGCTCTTTCCGAAATTAAAGCCCCTCATACCGGCGCCCTGCATATTTCTAAAAATAAGCATGATGATTGTAAATCCAATTATCCACGGAAGAATATCGATAATAATATGCATGATTGTAATTTTTGCGGGCGCGCTTGTAATAATGATATTTTTATTTTCCGAAAGCCTTGCGTCCAGCGAATGAGGAATACGCGTCCTTAGCTGCACGGATGAATTGCCGCCCGCTCCCCTCAGGTGAAAATCGGCAACCCTGTCATCATAAATGGTAACGGAATCAACCTGATTTTCTTCTACATGACGCATAAACTGCGAATACGGGATATTCATTACGGAGGTGCTTTCGCCTCTGAAAAAAAACAAAAGAAAGAGACCAGCCAGTAAAATGAAGAAAATCAGCGTAAAACCATTGGGCCGTTTAGGCTGCGTTGGTCCGCGCTCAGGCATATTATCATTAGGATTGAACATCGATACTCCCGCACATTAATTGCTTATACTTATAGATTATATAATCTTTACTCTATAATCAACCTTGAAATCCCGCTTTCAAAGAACTCTTTTTTTGTTTTATACACCAAAATTTTACCTTTTTCCCGCCTGATTTTAACAGAACCAAGGTCTGCCGCATTTACAGCGCCCTCGCAAAACCGCCTTACAACAGAGCGTTTTATAGATTTGTCCGGAAGATGTTCACGCAGAGGCGCAAAGGGCACAGAGGCACGGAAAGAGGAAAGAAGATTGATGGCTTGAAAGACAGCCTCTTCGCGGATTATTAACGGCTGCTTTAAAAAATTATCAAAATCTGTAAAAACAAAATCCTCACTACTAACTTGCCATTTAATCTTTGTTCTTGCTTCGCCGGTGATAAATTCAGCCGCCAGCGTTTGTGTGTTTGCCATATTCACGACGCCTGTTCGCCACGATGAAAATGATTCATCCAACAGCGGAACAAGCTGATGCCTTATTCGATTGCGTAAAAACTTTTTATCGGTATTTGTTGAATCTTCGCGCCATGAGATACCTTTGGCTTTAAGATACCCGATTACATCTGCGCGGGTCATATCAAGAAGAGGGCGCATTATGCGGCCCCGTTTTGCAGGCATTGAGGAAAGACCGGCAGGGCCTGCGCCGCGCAGGATACGCATTAATGCGGTTTCCAGCAAGTCGTCTTTGGTATGAGCAAGCAAAATGAGGGCGTTTTCCCCTAACAGCGAACGCTGCCTGGACAGCGCTCTATGCCGAAAAAAACGCGCAGCGGCTTCTATCCCGGTTTTTTTACGCCGCGCAAAAGCTGCCGCCTTACCGGACGGAACATGTTCAACGCGGAATTCAATACTGCGCTCTTCGCAAAAAGCGCGGACAAAATCGGCGTCTCCGCGGCTCTCATGTGCCGGGCGGATACCATGTTCAACATGCATGCAGGTAAGACGTTCTTTAGGGCAGACGGCAAGAAGAGCCGCCAGCATTGCCATAGAATCCGCGCCGCCCGAGACAGCAACGAGCAGTGGCGTTTCTTTTTGGCAACTGTTTAAAAAAGCGGATACATTATCTTCAAACTTTGAAGGAGTGAGGAGAGCGGAATCAGGAGTGAGGAGCGGGGAGTTATTTTCTGTTCTTAACTCCTCACTCCTCACTTCTCACTTCTCACTATAATAATCTCTCACTATTTCTTGTCAGCGGGTTTTTTGTCGCTCGCGGCAGGGGCTGCGGCGGCAGCGCCGGCGGCAGGAGCAGCGCCGGGTACGGCGCCGGGAGCAGCGGCGGCTGCGGCAGCATCAGCGGCTGCAGGAGCGGCTGCTTCAGCTTTGGCAAATTTAACAAGAGCGACTGTCTGTTCCGGATTTGAAAGGAGCTTTACGCCCTGAGCAAGAGGAATATCCCTAACATGCAATGATTGATTGGCTTTAAGGCCGGAAATATCGATCTCGATCCTCTCGGGAAGATCTTTTGGAAGACATTCAATTTCTATTTCATGCAGCGGAGTTTCCAGCATGCCGCCTTCGCGCACGCCGATCGGATTCCCCTGGAAAACAAGAGAAACTTTCGCGCGCAGAGCGACGCCGCTTTCTACTTCGTAAAAATCGATATGAAGAATATTACCGTCGATAATATTCCTCTGCGTGTCTTTAACGAAGGCTTCGTATGCCTTATCTTCAACTTCAACTTTTACGATTGTACTTTCAGAGATGCCTTTTGTGCTTTTAATAAATTCAAAAGAATCCAGATCGATGGAAACAGATTTGCCTGCTCTTCCGTAGATAACAGCTGGAATTCTGCCGTTTTTTCTGATCCGGCGGGACTCTACGGAACCGAATTTCTGACGATTTTTTGCCTGTAAAACTACCTTGCTCATATACTACCTCAACATAAAATTATCGGGATTGACCCTGATCCGACATCGTTTAAATCTGCCGTATTCCCCAGGGAGGACTTGAACCCCCACAAGGAGATCCAAATTCTCCTGTGCTGCCGTTACACTACCGGGGAGTGTGTGACGGCAACCGCTTGCCGACATCCCAATCATGTTAACGAGAATAACATAATTCAAGAGTAATGTTCAAGAGGTTATAAAACCGGGAATGACTAATTAATCGCCTTCGTCAGCCCCGTCAGTTATTACATCTACCTCTCCGGAATCGTATTTTTCAAGAATACGTTTCTGCAATTCCGCTCTAAACTCCGGATGTATGGGATGGGCAACATCCTTATATTCACCAGCCCGGGTCTTCCTGCTGGGCATAGCAATGAAGACTCCGGTTTTACCCTCAATGATCTTTATATTGTGAACTACAAAGCAATCGTCAAAAGTCACCGTTACATAAGCTTTCGGCTTTCCGCCGCCGGTCACCTTTCGTACTCTGATATCAGTGATTTCCATATTTCTCTCCTCTGGTCCAACTTTAAAGCCCTAGCCAAGTCCCGGAATTATCGGTTCTAAAAGCTAAATTAGGGCTTCCCCCTTTATAAAAGCTTAACGCAAACGTTGCACAAGCATTTAAGCGTCAAGCCTGACCCGATTTACATTGTAGTATGGTTTTGTCACGAAAGCAAGCATAAAGTATGTATTTTTAACTGAAGTTTTTTATTTTCCGCCGGACTTTCTACCGGCGTTTTTATATTCAAAAAGCCGTTCATAATACTTCACCAGGTTTTCGATCGGCAGAATTCTACAAATTTCCACCTGTTTTTTAAAATATGCGCCGTTTCCTGCGCCTGTTCGTCACCGGAAAAAACGCCGAAACAGGTAGACCCTGTCCCGGACAAATTCGCATAAACCGCTCCAAGTTCCCGTAACTGCGAAATAATGTCGTTATAGACTGCCTTCTCCCTTTCCGGAAAGACTTTTAAAAAGTCGTTCCCAAACGAGGAGAAAAAAGTTACAAGTGAGGAAGTAGAAGTGAGGAGTGAAGAGGGATTATTTTTACTCCTAACTCCTACCCATCTTTGTTCATCGAGTAAACGGAAGGCGGTTTTGGTGCTGCTTTGGAAGCCGGGGTTTACAAGTAAAAGAGACATGTCCGGAACTTTTATTGGTTCGATGATTTCGCCGCGGCCGGTTACCCAGGCGGCAGCGGTTTCATGGATAAAAAAGGGGACGTCGCTTCCCAAAGCGGCTGCCAGTTCAAGAAGGGATTCGCGTTTTAAAGGGGAGCCTGTCATTTTATTAAGAGCCAAAAGCGTTGCCGCCGCATCCGAGGAGCCGCCGCCGAGGCCGCCGCCAAGAGGGATACGCTTTTCTGCCGATATTTTAAGTCCTTTTGAAAAGCCGGTCTTTTTGCGGAAAAGGGATACAGCTTTTAATATGATATTATCAGGGATGGAAACTCCATCTATACAACATTTCTCATTCCCGGCTCCTGACACATCATTTTCGATAGAAAAATGGAGAGTATCCCCGAAATCCAGGGCTAAAAAGACGCTTTCAAGGTCATGGAAGCCGTCAGGGCGCTTGTTTTTTACCATTAAATGGAGGTTGATTTTTGCGGGCGCATTTTGAACCAGAGTGTCCAGCGTATCTTGCGGCGAATCTTCCCGCGCGGCAGATGTTATTTGATCTAAAGATTGAAGCATAATACAGAATATCATAAAGCATAACTTTTTTAAATTTTTTAAAAACCTGTTGACAAATGAATATATCCTCCCTTATGTTTCTAGTGGGAGGTTTTTATAACCTCACTACTCGGTTTCGATTCAAGAAAGATATCAATTTCAAGGGAGAACATTATGCTTCTGCAACAACCGCCGAGCAGCAGTGCTGCGAGGGTTCCCGCTCGGTACGGAGCTATGGAACATGAAGAGCTGACGCTGGTACCTGTTGATGGTTTTAACGCCGGATACGATTCTGACGAATGCTCACCGGCTTTCATCTTCAGCGATGATGATGACATCGATGATGATGATGATTTTGAAGATGACGATGATTACGAAGATGAAGACGATCTGGATGATGACGAAGACGAAGAAGACGACTACGAAGAAGACGAAGAGGACGACTACGAGGACGAAGAAGACGACTTCGAAGACGAAGATGACGAAGATTGGGACGACGAAGAATAATGCGGTCTAGGCCGGTGTGCCATTGCGGGACACCGGTATTGGAGCCCAAAGCCGTTCCAGATCATAAAATTCCCGCGCGCCGGAAGTCATCAAATGAATAATCGCAAAACCAAGATCAATTAAACGCCATTCATCCTCGGGGTCTTTGCGCGAACTGCCGAAAATATCAATTTCTTTTTCACGGCAAAATTCTTTTATGTGCCTGTCAAGGCCGTCGATGTGCGTCTTGCTTGACGCGGTCGCGATAATAAAAAAATCTGTCCAATTATTTATGCCGCGGAGATCCAGCACGGAAACATTCTGTCCGTTATGCTCTTGTAAAAGCGAACCAATAGAGTTAGTTATTGACAACATGTCTGCCATTAAAATTCCTTCCAAGCACTAATGTTATATCCGCCTTGTATTCAGCGTCCTGAGCGGCAGAACCGTCTTCCTGATCGTCCTGAGCCGGCTCGCGGCGTATGTTAGTGCAGCGGATAATATCCGCAAAATCGTTCACAAGATTTTCATCTCCGGATCGATGAATAATAAGCGTATTATCGTAATTATTACGATCTGCGTTTCCAATGGAAATAACAACATATCCAAAACCGCTTAATACATCGGCCGTTCTTCCCGCAAGACCGTTAACGGAAGTGCCGTTCAGTATTTCGACAGTAAGCGCCTGTTCGATAAAAAAGCCTTCAACTTCGCGGGTAAGCGCTTCTACGGTTTGGCGCACGATATCTTTAATAAGATTTCCTTCGTAAAGAGGGATGATGAGCCTCTGCCCTGAAACACTGCGCAGATTTCCGCTGACAGATTGAATATTGACGCGGTCTGTGTCTATGTGGTTGAATTCATCGAACAGACGCATAAGCGATTTTTGACTCATGCTTGTTTTAAAAAAAGAATAGTACATTTTTGCCGCTTTTTTATTACTCAGCATATCATTCATTTGAATCTGACGGTTTAACAAACCAAGGAAAAAGCGCTGCCTGCGGAATATTTCCATTTCGCTGTCTTCGTCCGGCAGACTGTAGACGGCATAAAGGCTTGCCTTGTCTCCGTCAAGAACTGTCATGCCCGAAGGAAACAGGATAATTCCGTCATCATCAAGATGAGAAATCGACAAAGGAATAAAAATTTCCACGCCTTCAAGAAGATCAACAATGGAAACAAGATTCTCTTTTGTAATGACCATGGAAAAATCAATTTTTATATTTAATAATTTTTCTATTTCATTTTGGAAATTTCCCGTTCTGGACGGCTCGTAAACGCTGTCAATACGATCTACAAGATTTGTCTTTGCTATCAATAAGCCGATATCTCCCGGCACGTCAAAAACAGCGGCGCGTTTTGTAACAGGATAATACATTAACACATACGTGCTAAGCGGTTTTTTATTGTCTTCAATTATAAATAAAACATTTATTACGCGGTTTGTGTTAAGAGCGTCATCCACAGGATTACTGCTGAATGTAATTATTAAAAAGATAATTCCGAAGACAAGCAGAAGAACAATTAAACCAAGCAGCAAAACAGAGGCGTCGCCTTTACTTAATTTCAATTCCCGCTCCTCATTAACTCACTTATCCTTTATTTTATTAAACAGTTTTATTGTATCCTCGGACAAATCCAATTTTCTTGCCTTCAATTTATTGATGATCTTTTCAAGCACGGCAAAAAGAATTCTGTCAAGTTCCGCTTCATTGCACAGCTTTCTTAAAGCAGGCTCAATATTTCTTGAACTTTCGGCCTTGTCGGCAATGTAAACTGCCTTTGCAAGCGGCCCCATGTTTTCAAACCCCGCTGTGTGGCAGGCAACAGCTTCAAGTATATCCTTATTATTAATGGAGAATCGATCTCTTAGCAATACTGCCGCGGCCATACCATGCAAAAGATTAGGTTTTTCTTTCTCGATAGAAGTAAGCTTTATCCCCTCGGCTTTGGCGATTTTAAGAATTTGCTTGTTATCAAATTCTTTTGCCAAATCGTGGGCAATTCCCGCAAGGTAGCCTGCGGCGGGATCAAGGCCGAAACGATTGCATAAATCGAAAGCCGCAAGAGCCGCGTGCCTTGAATGAAGAAAACGCTCCGTGCTTAAAGTTTCGCGGGCTTCTGTTTCAACGCTTATGATGCCGATCGCAAGAATGCGCACATATTCAAGAGAGGGCGCCGGAAAAAGCTCCAGAGTGGTAGAGTTGTTTAATAAATTCACCGCGGATTTTTTCCTTATTGCGCTTGAAGAAATGTCTATCGTATCGTTTTTAATTTGAATATGCGGGAAAGGATAATCAACAGCGGCTGCGCTCACCCTGCGCCCGACCGCGATATCGGCAAGCTGAAGAATTTTTTTGTATTCCCGCCACTTCGTAAACTCTGCGGCAACGTCATCGCCTATGATCAGCACGGGCTTTCCGGTTGGCAGATAACGCCCGATAATGTCTTCCAATGTATCGATAGTATATGAAACTCCCGCGCGCCGAATTTCGCAGTTGTCAATCGCAAACCTTGGATCGCCCGTTACAGCGGCGGCAATCTTATTAATTCTGTCGTCCGCCGCCGCCATGATGTACTCTGAAGACTGATTAACATCCTGCGCTGTGTTATCTGCTTTAAAAGGATTGCGGTACGCCGGCACAAAAACCACTCTGTCTAAATTTAATTTTGTTAAAGCCTCGTTAGCTAAATGCAGATGCCCAAGGTGAACCGGATTAAAACTGCCGCCGAAAATACCCAGCTTCATAAGGCGTCATCCTCATCTGTGAATTCAATTTCCGAAGACTGACAATCATCCGCTTCATTCAGGTCTTTTGATAACAGGCTTTCATCTGTCGCCGCTTGTTCGGTGAGCATGAAGAGCGCGTTAGACAGTTCATTAATTCCGTCGCCTGAAAATACCGAGATGCCCGTCACTTCTTCCTCTGTGTATTTCGCCGCAAGCTCTTTCAGCCGCTCTTGAGTTCCCTCTAAATCGGTTTTTGTTCCTGCGAGCAGACGTTTTTTTCGAATCAATTCTTCAGAAAAAGAGCCCAGCTCTTTTAACAGGATATCGAAAGCATCAAGGTAGTTGTCATCTGAAAGATCGATTAGAAAAACAAGCGCGGAAGTGCGGGAAATATGTTTTAAAAAACGTATGCCGAGACCCGCCCCCTGCGAAGCTCCTTCGATAAGGCCGGGAATGTCGGCAATGATTATGTCTTTTTCATTTATTGTTAAAACTCCAAGGTTCGGAATTTTCGTCGTAAAGGGATAGGCCGCGATTTTCGGCCTTGCGTTTGTAAAACGATCAAGAAGGCTGGACTTGCCCGCGTTGGGAAAACCAACAAGCCCGATGTCCGCGATTATCTGAAGTTCAACTTTTATTTTGAGAGTCTGCCCTGGCTTTCCCGGGAGAGCTTTCCTCGGCGCCTGATTCACCGAAGATTTAAAATGAATATTGCCCCAGCCGCCGTTGCCGCCTTTTAAAAAAACAAAGTCTTCCTGATTACGTGAAAAATCTCTAATTAATTCATTTGTATCGATGCCGCGTATCAGAGAGCCTGGCGGCAGAGGAATAATAACATCGCTGCCCTGCTGTCCATAGCGTCCCCAGTTTTCGCCGTCATGGCCGTTTTCTGCTTTAAAGGAATGTCTGTAGCGAAGGTGGGCAAGCGTGCGTAAATTACGGCGGACAGTGAAAATAACATCCCCTCCTCTGCCTCCGTCTCCGCCTGAAGGACCACCCTTTGGGATATATTTTTCCCTGCGGAAAGAAGCGCAGCCGTTACCGCCGCTTCCAGAGGTTACTTCAATTATTGCTTCGTCTGCGAACTTTTCCACACAGGAGAGTTATTAACCTTCTTGTACAATAGAAGCCAGTCTGCGGCCGCGGCGCTGATGGAATTTTACTTTTCCGTCCGCTTTCGCAAAAAGGGTATAGTCGCCGCCTGCGCCTACATTGGTTCCGGGATGTATTTTGGTTCCGCGCTGACGGGCAATGATTGTTCCTGCTTTTACAACAGTGCCATCCGCCGATTTAATGCCTAAATATTGCGGGTTAGAATCCCGTCCGTTTTTAGCGCCGCTTCCGCCGCGTTTCCTTGCCATATCAATCCTCCAATCTAATCACTAATTTACAGTTTTTAGGGTACTCCTGAGCTACAGACGAAAGTCCGTTAACCAGATATTCACCCGCGGCGAAGAGAAAATCTTTTCCCTCCGCAGTATATCCGGCTTCAAGCCAAAGCTGACCTTTTTCCGGCGCGCCGCTTTTAACAGTAATTCCCTTCCTTTCTGACAAGGTGATTACCGCAGTTCTTAAAAGCACCGAAACGGCGGCGCACACAATATCGGCTCCGGTCTTTCCGGCTCCGGCATGGCCTGAAGCCCTGCAGGACTTCAAAATGCCGTCTTTGTTTAAAACCGTTTCTATCTCGACCACTTAGGCGGAAATATCTCCAATCTTGATGATTGAATACTGCTGCCTGTGTCCCTGTTTTCGGCGGTAATCTTTTTTTGGTTTGTACTTAAAAACTATGATCTTTCCGTCTTTCTCATGGGACTCTACAGTAGCGGACACTTTTGCGCCCGATACATAGGGACTGCCCACTTTTACATCTGCGCCTTCGCCGGAAACCAGTAAAACCGTATCAATATTGATGGCAGTTCCGGGCTCGGCGTCAATCAAGTCGACCTTGAGCAGAGCGCCTTTTTCGGCCTTATACTGCTTCCCCTTAAATTCTACAAGAGCGTACATTTTCTTCTCCAAAATAAATCAATTAATATAGAAACCTATCTAAAATAATAAAAATAGTCAAGTAGGGGTCAGCCGCCGACCAAAAGACGGCCAATATTATAAAGTTCCGGTATTTGGGTATAAACTGGTTTTTGATCCTCTCCGACGTCAGCCTTATCCAACTCAACCAGACTAACAAACAATTCATGTAAAAGATCGGAAAAAACCCTAAGATTAGATGAAAAGTTACTAACCGCCATCTCTCTTAGTATTTTATCAGGGCCGGGAGGAAGCGAAATTTGGCGGCTTTTAATTGCGGTTCTGTTTCTGGCTACTTCGACAAAACGGGCGCAGGCGGCTATTTGGCGGTACAGTTCGTCAAGGTGAAAACCCTGATACCTGTATAATTCCATTTTTTCGGTAAGGACTTCTATATGATCCCACGTATTTTTATCAATTTGAATCTGAAGTAAAACAGGACGTAAAAACCGGTTTGAGATGTTCGTCTTGTAATGCTCGCCAATCTGTTCGATTAACCTGATAATATGGGGATCTTTAATCCTGTCCATTCGCTCATGGTATCATTGTAACAGCAGATTGACAAGCATACAGGAGGCAAAATAAACTGTTTTATGCGTATTTTGCATATTTGCGTTTTATTAGCGGCGGTTTTATGTCTCTCCTGCGAAGAAAGCAGAACGGCAATTATATGGACAGACAGGTCAGAATTCGCGCTTTACGGAGAGTATTTTAATACCGCGCAGAATCAATATAAAGTTAGTGTAAGATATGTTGAATTTCCGTCTACGGAATTGGGAAAATCAAACAGCCCGGATATTGTAGCCGCAAGCTGGCTTAAAAATTCTTCAACAAGCGTTTATTTCAGAACGCTGGATTCATTATTCGGAGCGAAAAAACTTTCAAGAAATATTTTTTATCCGCGGCTTTTTACAATCGGCAGCATTGACCGCAAACAGTATCTTTTACCGGTGTCTTTTAATATCCCTGCTTTAATTTTTTCAAGAGATTACGGAAACGATCTTTCCAATCAGTTTACAGTCGATTTTGAAGAAATGAAAAAACTTAGTAAAAATTATAATATCATGACCCGCGGCGCATATACGCGTATGGGATTTTCTCCAAGGTGGAATGAAAACTTTTTATTAATCACATCTGTTTTACACGGCGCGGCTTTTAAGGAAGAAGATCCTTTAGGATGGAACGCAAACGCGCTGGAAGACTCAATGATTTTTGTAAACAACTGGACAAACGAGATCAATTCAAACATGCAGCTTGAAGACGATTTTTTCTTTAAATACTTTTTTGAACCGCCGGAAAAATTGATTCAATCGGGACGCATTCTTTTTTCTTACATGGAAAGCTGCGAACTTTTTACATTAAGCGAAGAGAAAAAAAGGCACCTTGATTTCCGGTGGGTTATAAATCAGAACAATATTCCGGTAACTGAAGACTCCGTTTATATAGGCATTCCAAAAAAAGCAAAATCCCAGGAGGCGGCAAGAGCTTTTATTCAGTGGTTTTTTAAAGTAGAAAATCAGCGTCTCCTTCTGGAACACTCAAGAGCGTACAGAACCAACGAAAACACATTTGGAATTTGCGGCGGCTTTTCTTCGCTTACTTCCGTTACCGAGCATATCTACCCGTTGTTTTATCCTGAATTGCTTGGAAGAATGCCTCCTTCCGAGAATTTCATGCTGCACAACATGCTGCCGGGTAATTGGATGGAAATTAAAAAACGCGTAGTGCTTCCCTATCTCAGCGAGAGGGCGCGCAGTGAAAACTTAAACGAAGCCAATACTCTGGAACGCAGGCTTTCTGACTGGATGAGGATGAACAGATAAAGTATTAATCAAATTCCGAATCTACTAATTTTAAAGCGTTATCGCGGGTTTCTGAAGAAGGGTATTTTAAAATCAGTCTTTCCCTGTTGGTAAATTCGATATATATTCTGTATTCAGTCTGCGTTTTTTCTTTATTCTCAATATCCTTTGGATAATAGTAATTTATTTCGTCAATAATAATCCGGTGATTTTCCATGATAATTTTCTTTTTTCTCATATATATCTCCTTGCTACAGATAATCTATCATAAGAAGTGAAATTAATCAATATAAAAAACATAAGCTTTAACGCGTAAAAATTTCCCGAGTTGAAAAAAATACTAAAATGAAATATAATAATCATATTATGAAGAAGCTAATATTATTATTTTTAATTCTAACAATTACCTCAGCCGCGTTCTGTGACGATCCTTTTTGTCCTGTAACAAAGGGAATGGTTCAACTGACAGCCAACCTCAATGGAAGCGGCAGAGTCGAAGGTTATAGTTTAATGACGATAAAAGATGTCAGGGGTTCGGGCAGCAATATTACAGTTATCTACACTGTACAAATTCTGGACAGAAACAAAAGACCTGTAAGAAACGCCGCGGAACGCGAATACACCATTAATATAACAAACGGAGTTTCAATGTACCGGCTTGATGACATAATGGACGCTTTCTTTACTACAAGAGGATTTAATTACACTTTAACGGCCGGCAATATGAATGTGCCGTCTAATCTGGCGCCGGGGAGCAGGCTGGCAAACACATGGGTAAAAGCAGTCATAAAGATTCCGATTGTAGGGACTGTAACGGCGGAAACGACAATAACGAATCTTGTTTGCACAGGCATCGAGACAGTGACCGTTCCCGCCGGAACTTTTGAGGCTTACAAGGTTACTCAATCATCAACAACTGCCACAACCGGATGGCCGACTCCGCAGATGGCATACACGGGAGCGACGTGGTATGTAAGAGGGGTCGGTGTTGTTAAGTCTGTCAGTTATGACGATAGAGGCAGAATTGAATCGTCAACAGAATTGTACGAACTGCGTTAAGCCGCGTTTTAATAGTATTTAAGCATATCTATTCAAATGCCGATATTCATGACAGGAGTTTTTTATGAATGTCGGAGCAATACCACATCAAGCCTTCCCCACCATGGGTTATGCGATAACCGCATCAAGCGCCGGTAAAACGTCGCTTCCGGTTGCTCCCGGCCTTGTTATCTATTCGCATTTTAAACATGTTTCCGGAACTCCGGCGCCGGAAGGAACTCAGGGCGTAAACATCTCCAAGTTAAGAATCCTTGACACGCTGATTGAGCAGTTATCTAGAATGAAAAAACAGGCTCAGGTTGAATTCGGTAATCTGGAAGGAACCGACGAAGAAAGAATCAACGCGCTAATCGAACAGTATCAAAAACAAATAAAAGCGGCTCAGGCTATTAGCATCTACACACCTGCCGCTCCCGCAACAGGTGCATTATTTAATATCGCTGTTTAATTTCTTATAATACTGGCAGAAATCTTGTAAGGGCCTCTCACATCAGAATCATAGCCTCTTAATTTAAACAAATAAGTGGTGCCCGGTTTTTGAACATTAATGGAAATTCTGGCATTATTCTCCCAGCCGCCGTCATCATCTTCAACGAAGAAGCCGTTTTCGCCGTAAGCGGTCAGGAAGGTATCGGTGTCTCCCGAGGTTTCTACTACCAGTGTTCCCGTCACCGCAGGTTTTACCGTAAACCAGTACTCACCATTGCGGTCGATATTTCCGCTGCGGGTTTCCAGAGTTATTATATTAATGGGCAGTTCAGGCGTACGCGGTATGTTTTTTTGAGTTGCGGAAATACGGAATGGGCCGGATGTATCGCTGTCATAACCTCTTAATTTAAACATATAAATATCTCCGGCCATGGCAAAAATTTCTACTCTTGCGTTATATTCATTGGGGCCGTCATCGTTTTCCATAAGAAGATTACGCTGCTGGGAGTCATAGACTTCCAGATATGTATCGGTGCTGCCGAAAGTTTCTACAGTTAAGATACAATTCTCGGTTGATCTTACTCTGTACCAAAATTCCTGGCCGTTATTTATATTTCCTGAAACAGAGGCTCCGACACGCAGATCCTGTACATTTTGAGCAAAAACGGCTTCCGCAGCGAATAACATTAAAATTGAAAATAAACATATATACTTTTTCATAAAAAACTCCTTACAAAGAGAATAACATAGATTATCGATTAGTTACAGTATTACTAAGTTTTTATAGATGACCTGAGTCCAGAATAATTACGTCTACGCGGCGGTTATTGGCGCGGCCTTCTTCTGTATTGTTGTTTGAAACGGAAACTGTGGAAGAAAAACCCGATATTTGGAAATGATTTTCGTCTAAACCAAGCGCTGTAAGATAACGAAGCACGGATCTCGATCTCTCAACAGAAAGCTGCCAGTTGTCTTCCCACGGCCCGGCGGGATCAACTCCTGATGAATCGGTGTGGCCTTCTATTCTGAATTTTCTGCCGCGCAGTTCGGGATCGGAAAGATAGGTTCCCAGCCGCAAAAGCATATCTCTTGTAGCTTCTATATTAATCGTCGCGCTGGCTGGATAAAAGAACGCGTCCCCCGCCAATGTAATGACAATGCCGCGCTCGTCCTGTGTTATTTTTACTTTATTAGAGTGAATCTCCGGCGAGAAAACAGAAATCGCCTTGCGCATGGCGGTTCCCATTACATTACCGCGCTCCATTGAAGGCAGGGTCATAATTGTGTTTCCCAAATCCGCAGAACGGCCTGAGGAAAGAGTAAGGCCGCCCGGCATTGCGCCGATACCGCCCTGCCTCATCGATTCCGCGATCGCGTCAAGCTGAGCCTGAGACACTTCGTCGGGATTAAACATAATGATAAAGAAGCAAAGCAGAAGCGTAATCATGTCAGAATAAGTCGTCATCCAATCGGGCGGTTTTAAATCATCAGATTTTTTCTTGCGCGCCATGCTTTCCTCCTTTTCCTGATATTTTTTTCAGCTAACAATCTTAAAGCTGTTAATCTTTGAGCAATTCCGCTTCCAGCGACTTGCGCAGACTCGGTTCAAGATACGCCATTAATTTCATCGCAAGAATACGGGTATTATCGCCTGCCTGAATGGAAAGAACTCCTTCTATAACCATTTCCTTTACTGTCGCTTCAGCGTTAGACTGCCCTTTTAATTTTGTACTCCATGGCGCGACGGTTACGTTCGCGATCAATGAACCGTACAATGTTGTGATAAGGGCCATCGCCATGTTAGGGCCGATAGATGATTTATCTTCAAGGTTTGATAACATGTTTACAAGACCGATAACCGTTCCCATCATTCCGAAAGCAGGAGCGGCGCCCGCCCATGTCATTAACATAGCCTGAACAACGCTGTGACGAGCCTGCATTTGAGTTAATTCCAATTCCAAAAGATCGCGGATAATCGCCTGATCGGTGCCGTCGACAACAAGACGAAGTCCTTTTTTCATGAATTCATCTTCAAGGTCTTCAAGCTCGTCTTCAAGAGCAAGCAAACCTTCGCGGCGGGCTTTTTCGGAGAAGGCTACAAGTTTTTGAATTATTGCTGATTCGTTAAATGTAGGCACGCTGAATGTTCTTTGAATGGCGCCGAATACGCCGAGAGAGGTTGACCATTTATTGGCAACCATAACAGCGAAATAAGATCCAAGTACAACGAGAGCGAATGACGGCAAGTTCAAAAGACGAATTAAACCTATCATGCCACCGGCAGTCGAGATAGCGGTAAAAATTACCATTCCGAAAGCGCCGACTAAACCAACAATACTAGCTAGATCCATACCTTCACTCCTGCACCACGTACGGGCCCAACCGTCTGCGGTAGGTTTCAATTCTTAATAAAATTTCGTCCGCTTCTTCTTTAACAATAAAATACTTGCCGGACAGCATAATCAGCGTCGTATCAGGATTGACTTCGATACATTCAATCTGATGCGGGTTGACATAATACTCTGTCCCGTCAAGTTTTGTCACTTTAATCATACCATAATTTTAAGGAGTGTGGAATGGGGAGTAAGGATCGCTGTTAGTAAACATAAAGTAAAACTTGGATGCGTAAAACTAAAACAACAATCCCTGCTCCTCACTCCTCACTCCTCACTCCTAACTAAACTCTTATCTCTTCAGCGTCAGAAGTTCCTGTAATAATTGATCAGCTGTCTGAATGGTCTTCGAGTTGGCCTGGAATCCGCGCTGGGTAACGATCATATCTACAAATTGATCCGCCATGTCGACGTTGGACATTTCCAATGTACCTGCGATTATTTTTCCCTTTCCGGCTATGCCTGAGGGGCCGATGTTCGCCAAACCCGAGTTGTTAGAAACGCGGAAAGCGTTGTCGCCCACTTTTTCAAGACCGCCCTGGTTGGTGAAACTTGCCATGGCAACCTGCCCTATTACTCTGGTGCTGCCGTTTGAATAAACGCCCGTGATTATACCGGACTGATCGATCTTGAAATTTTCAAGATAACCCATTGTGCGTCCGTCCTGTTCCACAGGTTTTGTAGAACTGGATTCGGCGTACTGTGTAATCGAGTTTGTAAATCCGCCGACCTGTCCAAGATTGAGGGTAAACTCCTGTCTTGTAGGAGTGCCGTCTTCGTTGGGGTCTGCGTTTTGAACATCAAAGGCTACGCGCATCTGCACTTGTCCCGCCGCGCCCGAAACGTTGCCTGCTCCGTCTTCGGCTGAAAGTAGCGTTCCGTTATTTGAAAAGTTAACGACAAATGTTACAGGTCCGCCTGCAGCGGGAGCTTCTTCGCCGAACCCGATTGAAGTATTTGTGGGCACTTCATTCTGCGGATCGACAGTTACTGTCGCGTTCCAGCTGTTGGCTGTATCCGGCACTCTTGTAAACTGAACCTGCATATCATGTTCGTCGCCGAATGAATCGTATATTTTAATTGATGTTGACCATGTCGCTGCGCGTCTTTCCGCTTCTGTCGCGCCTTCAGGCAGCTGGGGAATGCGTTTATCCAGGTTACACGCAAAGTTAATCAACGTGGTAGCTCTGGCAGGATCTTTTCCGCCGACAGGAATATTAAGCTGTTCAACTGTGCGCGAGTTATCGAGTAATGTAACGCCGTCCACTTCCTGCGCCATCCAGCCCATTACTTTCATTCCGTTTGCGGGATTTACCATAACGCCTTCGGCGTCAATCGAAAACGCGCCCGCTCTTGTAAAGAGCTGTTTGCCCGCGTCGTCAAGAACGAAGAAACCGTTTCCGACAATCGCAAGGTCTGTCTGAACGCCTGTTGTCTGCAAACTTCCCTGAATGTGGATTGTATCGATTGAAGCAATCGACATTCCAAGACCGACTTCTTTGGGGTTTACGCCGCCAAGATCTTCCGTGGGACGTGAAGCGCCCTGAAGCTGCTGGTAAATAATGTCCTGGAAATTTACGCGGCCTTTTTTAAAGCCTGTAGTATTGATATTGGAAATGTTATTTCCAATAACGTCCATTCTGGTCTGGTGATTTTGAAGTCCGGAAACGCCGGAAAACAATGATCGCATCATAAAGCTACTCTCTCCTTTTCTTCCGCAAAAACCTTGAGAACACTGTCCCAATTATAAAAATTCCCGTTCACCAACACCTGAGGTGTTCCTCCCCTGGTAACAGCCTGCACTATCCCCTGCACTACATTTTCTCCTTCAAGAATTTCAACATTCTTTCCCAGAGCGCCCGAAGCCTCATTTCCCATGAGCATGGAAGTTAATTTTGAAAAATCCTGCGCCATTCCCGTCATTTGTTCCAGCGTAGAGAACTGCGCCATCTGCGCGATGAATTGTTTGTCTTCCATCGGCGCGGTCGGATCTTGATACGAAAGCTGAGTGATAAGGATTTTTAAGAAATCATCCTTACCCAGATTCTGCTGCACTTTCCGGTCAGGATTTAAACCGCGGTTGTGATCATTAACCAATTTTTCAATTTCCCTTTGTTCTTCCGCGCTTAAAGGCGGTCTTAACATCTGACGATTTCCGTTTTCATCTACAGGATGTCTTAACATCGTCGCGTTCGTTGAACTAACTTCCATACTTTCTCCTAAATTCAAACTGCGTACCATGCAAACATGGCACTATGCAAGCATATTAATTGAGCCCGCTCTCCGTCCAAAAATGACATCGATAATGGGCGCTTCTTCGCTGTCAAGCGAACCGTTTTCGTAGCTGGACGCCGCCATCTGCGGCGTAAAGGAACTATCTTCCCGTTCCTGCCGCGTTTTTTCTCCGTCCGAGGTAAGCGAAAGATCCAAACTTGCGTCCGCAAAACCCGAATCCTTAAATGCCTGTTCCAGAGAATCAAGCTCTTTGCGGAAAGCGTTCAGCGCTTCCTGGCTTTCCACAATAATTCGCCCCGTAATCTTGTTTTCGGATAATTCAAGGTGTATCTTTACATTTCCAAGAGTCTCGGGGTGAAGGGCAAGTTTGATGGTGCCCACGCCGTTGTCGCGAAGAGCCATTGAAGCATGGCGCACAATGTCGCCGTTAAAGTTCTGATGCAGCTCCCGCGCGAGCATATTTTCTAGCGCCGTGTTTGCTTTCGCTTCCCATGTTGTCTGCGCCTGAGAACTGTATCCGTTATCCGGCAGCCGTAAATCCAGAGTTATTTCCTGCACCGCCGCCTGTCCCGGCATACGCGCCGAAGAAGTTTCAACTAACGCATAGGGACGCGCTTCCGCGCTGCCTTGTATGCCGGCTGCCGTGCGCATATCGCGCACTTCAATTGAGACTTTGTCTTTTCGCGAACGGCTGCGAAATTCTTCAAGGCGGCTTGCGGTTTGAGTATTCTGCTCGCGCCTGTTAAACATGGCGGCGTTTTCTTCGCCTGCCTTGTTTTTTGAAGAAAATAAATCTATTTTTTCATTTTTTGAAGAAGCTTCGGACGCAAGCTGTTCTCTGTTCGCCGCGCCAATGCTGTTTTTCTTTTTATCACCCAGGGCGAGAGCTTCTTCCGCGTTCTTTTTCGCGTTCGCTTCCAAAGACGCTAAAACCTGCGAAGCTGGATCGTTATGGGATTTTTCCGCCGCGAAGGAAACGCCGGTTTTTACAGCGTTATCTGCAAGCCGGTTTATTAACGCCGCGTCAAGCCTGCGTGAAATATCGCCTGAATCTTCGGCAATTTCATTCAAGTTAAGGGAACTGTTTAAAAGATGTTCCGCGCTTAAAAAGCTTTGATCTTCAAAATCAACCGCTGAATCAGAAAGTTCCAAACCTGAAAAAACGTCTAATTTAAGCAAATCTTTTTCGCCCGAATCGCTTTCTACCGCGTTAGCGAAAATATTCAGCTTGCCTGCGTCTTTGGTTTTTTCCGCGGACAGATCATCAAGATTTGAATCAACGGCAGGTTTTGGGCCGTGCAGCAATCCTGCTAAAAGCTCGGCAAAACTGGAACGTTCTTCATTTTCTTCGCTTTCATGAACTTGCGTCTGCGGTTCGTGGACAATTGGGTCAATGGGGATTGGTTCGGTATAGTCAAACTGCGTTTGAGTGGTAAGTGATATCACCAACCGGCCTCCTAAAATAAGGTTTCCGGAAGGCGGTCAAAAGAAATTACAGACTGGGCGGGCGGCCTGCCATTTTCCTTTGCAGTTCGGCAGCCTTCGCCGGTTCCATCAGCGAGAACCAGAATGCCACGATAGAAGTGGTTCCCTCAGTTCTTGCAATTTCTTCGGTCTTCCGGATAATGTCGATCGCGTTTTGATCATCAAGTCCGACAAGAATATTTACCGCGTTTTGGGGCGGCATACCTGTCAGATACCTTGCAAGCTGGTCGACATTACTATCCTTATTTTCGGCATCTTCCGTTTGAGCTCTGAGTGAAATTTCTTTGTCTTCAAGCGCTTTTCTCTGGACTTCCAGTTCCTCAACCATTTGCATTAATTCGGCGTATTGGGCGTCGAAATCCCTTTTCTGAGTGTCCAGTTCCATGTTCCGAAGTTCAATCATTTCAAGCCTTATCGCAAGGCGTTCGGCGTCAAGATTGATAAGATCGTCCTCGCCTATCACGGGCTGAGACCTGGGTTCTCCGGGGACAAAAGGCAGTATTTTATGAAGGGGGGCAAGAACGCTTTTCGCGTCAATTACATTTAAAAAATCGAACCATACAAGGCCGCCGACAGACAGCACTAAAATGAGAAGCAATAGAAGTATAGTCCTTCCAAGCATTTACTGATTCCCCCAAATCACTATTATTATACTATCAATTTCGGAAAAGAGGGAAGAGTTCTTTAGAAAAAGGTGACTGTCACCCATTTTTCTGATAAAATGACCTTATGGCGCGCGAACAAATAGCACCAACCAAGAGCAATCTCATAAAAACCAAGGAAAGATTGAGTATTGCAATGGAAGGGTACGAACTTCTGGAGCAAAAACGTGAAATATTGATTTCAGAGCTGATGCGCAGAGTGGAATTGGTAAAAATCCTGGAAAAAGACCTTGACAAACGGGTAGAAACGGCGTATCCGTGTTTAAAACGCATGCTGGTTGTGGTTGGAAGGGAGCGCGCCCACAAGCTGGCGCAGAATGTCACGTACCGATATGAATCAAGACAGAAAATAGTAGTATCCGCAGGAATGAAAATTCCAGGTCTTGAAATACAAATTCCTGCCGTAGATTTAAAATATTCGCCTGTAAATTCATTTGCAGAATGCGATGAAACCGTGGTAGAATTCTTCGAATTGCTCAAAATTTGCACTGAACTTGCGGCAATTAAAACGATAGCATGGCGGCTTGCGCGCGAAGTGAAGCGGACCCAGCGGCGCGTTAACGCGCTGGAAAAAATGGTGATACCGGTCGCAAGCGAAACAAAAGTATATATAGAGTCTGTGCTGGAAGAACGCGACAGAGATTCATTCTTTGCAAGCAAATTATTAAAGAAAAAAGGAGTTTCAAAGAGAGCGACGTGAAACCGCTTATTTCTAATATTGTTACAGCAGTTACAGGAACAGACGCCTCAATTTTAGCGGCAAAATACGCAATAGTTTTATCCAAACAGTATCAATGCAAATTAACGGCGGTTTATGTTATAGATACGGCGACGATCAGGCAGTTAACGCTGAGTAAAATTTTCATACAGGAAGAAGCCGCGGAATATGAAAAAAATCTGGAAAACAACGGCAACCGTTATCTTTCATTTGTTGAGGAACTCGCGCACGCAAAGGGCGTAAAAATCGATAAAATTATGCGAAGAGGCGCGATATTCACAGAGATACTCCATGCGGCGGAAGATAAAAAGGCCGATTTAATTTTGCTCGGCGGCTGGGAGAAAGACACAAAAACAAGAGATATTATTGGCCATTCGCACCGCGAAATTATGGCGAATTCAAAATGCACGGTGATGCTTGTAAAAGAGCCCAACATCGATCAAATATATAAACACGCTTAGACAGAGAGCAGGAAATTTTAATTGGTAACTGCGCTCTGTATATTAAGGATGGTAAAAAAGTGAGAATAGCAGTTGTAAGCGCGCCGGCGGAAAAAATGCGGCCGCCTGAATACATAACAGAGCTGGCAAAAGGAATGACATTGATGGGACATTATGTCGATGTCATTGACGCATGGACAGAAGACGGCATGAGGCTTGGGGGCTATGAATACATCGCGGTAGCGTCGGAACCTGTTTCTTTTTTTTCCGGAAAAATCCCCGCGATTGTATCCAAAGTTTTAAGCGCAGGCAGTTCTCTGGCCGGGAAAAAAAGCGCCGCGTTTATAAAAAAATCAGGTCTTTTCAGCAGCCGCGCCCTTTCCAATTTGATGAAAGCAATGGAAAAAGAAGGGATGATGATTAACTGGAGCGATTTATTATTCAACAGCGCTCATGCGCAGGCCATGGGCAAACATATCGGCGCATAAAAATTGCAAAATCATTATGATCTGCTCGGCGTAAAACCCGGCGCGAGTACCGCAGAAATAAAAAAAGCTTTTCGCAAAAAGGCAAAACAACTTCACCCGGATATCGCGGGCTCCGCTCATTCCGAAGCGATGCGCCGCCTTTTAAAAGCGTATGAAGCGCTTTCGGATATTGAAAGCCGTTTTGAGTACGACAAGGCGTATTCGGTTTACGCAAAAGGCGCAGATAAAGGAAAAGGTTTTGATTACCGCACGTGGTTGTCAGAGCAGGAAGATCCAGCAAGCAAGGCGAAATTGATTTTTTACGAACTTTTACGCCTGGAAGAAGATCGCGCGATTACTGTCTGGAGGGAAAACGGCGGGTTAGCTTTTCATCTGGATAAATTGATGAGCAGGGAAGATTGGATGGATTGCCAGTATATACTCGCGGAAGAACTGGACAAGAGGGATTTCTGTTTTGAGGCATTTAAACTATTGGCGTTTCTTCTTGCAGAAGAGTACCGCCGCCCTTATTTCAATCTATTCACTCCCGAAATAAAAAGTTATGTTAAAGGTATGGTAAAGAAAAGATTGCGGGATCAGGTTGACGGCGAAACATGGATAGACTGCATGGAATCGCTTTTAGACATTGGTTTTTCTCAAGGAGATGAAAAATTTTTTAAAGATTCGATAGCAAAAACTTTAAAGGAAATAAGGATATAATAGTGAACCTCACCCTATTGAAACATAATAAGGAGGCACCCTCGTGATTCGGCTAAAAAACGAGAAACAAATTAACGGCATAAGAACATCATGCAAGCTGTTATCCTCAATGTACAAAGAATTGATCCCGCTTGTAAAACCGGGCATTCAAACAATAGAGATTGATCAATGGGTGCAGAACTGGATCAAAAAAACTGGCGGGCGTCCTGTCTTTCTTAATTACTGCCCGAAGAAAAAACCCTACCCTGCCGCGATTTGCATTTCCATCAACGAAGAAGTTATTCACGGCATACCTTCAAAGAGACGCATCAAGGAAGGAGATTTAGTTTCTCTTGACTGCGGCATAGAGTTCGGCGGTTTTATTAGCGATCAGGCTGTCAGCATTGAAGCGGGAAAGGTAAGTGACAGCGTAAAAAAATTAAACAGGGTAACCAATGAATGTTTGTACAAGGGCATCGAAGCCGCTAAAGCGGGAGAGCGTCTTTTGCAGGTTTCGCGCGCTGTAGAAAAACACGCCAAAACTCACGGTTACGGAATAGTTGAGGAATACTGCGGCCACGGCGTCGGCTTTGAACTTCATGAAGACCCTCACGTGCCGAACTATCCGCACGGAGCAAATCCAAAAATGAACAACGGCATGGTTTTTGCCATCGAGCCCATGATCAACATGGGAACAGAAAAAGTTGATCTGCTTGACGATGACTGGACAGTAGTAACCGCCGATGAAAAAGTGTCGGCGCACTGGGAGCATACAATCGCGATTTTCGGCGGCAAGACGGAGATTTTAACGGACAGGCTTGAGGGATTAATTCTTCTGTAACTTTTATAACCTTGAAATATTTGATAGGATATAAACAGTAAATATCTTTTTCAGGAGTCATTATGGATATAATGCAAAAACTCTCTTCCAGGAACCTTTTGATCTTTAATCTGGTTCTTATTGGCGCTATTTTCGGCTTTTCGCTGGCTTTTTTATCATTTTCCTGTTCCACTTCAGGCGGACGGGCTCAGGCTCAGCAAAGCCAGGTAGTAATACCGGAGGATGCGCTTGCTGTTGCGGACTCATTGCAAACGGTTTTTCATTCGGTTTCGGAAAAAATGCTGCCGTCGGTAGTTGAATTAAAAACTGTTTCTGTCAGACGCCATCAAACTCCAAATTACAATGGAATACCATGGGAATTTTTCTTTGGCCCGCGCGACGGAATGCCCAATAACGGACAGGAACGCGAGTTTCGTTCTCAAGGGCTTGGCTCGGGAATAATCGTCAGATATATTGACGGCACTTATTACGCGCTTACAAACGCGCATGTTGTTGAAGAAGCGACAGAAATCCGCGTAGCTTTTATTGATGGAAAAGAATACGACGCGGCGCTTGTGGGAAAAGACGAGCGCAAAGATCTTGCGCTGGTTTCATTTAAGTCGAACGATTCACATCCGCTTGCGGTTCTAGGCGATTCCGACACAGTAGCTGTCGGCAACTGGGCGATAGCGATTGGCAATCCGCTCGGAGAACAGTTTTCTTTTTCTGTGACCATGGGAATCATAAGCGCTGTTGGACGCACAGGCGGCCCCGGCGGTAACATAAATGATTTTATCCAGACTGACGCTCCCATTAATCAGGGAAATTCAGGCGGTCCTCTTGTAAATATCAGAGGCGAAGTGATCGGAATCAACACCTGGATTGCGAGTAATTTATCAGGCGGTGGAAATGTCGGGCTTGGTTTCGCGATTCCGATCAACAATGTCAAACGCTCTATTGATGAATTTATTTCAACCGGAACAACGCAATACGGCTGGCTTGGCGTCTCTTTATTGGATCCAAGCAGAGAAACAATCACCGCTCTAGGTCTTGAAAACAGGCGCGGCGCGTTAGCTGCACAAGTATTTCTCGGCTCTCCCGCCGACAAAGGCGGCATAAGACCCGGAGATTTTATCACTCATGTTAACGGAAGAGAAACCCGCGGCGTTCAGCAGCTGCAAATGACTGTCGGCGATTTAAGACCCGGCGACAATGCCACATTTACCGTTATCAGAGACAGACAGCAAATGGAGATTCGCGTCCGCATCGAAGTCAGAACAGATCAGGTAGCGGCAGATAACAGAAAACTCTGGCCCGGCGTTATAGTTTTCCCGTTAAGCGATCAAATTAGACAGAGTCTTCATCTTGACAGTGACGCAAGAGGTTTATATGTGGCGCAGGTTGTTTCAGGAAGCCCCTCCGATGTAGTAGGACTTAGAATAAATGACAGAATTATATCAGTAAACGGCGTGAGCATAAACAGTATCGCCGATTTTTACAAGGTGTTACGTGAAAATACAGGCAGAGAACTATGGTTCGGAATGCTCAGGGGTGAAGCGACATTAGAATCACTGCGATTTAAATGATGCTTTTTAAAGATCCAGCTTTAACGCGCGGCGGCTGTTGCGGTTTTGCTCGTAATTATAGATATCTGTGTTAAAGCGCCGCTCCGCTTCAAGGGTGGAGGGCGGCCCGTGTCCCGGAAGCACAATGTAGTCTCCGGGAAGCGAAAGAAGCCGGCTGCGCAGTTTATTCATTTGAGTAGCAGTGCCGTAAGCGCTTGCGGTGCTGCCTACAAGGCCGGCTGTTAAAACATCGCCTGTAAAAAGAAGATTATCTATTCTGTAAACCACCGAATCCGAAGAATGGCCGGGTATCGAAATAACTTCGACAGTAAAACCGCCGATAACAAGTTTATCGCCATCTTTAACCATTATTGTTTTATGGCCTAAAATACTTTGATTTACAGCAAACACTTCGGCGTCGTATATTCTTTTTAAAGTGCGAAGCCCGTGCACATGTGATAAATGTTCATGCGTCAGCATTACGGCTTTTAGCTCGAAATTATTATTCTCGATTGTTTCAAGCGTATCGTTTTCCATATTTCCCGGATCGAAAATAATTGCCGCGTTCTGCTGGCCGGAACCATGATTATCCGTGCCAAGAATGTAGCTGTTGCTGAAACCGTAGGAACAGTATTGAAAAAATAATTTCATTGTTCTTCCATTTCAAAAAGAGCTTCCGCTGTGTTGGACGATTTAAAAAATACGTCCTGCTGTTTTGCGCTTGCGTAATACACGCGCTTTAAGTTGCAGTTAATAAAAGACAGTCTTGCTAAATCGGCGCTTACAAACCGGCTGTTATACAGATTAGAATTACTAAAAGAAGTGTCATTAATCGACGTGCCTTCAAAATTTACATGGACAACCTCGGCGTCTTCAAATTTACAATTATGAAAAGCGGCTCCCGCAAAAGATACAAATTGAATATCTGATTTTTCAAATTTACAATTTATAAATTCCGCAAAATCAAAAAAACTCATTCTGAGTTTAACTCCCGCAAAATCACAATTGGAAAAAGTGGTTTCTTTAAAATTACAGCCGTAAAAACGATGTCCGGAGAAATCGGCGTTCTCAAAGCGCATGCCGGAAACGCATAAATCTTTTATGCTCGCGTTATCATTTATGTATGCGCAAACGCGCACATATTCCTGTTCCGGATTTGCCTGATGAATAAAACAAAGATTATATCCTGTTATTGCCGGCCTTCCGCAGCCTGCTGCGCAAGGATTAATTGTAAACATACCTCCAGTTTAATACATTTTTACCTTTACAACCAGTCTTGCAGCGATTACAATGTGGATATGTGCTGGTATTGCGGCTCGCCTGTTACTGATGCCGAACCAATTGGACGTTCTCTTCGATGTAAGGATTGCGGAAAAGATCTGCGTTCCTGCAAAAATTGCCGTTTTTTTCTTCCGGGCGCGCAGAGAGACTGCCGTGAAACAAGCGCTGAAGGCCAGCCTGATAAAGAGCGCGCTAATTTTTGCGACTGGTTTTCCCTTAATGAAAAATTCCGCAGTCAGAGCGCAGGAACAAAAGAAAAGGAAAAGGCCGATGCGGGAAAAACCGCTTTTGATAATTTGTTTAAATAGTTATGGACAATAGACCGGTTTTATTTATAGATTCAGGCATCGGCGGACTTCCCTATTGCAAAGATTTTGCAGAAAAAAATCCGCGGGAAGAAATCTGCTATCTTGCGGATACAAAAAATTTTCCGTACGGCCCGCGCGGAAAAGAAGAACTTGTATTGATTTTAATTTCGCTCATAGAAAAATTATTAAAAGAGATAAACCCAAAAATAATTGTGCTTGCCTGCAACACCGCGACTGTTTCAGCTCTTGAACCGTTAAGAGAGCGTTTCCATGAAACCGCTTTTGTCGGAACAGTTCCGGCGATTAAACCTGCGGCAAACGCGTCTGTCACAGGAAAGACCGGCGTTCTTGGAACAGCGCGGACAATTGATGACCCTTACAATCAAAATCTGGCGAAGGAATGTGAAAAGAAATGCGAAATTATCGCTCTTGCCGCGCCAGAACTTGTTGAATTTGTCGAGCAGCGTTTTGAAAAAGCGGAAAAATCTGAAAAAACAGAAATTGTAAAAAAGTACATCGAATATTTCCGCGCAAAAGGAGCTGATACACTTGTGCTGGGCTGCACTCACTTTTTATATCTCCTTGAAGAATTCCGCCGCGAGGCAGAACCGAATATAAAAATTTTTGATTCTCTTGAAGGAATAACAAAACGGATAGAATTTCTACTGGATGAGAACGATATGATTTTAAGAGCAGATAACAATAAAAAACCGGAGCATAAACTTGTACTTACAGGCATGGAACCTCCTGATTCCGGCTGGGTTAAAAGAGCATGTGATTTAAACTTCAAGCTGGAACTGCTATGATTAATGAAATTATAAAAGGACTTGTGATCCGATCCTCCCGCAATATAATGACAGTGCGCATAACAACAGAAAACGAAACAGAAGAGCTGGAATGCAGAATAAAAGGAAAAGTTTTAAAGGGACATGAAAATGTGTACAACCCAATCGCTCCGGGGGATATCGTTACTATAGAAAGAGAAAAAAATTCTGGTACCGGGATGATTCTCTCTGTTGAAGAAAGACGCAATTTATTCAGCCGTTTTAATCAAAAAGGCTTGTCAAGCCAGCTTTTGGCGGCGAATATTGATCTTGCGCTCTGCATTTGCACGCCTTCTTCTCCTCCTTTCAGGCCGCGTTTTCTTGACAGGGTTTTACTGCAAGCTGATGTCGCCGGAATTGAACCGATTATTATCTGTAATAAAATCGATTTAAAATACGATGACATTGATGTTGACGAACGTCTTGAAGAATATAAAAGAATCGGCTATAAATTATTGAAGATTTCAGCAAAAACAAACGAAGGCCTTGATGAACTTCGAAGTGGAATCACGGGAAAGACTTGCGTTTTATTGGGACAGTCAGGCGTTGGAAAATCCAGCATCATAAACGCGCTCTCGCCGGAATTAAATATAAGAGAAGGTCAACTGAATGAAAAATATGATCGCGGCGTTCATACAACGACAATGTCAATCATGTTTACGCTTTCTAACGGAACGCATCTTATTGACACTCCGGGAGTGCGGCGTTTTATCCCTGACGGAATAGATTCAAGCGAAGTGATAATGCATCTTCGTGAGTTTTCGCCGCTTGCAGCGCAATGCAGTTTTGGTCTTTCATGCTCGCACAGAACAGAACGCGGCTGTAAAATAATGGAAGCGGTACACGCCGGAATTATTCACGAAGACAGGTATGAGAGTTTTCTGCGCATAATTGACGACATGGAAGGCAAAAACAGTGACGACTAAAAACGCTCTGGCGGAAAAAACGCAGACTCTTCTTGAATATCCGCAGATCATGGAAAAAGTTTCTTCTCTCTCTGTCAGCGAAGAAGCCGCTGCAATTATAAAAGAATCTCATCCCGTTTATGACGAATCCGCGGAAGAAACAAAAAAGATTGTCGGCGCAATTTATACGTTGTTAAAAATACGCAACGATGAGCCGCGTTCATGGCTTCCAACAATCGGCTTTCTTCTTCCAAAAATTGAAACGCAGGGTACTGTTCTGGACCTTGATGAAGTCCTTGCATTGGGGCTTTTTATAGAACGAGGACTTGAATTATTAAAATGGCTTGGCAGAGAAAACAAAGAAACCGATGAAGATAACGGCGCTCTTCTGTCGCTTTTAAAAGATATTCCGGACTGCGCTCCTGTCACGGCAGAAGTTTTTAAAATAATCGACAAGGAAGGAAATCTGCGCGACCTTCCTGCGTTACGCGCCATTAAAAAAAGGATAAGTTCGCTTGAAAAAGATTTAAAAAACGCAGTATCCCGCTATTCAAATGATGATGATTATAAGAGAATGCTTCAATCGCCTTTGCCGTCGCAGAGGGACGGAAGAGCTGTAATCGCGGTGAAATCAAATTACCGCGGAAGGATTCCCGGAATTGTGCATGAAGCTTCGTCAAGTGGACAGACAATATTTATAGAACCATTGGACGTGGTTGAAAAAAACAACGAATTGCTTATTGAAAAACGAAATCTGGACGCGGAAATTCAAAAAATACTGAGAGAGTTAACAGAAAACATATCTGTATATTCAGAAAATTTAAAAGAATTGCACGCGGCAGTAATTGAGCTTGAATGTTTGCGCGCAAGAGCAAAATATTCTGTGACGACCAAGGGACACTTCGCGATAAATACAGACAACAGAAAGAGTTTATTATTAAAACAAGCGCGTCATCCATTGTTAAAAAAAGCGGTTCCAATCAATATCGAGATGAACAGCTCTACGCGCACTTTAATCGTCACAGGCCCGAACACGGGCGGAAAAACTGTCGCGTTAAAAACGCTCGGGCTCTTTGCTATGATGAATCAAAGCGCGCTCGCCCTCCCTCTTGATGAAGGAAGCGTACTGCCGGTTTTTGACGGAATATACGCCGACATAGGCGACGAGCAGTCCATCGATCAGTCTCTTTCAACATTTTCCGCTCACATAACAAATGTGTCCGCCATCACAACCCACGCGACGGAAAAATCTCTCGTGCTGCTTGACGAACTCGGCTCCGGAACCGATCCGCAGGAAGGCGGCGCGATTGCCATGGCAGTCCTTGATTATTTAATCGAAAAAAACGCAAGGATGATCGTTACAACCCATCACGGCATATTAAAACACTACGGCTATACAAGACCGGGAGTTGAAAACGCGTCGGTTGAATTTAACGCGCAGACGCTTTCGCCCACTTATAAAATTATTAACGGACTTCCCGGCGAAAGCAGAGCGATTGAAATCGCTGCCGCGAACGGCCTTGATAAAGAGATTGTCAGCATCGCAAGAAATTATATTGATGAAGAAAAGTCCGACATATCAGAAATGATAAAAGGCCTTGAACAAAAACAGAGAGAACTCGCGGGGCTTGAGAAAAAAAGCGAGATGGAGCAAAACAGTCTGCGCGAAGAAAAAAGAAGAGCTGATTTAAAAGAACTTCAACTGCGCCAAAAGGAAGCGGAATTAAAAAGAGAATCGGTCGGCAAGCTTCAGCAGTTTTTAAACGAGAGCAGAAAAACGCTTGAAAATCTTGTGCGCGAATTAAAAGAAGGCGAAATTGACCGCGAAAAAACGTTAAAAGTAAAAGAGTTTTTAAACGAACTTGCGCGAAGCGCGGAAAACGAAAGCGAAGAACTTGCAGAAGAAGAACGCGCAATTCGCCAGCAATTATCGAAAAGTGAAAAGGGCTCTGCTCATCCAGGCGCCGCATTTGCGCCTGGCATGGAAGTGTTCGCAGGCTCTTCCAAACAGAGAGGAACAATAATCCGCATTGATAAGAAAAAAAGTTCAGGAAAAACGCAATTTGCAGCGAAGCTTCCCGCGCAGGAGCCTTTGTGGCTTGTAGAAATCGGCTCCTTAAAAGTGAGTTTCCCGGAACACGAATTAATTCCCGCATCTCCTGTAAAAAAACCGGCAGCCAAAGCGACATGGGCTGCTGAATACGGCTCTTCAAACGAAGCGGTATACGAACTCAGAATCCGCGGAATGCGTTTCGAAGAAGCCATGGAACTAGTGCGCAAACAGGTTGACGCGGCAGTGCTGACAGGTTTAAGAAACTTTTCCATAATTCACGGAAAAGGATACGGCATATTAAGACAAGGCGTTCATGATTATTTAAGAAACCATCCCGCTGTAGCGGACTTTCATTTCGCGCGTCCTGAAATCGGCGGCTTCGGGAAAACGGAAGTAGTGTTAAAATAGGAAGAGAAGATTTCTTTTTATCTTGCTCTATGATCAATAGCCAGCAATAATCCAAAAACTGACTTGGGATTATGCGTCTCTGCTGAGAATTCAATTTTACTGCTATTGTATTGAACATTACTGAAAGGTATAAAATTTTCGCCTACCGCGCGAGAAACACGTTCTGGAAATGCGCCTCTCTCGCCCGCGAAACGTCTCTGGATGGCGTCGATGTCAAGAGCTTCTTTGGAAAACAACACGACAAGGTAATCTGTACCAACGGTATCATCCATTTGAATCCAGTCATGTTCACCGGGCCACGCGATCGTGCTGTTCAAATAATCCATAACGGGAGAAACGCCGTTAAGCGGGAATATTCTTGTTGTATCAGCGGAGCTTGAGTCAGAGGCGAACGCGTACACATAAGAAGGAAATCTGTTAGTCATAAGAAAGCGGAATTCTGTTCCCGAAGGATACGGCAAATTTGTTCTATAAAAACCCTGACGATAAAAAGTAACGGGCATTCCTTCGCGGCTGTTAAATACTTCTATTTCTATGTTAGCTGCAAACTTGGTCGCTTCTCTGTACAAGGCAAGGTTCTCGATGATTTCATACGCTTCATCAACAAAATTCGCGAAAACATCGTAAGGTATCCATATATAACCACCGCTTCCCCATCTGGTTCCCCAGCTGTTTTGAATTTCGAAAGCGCCGCCATATTTAGAATCATCGTAACCTACAACGCACATTGCATGCGCTCCATGGTTACCGCTTGTCGGAGTTTCATAAGGACGCCATACATCGCCGGCTCTGTGAAACGAAGAAGGCGTTACCATGGCAATTATAACAGGTTTCTTTTCTGACAGGCTTTTTTTAACAGGTAAAACTCTTTGTTCAATTGTCCCGGGAGCGCCGAAGGGGTTGGAAAAAAGCCTTACATAATCAGATATCGGATAACGGCGAAGATTAGTATAGTTTGCAAGAAAGATTAATTGTAAATTTGTTCTTTCTGATTCAGATCTTTTAACCGCGCCTTTATTTTTTAAATAATTAAGAGCATGAGGAACGTGCAAACCTTCATTTCCAATTAATTTTAATTGATCGAGGATGCGAAGAAATGAAGCATTCTCATATCCATTCGGAATCCAGTTAAAAAGATAATAACAGCCCAAATATGTATCGAGCGGCGAAAACGCATTGTCACTGCTCTGCCTTTGACTGGTTCTGTTTAATTCTATTGATTCAGAAATTGTTCTTGCCGCAAATGCAGTTGACCACCCAACGCAGGTTCCGTAAGGGCTCTGACTTTCTGGCGTTGGACTGTACTGTTTAAGAGACACCGATCTTGGAAGGGATGTATAATTGCGCGTAAGAAGAACAGGCTTTGCGTCAACTTGTTCATATCTTTCAGGATCGAGTATAGCTCCTGTGCTGTAAGTTTGAGCAAAGAGCGTAAACGCTGTAAAAAAAATTAAAAGAAGTAATATTACTTTTTTCATGGATTTTTACTCCGCGTTGCGGGCAATACGAAAACCGCTAGTGTAGAACACGTAGTCAGGAAAGTTGCTGCCACGGCTGGCCGAACGAAGACTTTGCGCGGCACTGAACCAATTCCCGCCGCGCAGTACGCGGTAACTACCATACGCGGAGCCTGTTGGATTATTCTGCGCTTCGCTTGCATAATCTCCATACCAATCCCAGCACCACTCCGATACATTTCCATGCATGTCGTACAAACCCCATGCGTTAGGAGGAAAACTTCCTGCAGGCGTTGTTCTTTGCCTGTCTTCGCCTATCGCGTTATTGTTATATGGATAACCATTATAATTTGCTTGACTTGTTGTAATATTATTACCTGTATTAAAAGGAGTCGCGGTTCCCGCTCTGCAAGCGTATTCCCATTCAGCTTCGGTAGGAAGACGGTATCCATTTGCGCTTCGGTTCCATGTTACAGTTCTGTTGTTTTCTGAACCGCTAATCATATACGCAGGGGTTAGTCCCTCTCTTTGGCTGAGTCTGTTGCAGTACTCTACAGCGTCAAACCAGCTTACCAGTTCTACAGGACGGTTTAAGTCTCCGGTAAAACTGCTCGGGTTAGTTCCCATTATTTCAATATATTCTCTCTGCCTTACTTCAAATTTTCCCATATAAAAAGAGCTTACTGTTACCTGATGCTGTATTTCATCATAGTTCCTTGCAATTTGGCTTGCAGGACTTCCCATTGTAAATGTGCCGCCTTGTATATGTACCAAAAATGAGGGAACAGGTGCCGGTTGCGGCGTTGGGCTTGGCGCAGGTGATGGAGAAGGATTTGGTGACGGTTGTGAACCAAGATACGCTGTCGCAAAAAATTGGTTATATACCGCCGGTATCTGTGTTCCTCCGCTTGCCTGAGAAACGGCGGCTCCTGTGCGTCTGATTACTTCGGTTATTTCAAGATCATGCGTTCTAAGATTTATTAATAGTTGCGCGGTAAATAGACCGTTCCTTCCGGTTCCGTCCTGCGCGGGACGTCCATCGGATGTTGCGTAAAAAATTATGCTTCCCTGCGGCGCGTGAGATACAACTGTGAGTCCCCTTGTTCCGCTTCTGTTCCAGCTAAAAGGGTTATCTCTGCATGAATCAAGCACAATAAAATTGAAAGCGTTTCTTGCGTCTTTGAATTCCGCAAGAATCCAGTTTAAGGAAACTGCCCTGTCCCTTAGTGAGTTTTCTGAAGAAATATCTGCGTTAACAGGTATCAGATAATTCTCGCCGTTTGACTGAACGCCGTGTCCTGCGTAAAAGAAAAAACCATAAGTGTTGTTTTGCCTTGAAAGATTCTGTTTTAATTGAATAACCGCGTTTTCCATCTGCTGACGGCTTCCGTCAATTACTTTTTCAACGTTAAAACCAAGAGCGCGAAGAGCATCTTCCATATCGTTTGCGTCGTTAGCCGGATTGTTAAGCCTCGAAATGCCTGAGTAATTGGAATTGCCGATAACGAGAGCGAATTTCTGCGGAGCTGAAACATACTGTTGAGCGAAGATCGTAACGGCGACTAAAGAGATTAGTAGAAAAAATAATGCTTTTTTCATGAAATGTCCTTATTAGGGTAATTATATCGTAAATTAAAGAATTTATCAATAATTAACCACAGAGGACACAGAGTTTTAATCCTCTTGATTTTTATATAAATTTATGATTATAATTCAAATTAGGAATAAACAGCGCTAACCTTTTGTCAAATCAGCTTTAATTAATACAAGTCAGCGAATTTAACGGGAAACATAAAAAGAGAGACAAATGTGGCGGAAGATAAGAATAGTACAGAAAATACTGTAGCATTAATAAAAAAAATAACAGAAAAATTAGAATCAATGGCGGTTCCGGTTATACAAATATATTTTTCAATAAATGAGTATAGAAAACTTTTTCCGCAGGGAACAGTTAACACTCCTATAGGAGAGGTAAAAATTGGAAAAAATCAATTCAAAAAACTCGCTGAAAAAGATTTTGGAAAACGACAAAAACTTATCGGAGCAATGTATCAAACATTATCTGATCCCATAATAATAATTAAAGAAGAAAAAGAAAATAAAAAAGCATATATTTTTATTAAATCATTTAAAACTGATAATAAAACCAGCTTTATTGTTTCAGTAGTAGTTGATATTGATGATATAAAGGTAGCAATTTCAACCTATAAACGAAAAAAAAGAGAAGTAATAAGTAAAATAAAAAAGGCCGGTGTCATGACCTATGAAAAAGATCATGGGACCAACCTGACGAACGGGTTAAACCCGCCAACTTAAATCTAAACTATTATTTATATTTAGTCAATGGCATTTAATATTTTTACCTAGTGAGGATTCTTCAAAATTTACTTCTCATTAACTCCCACCTGTCGTTCAGACCTTCCTCCTCCAGTGTCAGGAGAGCATGACCCTACCTGATCACTCTGAACCTGAGCCTGCAGAACTCAAGGGCGGACAACACGGAAGCCAAGAACGAAGTCCCTGTAGTAGGGTTCGTTGAAGAACCGGAGCGACGAATACGTATCGCCGGCAAAATTGTCCCAACTCCCGCCGCGTACCACGCGTTCGTAACCAGACGCAGGCCCTATCGGATTATTCTGCGCTTCAATTGAATAATCTCCGTACCAGTCCCAGCACCATTCCCATACATTACCATGCATGTCATGTAATCCCCATGCGTTCGCAGGTTTTTGTCCAACAGGCTGTGAGCTTCTATTACTGTTATCAAAGTACCATCCCGTATTACTACTTATTACATTGGCTCCTGTATTATACGCTGATGTAGTTCCCGCTCTGCAAGCGTATTCCCATTCAGCTTCGGTAGGAAGACGGTATCCATTTGCGCTTCGGTTCCATGTTACAGTTCTGTTGTTTTCTGAACCGCTAATCATATACGCAGGGGTTAGTCCCTCTCTTTGGCTGAGTCTGTTGCAGTACTCTACAGCGTCAAACCAGCTTACCAGTTCTACAGGACGGTTTAAGTCTCCGGTAAAACTGCTCGGGTTAGTTCCCATTATTTCAATATATTCTCTCTGCCTTACTTCAAATTTTCCCATATAAAAAGAGCTTACTGTTACCTGATG